>Ga0315321_10003198_pt1 | contig 12729 bp, 11 predicted proteins | sample M180m21515metaG_FD_203464 | JGI IMG/M metagenome (GOLD analysis project Ga0315321, IMG submission 203464) | Ammonia-oxidizing marine archaeal communities from Monterey Bay, California, United States - M1 80m 21515 | ecosystem: Environmental > Aquatic > Marine > Intertidal zone | place: USA... | reverse complement strand
GAGTGAACGCGCGGTCTCTGCGCCTCCATTCCAGGCAATCACAATCCTGTCGCCAACGCTTGTCGGCGGCGTCGGCGGAGCGACCAACAGATAGCGGCCACTGTCGAAAAGTGCGGCTTCAATCAGACCCATAGATGGGGAGTCGCTTGCTTGGGCCGGACGCGACAGTGCCACGAGATCAAACAGCCGCGCATAGGCACCGATGTCCAAATCAGCCGTGCGTAGTTCCGCCCAACGACATTCGGCCTTCGGGAAAGCGCTCATCGAGCCTTCGAAAGCGTCGCGAACTCGTTGGCTGCGCGCTGCTTCCTCATTCTCCAGGTTACGCATCAGCGCTGGTGTGGCTGCACCGGTCTCATCAGCAGCAAGCATTACGCTTGGTTCAGCGCGCACGTGCAGGCCTTCGATCACGGAAACATCGATATGCATCGCAACATGTTGCAGCATTGCCGAGATACTCGGCACACCAGTTTCGGTGACTGGCGCTAAGATCGCATACATGGATCGTCCTCCCCTATCGGAGTCTTATTGAACCTACTTATCAGAGTGTACACGCATAGCAGGCATGCGCCATATGCAGAGCTTAGCGGCCTGGTCGCCATTCGGTGTCCTGGTCGAGCGGGTAAACGGGTCGTGGCAGGTGTTTGAAATCAAAGCGTTCCAACATTGGATTGGTCAGGCCGCGTGCATCGGCTTCGATGATCTGGTCCGGTTCAAAGAAGATATCAAACCCAGCACGGAAATGGCCTCTGGATTTAAGGAAAACTGTCTGGAATGTCCCTGGTTCCAATCCGAACGCCTCGAAGAAAGCCGGGTCCGCCGCTTGAATACGACGGCTCGCTAAAACAATTGCGAGACCGCCAACTTGGATTGCCGCCGCTTTACCAAGATTGATTGTACGACCAGCCATGATGCCTCGTCGCCCTACAATAAACCCGTCCGACAACGCCAGAACTTTGGCCTCAACGGCACATTCCGTTGCATCCGCCCTGGTGGACCCCTGGTTCAATGTCAGCGAAATCTCTGCGCTCGCACCTGCTGCGTGACATATTTCTGCTGCGGCTGCGTCTACGAATAGGCCGAGCAGTGCGCGATCAACGTTCGCCGCTAACAGGCCTTTCAGCAGATCCGTTGTGTTCCCTCGTCCACCACCGCCTGGATTGTCCGCGACATCGGCGAAGCAAAGCGGACGGGCCTCAGTATCCGCCCCAGCAGCTTTCGCCATCGCGACAACTTTATCCAGCGGCGTCAGCGAAACTTGGTAGCGACTTCGGTCCGTCCAGGCGCGCTGGGCAATGTCCTGCACCAAGCCTTCGGCAATTGCAGCCGTGCGGCCGTATGTAAGGATCGCGAGGCCATTTTCCGGCGTATCGCTCCATGCAAACCCGCCGACGATTGAGACAATTGGCAAGTCGTCAGAGACCTGCGTCTGACCATAGGTAATCAGATCAGCATACGGGCCCGCAGCCGTAAGCAGACGCACGCTTGGCGCAACGATGGGCATGCGGATAAAGTATTTGGCAAGTTGCTCACCACCGAGCAATTTGCGGATAGTGCGCGCCGCTTCGGCTGCGCGCTCACGCTGATCCACGTGGGGGTTGGTGCGATAGGCGATGATGGCGTCAGTCGCTTCCACCATCCGATCCGAAATATTGGCATGCAGGTCAATTGTGGCGACGACCGGCGCATCTGGCCCCACGATTTCTCGTGCCATGGCGTAATAAGCGCCATCCGGGTCCGTACTTTCTGTCGTCGTCATAGCGCCATGGTTCGACAGATAAACAGCGTCCACCGGTCCTGCAGCACGCAGTAGTTCCGCCATACGCGCAAGCGTCCATTCAAAGAAGGCATGGTCTGCTGGCCCGCCCGGCTCAACGCCAGTCACAAGGATTGGCACAGGCTCCCAGTCGCCACCCAGATTCATTTCTTCAACGAATCCTGGAATTTCTGCTGGCGTCATCGGTGCAGGCTTCGCAGCCTCATCCAAGATTACCCGGCCTTCCAAGTAACAAGAGGCCCTGAAGTCCGCCTCAGTTGAGACTGGCGCAAAGGCGTTGGCTTCAAGATGTAATCCGAGAATCGCAACGCGGGGACAGTTTGACATCAGGCTTCCTGGCTTGTCGCTAGAATGAAGTTGAGCCGGTACACTCGCTGTCGAACCGGCAGGGCGCAAGTGGCGAGGATATGGATATGGCGAACGTAATAGACCGGAAAATTGCAGTCGTAACAGGCGCAGGCAGTGGCATTGGCCAAGGTGCGGCCATGGCATTGGCGAGCGCAGGTGCCAAAGTGCTTTGCGTTGACTTGAATGAGGGTGCTGCAAACGCAACTGCATCAAGCTGTGGCGACGGAGCTTGGGCCGCTTGGGACCACGGCGAATTGTGTCGCACCCGGCCCCGTCAACACCGCGATGGTCGAAGCAGCCCACACTGCTGCCAGTCGTGCCGCATGGAATGACGCCGTACCGATGAGGCGCTACGGTTCAGTGGATGAAATCGTTGCAGCCATCCTCTTCCTCGCCTCCCCTGCATCCAGCTACGTCAATGGGCTTTGCATGGACGCCGATGGCGGCTATGCCGGGGCAGGTCTTCAATATGCTGGCGAATAGAAAGTTTTGATCGATGTATGATCTTTTAGACGGTATGCGCATCCTGGAAGGCTCTGCCTTCGTCGCGGCCCCGCTTGGTGGCATGACACTGGCGCAGATGGGCGCAGATGTGATCCGCTTTGATGATGTGAATGGCGGCCTGGATCACGACCGTTGGCCAGTTACAAAGGACGGCGCGTCGATCTATTGGGCAGGCATGAATAAGGGCAAGCGTTCGATCCTGGTTGATGTGCGCTCTGATGAAGGCCGCGAACTTCTGTCCGCCATTGCGACCGCGCCCGGCAAAGACGCAGGCATGTTCCTAACCAACTTGCCAGCGCGAGGATGGTCTGCGTTCGAATCGCTAAAAGCTAAGCGCGACGACATGATCATGGTGGCGCTGACTGGTGCCCGAGATGGCGCGCCTCATGTGGATTACACCGTCAACGCCATGACTGGATTTCCCCTTGTCACTGGGCCTGCAGGCCATGATGGCCCGGTCAACAACGTTCTGCCCGCTTGGGATGTCGGCGCTGGCCTGACGATCTCGACGGCGCTGCTGGCGGCTGAACGGCGACGGAACCGGACTGGCGAAGGCGTGCTCATCAAGCTTTCCCTGCTTGATGTGGCACTTTGGACCACGGCCAACCTTGGCTATCTCGGCGAAGCAGCGATTAATGATGTTGACCGCGCACGGCTTGGCAATGAGATCTTTGGCACCTTTGGCCAAACTTTCAAAACGAAAGATGGCCAGTGGGTTATGCTGTGCATGTTCACGCCGCGCCACGTTAAAGCCGTAAAGCAGTTGATGGGCGAAGATGGCCAATTTGCTAAAATCGAAGCAGCGCGCGGCGTTAAGCTGGAAGATGAAGCGGCGCGCTATGAGGCGCGGGATGAAATTTCCGCCATCGCCACAGCCTGGATCGCGGCTCGCGATTACACGGATGTTGCGTCGTCGCTAGAATCCGCAGGTGCCCTTTGGTCCGGATATCAGACTTTCCGTCAGTCGCTGAGTGACCCGTACCTCTACAGAGAAAATCCTATGTTCAAGCAGATGGAGCAACCGGGCCTTGGGAGCTACCCAATCCCCGGCGCGCCTATGTGGTTTGAGGGCTTAAAGCGCCTTGATCCTGCACCTGCGCCACGCTTTGGACAGCACACGGACGAAGTTCTTGGCGACGTACTTGGCTTAGGCTCCGGCCAGATTGGCGCGCTGCACGATAAGGGCGTCGTGCGCGGCTTTAAGGGGTGACACCTAACACCGCCCCCGACAAAGCCTCTAACGCGAGGGCGCTCCGAACAAAGAGGCTGCTGGAAGGCCCGATTGCACCGACCCTGCTTGGGCTGGCAACTGCAAACCTGCCGTTGATGATCGGTCAAGCTGGCGCCGGAGTAATCGAAGGTTGGTATATCGGGCAGCTTGGCGTGGGCGCATTGGCGTCAGTCGCCCTAGTCTATCCGATCCTCATTATGATGCAGATGTGTGCGGCCGGTGCGATGGGTGGGGCCGTGAATTCCGCTGTCGCCAGGGCGCTCGGCGCAGGAGCACCAGACCGGGCTGCGAACCTTGTAATCCATGCCTGCCTGATTGCGCTTGGCGGCGCGCTACTGTTCATGATCCCAATGTTGGCATTCGGGCGGGAGGTCGTGGATTTCTTTGGGGCCACAGATGCAACCCGTGATGAAGCGGTCGCATATGCCAGCATTGTGTTCCTGGGTGCGCCAACAGTATGGCTGGCGAATACTTTGGCCAGCGTCGTGCGTGGGTCAGGTGCTATGGCGATCTCTGCTGCGGCCATCTTCGGAGCGTTTGCGATCCAAATGGGGCTTGGCTCAGCACTAACGCTAGGCCTTGGCCCTTTCCCACAACTTGGGCTTCGGGGCGCTGCGTATGGACATCTGTTCGGCTTTGCCGCCGCCACGCTGTTCCTTGGCTATTATGTGGCGTCTGGTCGGGTCGGTCTTCGGGTAGATTTCGCGCGCATTCAGCTTTCCATCAGGCAGTTTGCAGACATTTTGCGGGTTGGACTGTTCGCGCTGGTCTCACCGCTGGTGAATGTCGCCACGGTGATGCTAATCACCGGGATTGTTGCCCGCTACGGCGCTGAAGCACTTGCGGGTTATGGCTTGGGTGCCCGGCTGGAATTCTTGATGGTGCCAATTGTATTTGGCATCGGCACCTCGTTAACGGCAATGGTCGGCGCGAATGCAGGTGCGGGCCAATGGGACCGCGCAAGACGCACCGCATTGACTGGCGGGCTGATCGCAGGTGCCATTACTGGCAGCATTGGCATCACAGTCGCGGTTTTCCCAGGCCTTTGGCTGGACATGTTCGTCAGCGATCCGGCAGCGCGCGAGGCTGGCGCGCTTTATCTGCGCTATGCCGGGCCGCTCTACTTCTTTCTGGGCCTCGGCCTCGCGACTTATTTCGCAAGCTTGGGTGCTGGGCGGATGAAATGCCCGACGATCAGCCTTGGGTGCAGGCTGGCTGTCGTTGCTGGTGGCGGCACATTAGCCAGCGCGTATGGCCTTGAAGCTACATTCTTCGCAATTGGACTGGGGTTTGTTGTGCTAGGGTGCATAAATGCCTGGGGCATCCTGTCAGGCGCATGGACAGCGCGATGAAAGATGGCGATACCGACGATCTCAAACTTACGCCTACGCTGGCGCTGCGGGCGTATTCCATCGGCGTATTTCCGATGGCCGAACGTAGTGATTCGGATGCGATATATTGGGTTGACCCTCGTTCGCGCGGTGTCTTGCCGCTTGACACATTTCACGTCTCAAAACGTCTGCGCCGCAAAGTTCGCCAAGCCGCGTTTGACGTACGCACGGACACAAACTTCGACGGTGTAATTGAAGGCTGCGCGGCCCCAAGCACCATGGCCGGGCGGGAAGACACTTGGATCAATCCGCCAATAGCGCGGGTTTTCCGAGAACTGCACGGCATGGGCCACGCGCATTCCGTTGAATGCTGGCTGAATGACGAGCTGGTTGGCGGCTTGTATGGCCTAGCAATTGGCGGCGCATTCTTCGGCGAAAGCATGTTCAGCCGTGCTACAGACGCAAGCAAAGTCGCCCTCGTTCACCTGGCTACGAGGCTAACCTATGGCGGCTTTACGCTGCTGGACTCGCAATTCCCGAACCCGCACCTCAACCAGTTCGGTGCTGAGGATATCGGGCGCGCGGAGTTCCGGCGGCGGCTTGATACAGCGCTGGATCAACCAGCCCAATGGCCGGTGGAGCTACCAGAGGCGGCACTGCATCAGTTTTTAGATAGACCTGCCGCGCAGCCAGAGAAGAAGCCTTAGCAGCTACCAGCCAAGCGCATATGCAACACGGCGCGGATCAGCGCCTGCGGCCTTCATGCCCGTCTCCCTATCATCCAGGATCATGCAGATGGAGCCTGCGAGCCATGTCCGGTCCGGCCACCAGTCAATCCTGTGGCCACGCTCGGCTAGATCATCGCCAGCGGCCTTATCCACCTTGCTCTCAAGGCGCAGTAGCCCCGGATGATAATCATGCGGCTCGAAGCTGGAGGGGAATGAATAACTAGCGAAGCGTGGCGCCTCCACAGCCTCCTGCGGGCCCATGCCGAACACGGCGACATTGGCGAAGGTTTGCGCCATTGCCTGGGTCTGCACATCACCACCGGGCGTTCCGAACGGCAGGAATGCCTTGCCGTTATCGCGCACGGCAATTGCTGGGTTCGGCGTCAAACGTGGGCGTTTGCCCGGTGCGATGGATGAAGGATGCGATGGGTCGGTCCAGGACTGAACTCCACGCGGGCTCACATTCATGCCCGTCCCAGGCACCACAGCGCCATTGTAAGACCCGTCAGATGGTGTGGCGGAGAACACATTGCCCTTACTGTCCGCGACACAGAGGTACGTCGTATCCAGCGCACCACCCGGATGTGGATTATCCGTGATAGGGCTTGGCACATTCGCACCGCGCCACGGATTGCCAGATGCATCGCCTGGAGGTGGCATTTCAGGGAACGCTTCACCCATTTTGATGCGCGCCATCTGAGCGTCAGCGTATTCTTCCGAAAGAAGCGTTTCAATTGGAACGTCAATGTAGCGGGGGTCGCCGAAATAGGCGTCCCGGTCGGCCATTACGAGCTTAGTGGCCTCAACCTGCGCATGGATATAATCGGCGCTGTTGTGACCCATGCCTTTAAGGTCAAAGCGTTTCAGCAGGTTCAGCTTCTCCATCAATGCCGGGCCTTGGCACCATGGGCCGCAGCCGAAGACCTGCCAGTCACCAAAGCCGGATGAGACAGGCGGTTCGAGCGCCACCTGGAATTCCGCCAAATCCTGCATCGTCAGCCAACCGCCGACATCCTTGTGGTAATCCGTAAATGCCTTCGCCAGATCACCTTTGTAGAAGGCATTGCGCGCCGCTTGCAGACCGGCTTTCCTGTCAGCACCATTGCTCAGTGCCGTTGCTTCTTGATCAATCATATACTGAAGAGACGCGCCTAACTCTTTCTGGTAGAAAAGCTCTCCAATATCAACAGGCTGGCCGTCCTTGGGCAGATAGATCGCGGCTGCATGCGGATACGCCAGATAGTTCTCGCGGTTCTGTGTGATCGTCTGCCGGAGCAGCGCATTCATCGGGAAGCCATCACGGGCGAAGCGAACGGCATAGTGCGCCACATCCCCGAAGCTCATCGTGCCGTAGCGATCAAGCGCCATGATCCAGGCTGCAGGTGCCGATGGAATGACCGTTCGCATCGGTCCAATCGGGATCGCACCATTGTACTCACGGCGGAAATATTCGATGTCCGCCGCTTTGGGCCAACCACCAAGGCCAGAGATCGTTTGCATCTCCGCCCGCTCTGCATCCCACACAATTATCGGCGCAACGCCAGCGACGCTGACAAGATCAGACTGCAGTACGCCAAGCGCTAAGCCAGCCGCAACGCCAGCATCTGTAGCGTTCCCGCCCGCTTGCAGCACCTCGAAAGCGGCTTGGCTGGAATAGTAATGACCTGTCGATACAGCGAATTGGCTGCCTTGGATTTCTGGACGTTGGGTGGACATCTCTCGGCTCCCCGGTTATTCGGCGCTTAGTAGTTTGCCCGAAACTGGATGCTCCCGTGAAGCTCAGTGATTTTGACTTCAATCTGCCTGACGACCTAATCGCCCAAACACCCGCCCGTCCCCGTGACGCAGCGCGCATGTTGGCAGTGACCCCGGAGGCGCTTTTCGACAAAGGCGTGATGGATTTACCGGGCCTGCTTCAGCCTGGCGATCTGATGGTCGTCAACGACACGCGCGTTATTCCGGCGCGTCTTCAGGGTGTGCGCGGCCAAATGCGTGTTGATGCAACGCTGCACAAAGCTGCCGACGCATCCCGGTGGCTGGCCTTCGCGCGCCCCGGGCGTCGGTTGCGCGTTGGCGAACGCGTTACGTTTGCGCCAGGGTTCGAATGTATCGTCGAGGAAAAGCACGATGGCGGTGAGTTCCTGTTGGCATTCGACGCAAGTGGGCCAGAGCTGATTGAGGCACTGCATCGCCACGGCGCGCCGCCATTGCCCCCCTACATCAAGCGCCCAGATGGTGCGTTGGATGAGGATGTGGCGGATTACCAAACACCGTTTGCTGCGCGCGATGGCGCCGTTGCAGCCCCTACCGCATCACTGCATTTCACGGAACGACTGCTAAAAGCCATCGCAGACCGAGGCGTCAAACAGGCGATTGTGACCTTGCATGTAGGTGCCGGAACGTTCCTTCCAGTAAAGACGGATGACATCGCAGACCATCAGATGCATAGCGAATGGGGCGAAGTTTCGGAAAATGTCGTCACAGCCATCGCTGAAACCAAGGCCAGAGGCGGTCGGGTTATTCCAATTGGCACTACAGCGCTACGAATATTGGAAGCCGCGAGCCAATCAGGCGTACTAAAACCTTTCCAAGGCGACACCGAAATATTCATCACACCCGGATACACCTTCCGCACTGTCGACGCGTTGATGACGAACTTTCATTTGCCAAAATCCACGCTATTCATGCTGGTCTCCGCAAAGATGGGCCGCGAAACCATGCTCAGCGCCTATGCCCACGCCATAGACCAGCGCTATCGGTTTTTCTCATATGGGGATGCCAACCTGCTGCTCCCCGGAGGCCTCGCGCCATGACCGTAGAATTCGATCTTTTGGCCGAAGATGGCGCCGCGCGCCGTGGCCGTATCACGACCGCCCACGGGACCATCGAGACACCGGCGTTCATGCCGGTCGGCACCGCCGGTACCGTGAAAGCCATGCGGCCGGAAGAGGTAGAGGCGACGGGCGCTGAGATCATCCTCGGCAACACCTACCACCTGATGCTGCGGCCTGGTGCAGAGCGGGTCGACCGCCTTGGCGGGCTGCATAAGTTCATGCGCTGGCCAGGGCCAATCCTGACTGATTCAGGTGGTTTTCAGGTGATGTCGCTCTCCGAGCTTCGCAAGATCACAGAAGACGGCGTTCGCTTTCGCAGCCATATCGACGGCTCATATATCGATCTCACGCCAGAACGATCGATCCAGATTCAGAACCTGCTAGACGCAACCATCACCATGGCGTTTGACGAATGCACCCCGTACCCCGCCAAGCACGCCGTCGCCGCTAAATCTATGCAGCTTTCAATGCGGTGGGCAAAACGCAGCAGCTATGCGTTTGAGGCGCGCGCTGGATATGGCCTGTTCGGCATCGTCCAAGGCGGCGTTTATGAGGATTTGCGGGCTGAAAGCGCAGGCATGCTGCAAGACATTGGGTTTGATGGCTATGCCGTCGGTGGACTTGCCGTTGGCGAAGGCCAGGAGCAGATGTTTGAGACTCTGCAAGCCACAACGCCACACTTGCCCCGTGAGCGCCCGCGATACTTGATGGGGGTTGGCAAACCGGCGGACATCATCGGTGCGGTTGCACGCGGCGTAGACATGTTTGATTGCGTCCTGCCAACCCGCTCTGGCCGCACCGGCCAAGCCTGGACATGGGATGGACCGCTCAACCTTCGCAACGCCAAACACCGGGATGACGCCAACACGCCGCTAGACCCGAATTGCGAATGCCCCGCATGCCAAAAATACGACCGCGCCTATCTGCATCACCTTACAAAAGCGCAGGAAGTACTTGGCCTGATGCTGCTCACACAACACAACCTCTGGCATTATCAGGATTTGATGCGACGGATACGGACAGCGGTCAGTGATGGTAAGTTCCAAGTATTCCATCAGGGGTATCTCACCAACGCCAAAGGCACAGGCGGCTAAGGTTCCCAACTGAAAGATGATTAGGAACTTTTATGGCGCTTGAACCTTTTAGGAGTCTTAGGCAATAATATTCGGGCAGTATTGGGCGGTGCTTGCCATCGTTCCGATGTTTAGCAGTTGACCCACGACGTTCAATATTGAGATTACCCTAAATGGCCTAGACGGCGCAGACGGTTACGTTATTCCCGGATCTGCAGCAGAGGGGTCAGTCAGACCATTCTTGACCAGTCCATTTGATATCAATGGCGACGGTCTGAATGATGTTGCTTTCTCCACCGCCAATGATCGGGCGGTCTTTCTGTTTGGCGAAGCGGCAGAACCCCCTGCTGCTGTCACTTTGGATGATCTGGACGGCTGCAAACTTGCTCTGAGGAGAGTAAAGTTAGGGCGACTATCCAACTGTCGGCGAAGGCATAGATACCGTCCGGGCCGGGACGAACATTGGTGCGCTTGCAGACAATGTCGAAAACATCATCGCAATCGGTGATATGGGTCTCCTGCTCACTGGCAATGCCGACGATACGGTGTTCAATTTCAATTATGTCGAAGAATTACTGATCGGCGGCGGTGGTGACGTCCTGCCACTCGTTGGCTTCCCTCTAATCTTCTTGGATGACAACGATTTCATTGTATAGAGCGACGCTGGCTCGTAGAGCGCTTCTTTAGTTTCAGGCTAGGAGAGAGCAACGAAATCGCTGCAGGTTTCTACCGTTCGCCACACGCAAGCCGCGTTGCTACACTTCCCGCTCGTATCGACCTGCACGCGGAGCTCTTGCCTATGCCCGGCCCATTCACTGGCCTTAAAGTCGTTGATCTCACAACCGTATTTGTCGGCCCCTATTCTACGCAATTGCTGGCGGATTTAGGCGCTGAAGTCATCAAAGTCGAAGCGCCCGATGGCGACCTGACGCGGATGACAGGGCCCGCACGGAATGCTGGGATGACCGGCAGCTTCATGCAGCTTAACCGCAATAAACGCAGCATCGCCCTCGATCTCAAAACAGAGGCAGGCGCGGATGCGATGCGTGACCTGATTAAGGGTGCCGATGTTTTCGTTCATAACATGCGGCCAGAACCGCTGGAGCGTCTTGGCTTCGACTATGCCAGCGTGAAGCCCCTGAACCCCAGCCTTGTGTATTGCAATATTTGGGGCTTTGGCATGAAGGGCCCCTATGCGGGCCGGGCCGCGTTTGATGACATTATCCAGGGTGTATCTGGCCTGGTGGCACTGGAAGGTTTTGGCGGCAAAGAACAGCGTTTTGTGCCTATGCTGATCGCCGACAAAGCAACGGGCGTATTCGCAGCGCTCGCAATGTCAGCCGCGCTTTATCACAAACTGGCAACGGGCGAAGGCCAGGAAATTGAAGCACCCATGTTCGAATGCATGACATCCTTCGCCATGATCGAGCATCTAGCGGGCGAAGGCTTTGTGCCATCGATCGGACCGCCAGGATCTGAACGCCATGCAAAGCCAATGCGCTTCCCGGTCAAAACGTTGGATGGCTACATGTGCGTTCTCGCAACGAGCGACAAGCACTGGCGCGGCCTAACAAAAGCAGGTGGACGTCCTGAACTGGCGACAGACGAGCGCTATGACACCCGCCCTAAACGCCTAGCGCTCCGCCAGGAAATCGTTGATTTAACCACAGAAATGGCAAAGACACGGCCAACAGCAGAATGGGTGGCGGAACTGGCGGAAGCTGGCGTGCCCTGCATGCAAATCAATTCGTTGGACGAGGTTGTTGCTGATCCACATTTGAATGCGGTCGGTTTCTGGCAGGAACACGAACACGATAGCGAAGGCACTATTCGCCTGATGGCGCCACCTTATTCGCTAAGCAAAACACCGCCGACCATACGCAGCATGCCGCCTCGGTTTGGCGAGCACACGGCGGAGGTTCTGGCGGAACTTGGCTATGACGAAGAGACTGTCAAAGCCATGCTAGAGGCAGGTGCCGCCGTCGCACAAACGCGCGACGACGCCTGAACCACAATCAGTACATGCGCTGGCCGCCATTGATCGACATGGTGGAGCCTGTAACAAACGTCGCATCATCAGCCGCGAAAAACATCACGCCGCGCGCAATTTCGTCTGCGTGGCCTAAGCGTCCGACAGGCACCTTTGCGACGATCTTCTCCAGCACGTTGGGGGAACAGCCGCAACCATGTACGTATCAACATAGCCCGGAGCAATTGCGTTCACGGTGATGTTGTAGCGCGCACCCTCCTGGGCCAGCGCCTTTGTGAAACCATGGATGCCTGATTTGACCGCAGCATAATTCACCTGGCCGTACTGCCCCGCCTGCCCGTTGATTGAGCCGATGTTTACGATGCGCCCAAATTCCCGTTTGCGCATCGAGGGAAACGTCGCGTGGGCTATGTTGAAGCAGGAACCAAGATTGGTGTAGAACACCTCATCCAATTCCTTCCGGCTCATCCGCATCAATGTGCCGTCCCGGGTGATCCCGGCATTGTTTACGAGGATATCAACCGGGCCTTTATCAGCCACGATTTGGTCGATGCCAGCCTGACAGGCGTTATAATCAGCGACATCAAACTTGTAGGATTTAAGCCCAGTTTCGGCTTCGAACTTTTTTGCCGCTTCATCATTGCCAGCATAATTCGACGCGACGTCATAACCGGCGTCGCTTAAACCCGCATTTCCCAGGTGAATGATCCATTTCGCTCCCACTGACCATGGTTTTTGTATAGTATTCAGTGTGTTAAATGGATTTAGGGGTGGCTGTTATGCAGGACCCAGAGGGTGAAGCCGATAGATGGCCTCCAGGCCTTGGTTTTGATCGTCGGCTGAAGCTTGAGTTCCATGGTTCGCGGATCACATCCGATGCTGGGTTGCTGGCCTATCGCGATCTTGACGATGC
>Ga0315321_10003197_pt1 | contig 12729 bp, 8 predicted proteins | sample M180m21515metaG_FD_203464 | JGI IMG/M metagenome (GOLD analysis project Ga0315321, IMG submission 203464) | Ammonia-oxidizing marine archaeal communities from Monterey Bay, California, United States - M1 80m 21515 | ecosystem: Environmental > Aquatic > Marine > Intertidal zone | place: USA... | reverse complement strand
GGCAACATTCTTAGAAAGGCAGCGGCTTTTTGATACACCAAGGACAACTTGGGAAGACTTTAACGAGGATCTAATGTCCGAGGGCAGCGCAGTTTATTCAAGGAGTGCCAAGTCTCTCACTTTAACGCCTGAGATAAAAAATCGATTTGCCATTGATGCAGACGAGGTAACCCCAACAGAGCTCATTAACTATATTTTGAAGGCACCAGTAGACTTGATTTGGAATGGGGGTATTGGAACCTATATCAAGTCATCCTCGGAAAACAATTCAGAGGTTGGGGATCGAGCAAATGACGGACTGCGTGTCGATGGTCGCGAGTTACAATGCAAGGTAGTCGGTGAGGGTGGGAATTTAGGGATGACCCAGCGTGGGCGAGTGGAGTTCTGTCTGCGGGGAGGTCTCTGTAATACTGACTTTATCGACAATGCTGCCGGAGTAGATTGTTCAGATCATGAGGTAAATATTAAGATATTGCTCAACAAACAGGTTGCGGCAGGGAATATAGATATTCAGGAAAGAAATACACTGCTGGAGTCGATGACTGAAGATGTAGCCTCTTTGGTTTTAGACAATAACCTGAGACAGACCAAATCCATTAGCTTGGCGATGGCGCGAAGTCAGCAGCATCATTCAGAGTACCAACGGTATTTAAGTTGGCTTGAGCAAGAGGGTCAACTTGATCGTGATTTAGAGTTTTTACCTTCAGACGAGCAACTCACCGACAGAATCAATAGGCATCAACCTAGTTGGACTAGACCAGAACTATCTATATTAATTTGTTACTCAAAAGTGCTTTTGAAAGAGGCGTTAGCTGGCTCAGATCTATTAAGTGACCCTTGGCTTGCGAGAGCGGTGACGAATTACTTTCCTAAGGAACTTGTGTTTACATTTGGTGAGGCAGTCGAAGCTCATTCTTTAGCCAATGAAATAGCTATTAATCAAATTGTAAATGACTTGGTCAATCGTGTTGGATTTAGTTTTTTCTTCAGGCAGATGGAATCCACTGGATCGTCTGCGGAGGATGTTATCAGAGCATATACCGTAGTCACAGAAGTGCTCGGGCTTAAACGCCTCTGGCAGGAAATTGAAGAGCATAATCCGAGGTTACCTGCAGCCACAGAGTTAGAGTTATTACATATTTTAGTACGATTAGCGCGCCGAGCGACCCGTTGGTTTCTTCGCAATCATAGGCTGAGTCTAGATTGTGCGTCCCTTATTGCAGACTATGGAAGCCCTACACAAACCCTGTTAGCAGAGCTCCCTCAGTTACAAAAAGATCAGTGGAAGACGCTTTGGAGTGATGAGAGAGATGAACTAACCGATATGGGGATAGAGCTTGAATTAGCTGAACAATTAGCAGCCAATGACAGTATGTTTATGAGTATGGGCGTCGTTCAGACAGCTCTGCAGCTTGAGATGCCAGTGCAAAAAGTGGCTGAGGTCTATTTTGACTTAGGAGAGTTTTTGTCATTGGACTGGTTTATGTCACAAATAGTTGATTTGCAACCAGATAGCCGTTGGCAGGATCTCGCTCGAGAAACCTATGTTGATGATCTAGAGAGTCAGCGGAGAAGATTAACGGCTTGTCTGTGTAAAACGGAGTCCAATAGCGCTTCTGCGATGAATAAATGGCAAGCAGAACAAAAAGAGCTGATTCACCGCTGGAAACTCATGATAAAGGATCTACGCAAGGCACCTCAGTCCGACTTTGCGATGATTTCAGTTGCCCTGAGAGAACTTCTCAATTTGGTTCAAGCATCCGTGGATAACTGAGTCATTTTCAGCAACGATAAATAATTTATCGTTGCTGTATTTGTTTTGAATTAACTGCTAGTGGTTCAAAATCAGGTTGCCCGCTTTATGTTGACAGGTTGCGGTGTTATATCCAGACCAGCCATCCTCTCTACCTTCACGCCAACCTCTACACCACTGATAGGCCATTGTTGTATTTTCTTGATAGGGACAAAGGGATAGAGAACGACCTTGAATTGCTGATTGATATCCTTTCACATATGAACGATGCTCTAGATCTCGTTTATGTTTCTTCATAGGCAACTCCTGTTCTATTTAGATCAAATGCAATATAGGATTGGATTAAAACTATACTATATCACAGCGTAATTCTTTGACTTGACTGTGTACCATGGTTTATTTCTAAACAAAATAGTTTAAACACCTATATCATATGCGCTTTCTTAAGAACGCTAAACTTTAGACTAATATTTGTCAGATTCGTTCAGACGTTTTTGGTATATGGAAATCTAAGGTTATAGCTTGAAGTAATGAAAAAGGGTAACGAAGTGACGCAGGTATCTTTACAAAACGATTGGTTAGCCACCTGTCCTAAAGGTCTAGAATTATTATTGTCTGAAGAGCTCATTGCTATGGGAGCTGAAGGGGTCAAAGAAACCGTCGCTGCGGTTTATTTTCATGGCTCTTTGGAGCTTGCTTACAGGGCTTGCCTATGGTCGCGCCTTGCTAATCGCATTTTAATGCCCTTACATAGCTTTATGCTCAAGGAGTCGGATGATTTGTATCGAGAGTGCAATGATATTCCTTGGGAACAGCATTTTTCGTCGGTTGAAAGTATCGCGATAGATTTTATAGGCACCTCACGCTTAGTTGATAACACTATGTACGGATCGCAGCGAGTTAAAGATGCGATTGTTGATCGTATTCGCCGTATTGAAGGTGAGCGCCCAAATGTAGATACCAAAAATCCGGATATTCGTATTCAAGTTAGGCAGCACAAGGGTCGCGTTTCCGTTTCTCTGGATATATCAGGAGAAAGCCTTCATCGCAGGGGATATCGTACTGGTCAGGGTAGTGCACCGATCAAGGAAAACTTAGCGGTTGCTTTATTGATAAGGGCCGGATGGCCAGCAATGGCTGCAGAGGGTGGGGCTCTGTTAGATCCTATGTGCGGAAGTGGTACATTGATTATTGAAGGGGCGATGATGGCTGCAGATATAGCACCTGGAATGCTTCGCGAACGCTATGGTTTTGAGAGGTGGTTACAACATGATGCTGAACTTTGGCAGACTTTGATTGATGAGTCCCATCAGCGAAAGGCAATTGGCCTTGAGAATCTGGAGTTAGATATTCGCGGGTATGATGCCAATCCGCGGGTGCTTGAGTTCACGACTAAAAATATTGAAAATGCTGGGCTTGATGATCATATTCGATTAGCGCACAAGCCTATAGATCAGTTTGGGAAGCCTACAGCAGAAAGAGGGTTGTTGTTGACTAATCCCCCCTATGGCGCACGTTTAGGTGAGGTAGAGGAGTTAATTCCGTTGTACCAAAAGTTAGGCGCCGTTTTACAGAAAAACTTTCATGGCTGGCGGGCCGCTGTGTTTACTGGGAATGTAGATCTAGGACGTGAAACAGATCTCTCTCCGACAAAGCAATATAGCCTATTCAATGGAACCATTCCCTGTAAATTACTGGTTTTTGAAGATATGACATCCAAGTCAGCGCAAATCGCAGCTAGGCTAAATACTCCAGCACCGGCTCAAGCGCTGACGTCAGGCGCTAAGATGGTACTCAACCGGCTAAAAAAGAACAGACGAAAGCTAGAGAGCTGGTGCAAAAAATCTGATGTGAGTTGTTATCGTTTGTATGACGCGGATATTCCAGAGTACGCCGTCGCTATAGACGTCTATGACCACTCAGTTTATGTGCAGGAATATGTAGCCCCTAGCACGATATCCGAGAAAGTAGCTCGAGAACGCTTTGGAGAAATTAAACAAGCTGTCAAAGAATTTTCCGTAAATTTCACTGGCAAGATTTACTATAAAGAAAGGCGACGCCAAAAAGGTGATAGTCAATATGAGAAACTTAGCGAAGGGTCAAGTGATACCTTTACAGTGTCAGAGGGTAAGGCTATTTTTGAAATCAATTTGTCTGATTATCTTGATACAGGATTGTTTCTAGATCATCGCCCTGTGAGGTCGATGATAGGTGAGATGGTAAAGGGGAAAAGGTTTCTTAATTTATTTTGCTATACCGCTGCAGCTTCAGTGCAGGCGGCTCTTGCTGGAGCTGCCAGTTCTTTGAGTATTGATATGTCTAATACCTACTTGGACTGGGCGCAACGTAATTATGATTTAAATAATTTGCGATCTAGCAAACACAAGTTGCTTCGAGCTGACTGTATGAAATGGTTGGAGTCTGAACAAGAGCAGTACGATATAATTTTTCTTGATCCACCGACCTTTTCTAATTCTAAGAAAATGGATTCTGTCCTCGATATCCAGAGAGACCACGGTGATTTGATTCGATCCTCAATGGCTAAGCTTGCATCGGGTGGTACTTTAATTTTTTCAAATAATTTCCGTAAATTTAAGATGGATGAGTTAACGTTACGCCAATTTAATTGTCAGAATATTACACCGCAAACGCTGGATATGGACTTTGAGAGAAACCCTCGTATTCATAATGTTTGGTTAATCACTCGCAACCAGCAATTTGGAAGCAAAGCAAAAATATAAACCTAATGTTTGGAAGAGAACTACTGTCTCATTCTTAGCCCTTTAGGGTCGTACCATCCTTTTAGGCTAGCTTGTGCAGAGAAACGTTCAAGCGCTATTTCGATCTCAAAGTCAGCCGCACTAATTATCTCGTTCGAAAGAAGAGGTACATTGACATAACCCATCCCAATTGAACGTTCAACTGCATGACCAAACGCCCCTGAGGTTAGGTAGCCTACGATCTCACCATTCATCACTATAGGCTCGTTGTGGTACAGCAGAGGATCAGGGTTCTCCAGTCGAAACTGGACGAGTCGCCTTTCGGGTAAGCCGTTACTTCGTTGAGTGATCAATGCTTGATGGCCAATAAAATCGCCTGATGTCATATCGGCAACAAAATTAAGCCCAGCCTCGAGAAGATTGTCATGTGAACCTATGTCATGACCCCAGTGCCTAAAGCCTTTTTCGAGCCGCAAACTATTGACCGCATGAAGGCCTACATTTTGTAATGAGAATGATTTGCCTGCCTGATAAAGAGTTTTATAAAGTTTTTCCGCATTGTCGGTCGGAACCATAATTTCCCATCCGAGCTCTCCGACATAGCTAATGCGTTGCAGCCAACATAGTATCCCACCAATAGTTGCATGACGTCCTATACCAAATGGGAATGCATCAGAGGATACGTCGGTATCAGCTATAGTTTCGAGAAGTTGGCGAGACAAGGGCCCTTGGAGTGCCATGCAGGCATAAGCGGCACTGATATTCTCTACTTTTGTATCTCCCTGAGCATGCTTTTTTAAACGCCACCAGTCGCGGTTAAATGAGCCTATGCTTGTAACAACCCAAAATTTATCTGAAGTTATACGACAAATCGTTAGGTCTGCTTCAATTCCACCTCTTTGATTTAACCACTGGGTGTATACCACTCTACCAACAGGGACATCGATGTTTGCCGCACTAAGTGTTTGTAGTGTTGTGAGTGCATCTTTGCCAGATACTTCGAACTTGCCGAAGGATGAAATGTCATATAATCCCACGGTTTCGCGAACAGCCATGTGCTCTGAGGCTGAGTTAGCAAACCAATTTTGGCGTCGGTAGCTATATATATACTCGGCTTTTTGTCCAGGTTTAGCAAACCAGTTGGGTCGCTCAAAACCTCCAATTTCACCAAAGCATGCACCATAATCCTTTAGCACTTCATGCAAAGGAGATTGTTGAAGGTTTCGGGCTGAATTATATTGGTAATAGGGCCAGTGCATTGCATAGGTGTGGCCTAAAGCCTCTGGTATGCGTTCTGCAACATATTGGTCAGTGCGCTGGCAGGGGTGATGCCGAGTAACATCGCATTCTGATATGTCGCCAGATGGATAACCATCAACAACCCAATCTGCCATTAATTTACCTAAACCGCCTCCGGCTCCTATACCCTTCGAATTAAGACCGCAGGCAACATAAAGGTTTTCAACTTCTGGCGTCGGTCCCATGAGATGAAGATTGTCACTAGTAAAACTTTCAGGACCGTTAAACCATGTTCTTATGCCTACCTCACCAAATTTTGGAAATGTCTCCATGCCTCTGATTAAATATTCTTCGATATGCTCCATATCACAGGGAAATTGATCAAAACAAAAGTCCTCACTAACTCGATCCATCGGCAGTCCTTTGGCGTTATGTTCAAACCAGCCAACCAGCATCTTTCCTGCATCTTCCTTGAAATAAACACCTTTATCAAAATCCCGCAGAACGGGTCTTGGCGTAAGGCCATCCATTTCCTCGGTAACAACATAAAAATGCTCGCAAGCATGGAGTGGAAGCTCCACCCCAACACTCTTAGCTATGTCGCGAGACCACATGCCTCCGCAAATTATAACTGTTGATGATTTTAAGAAGCCCCTATCAGTATGAACACCAACAATTGCTCCATTTTCAACGCTGAGTTCCTCAGCCTTAGTATTTTCATAGATAGCGGCACCACCCATACGTGCGCCTTTAGCTAGAGCCATTGTGGTGTCCACTGGATTTGTTTGGCCGTCTTGACGAATATACATCGCACCTAATATGCCATCAGGATTAATACCGGGGTACAACTCTTTTAGTCGACTTAAGCTAACCATTTCTGCCTCTACACCAAACACTGCTTCAACTGACGCAAGGCGCTTAAGCTCTTCTAAGCGTTCCGCAGTGCGGGCAATGGAGAGACTGCCAATTTGCTTGTAACCTGTTGCTTGACCTGTTTCTTCTTCTAGCCGAGCATAGAGCTCATGACTGTACTTGGCGAGTTCCGTCAGAGTAGGGGTTGGCCACAGCATGCTGACTAGTCCGGCTGCATGCCACGTGGTTCCGCAGGTTAGCTGTTTGCGTTCGAGTAAAACGACATCTTTCATGTCTCGCTTGGTCAAATGATAGGCAATAGAGCACCCAATGATTCCACCACCAATAATGACAACTTCGGCTTTCTCGGGAAGATCGGTTAACTTCGCCATAGATTAAACTCCGACTGGATAGAGATGTTTATTGACAAAATTACCGTTAATCATCACTTTTTAACCTTGGTCTCTGAGGCACTGATTTTCAGGATCATAGATCGCATCCATTCTTACATGGCAGTGTCGCGAGCCAAGAGACGTGTCGACCGTTAGTTGCTGACCTGATATGCAAAGGTCTGAATTAATATAAGCGAAAGCAAGACTTTGATTTGTGCGATGACCATAGGCGCCACCGGTTACGATGCCGGCCAACTCACCATTGCAGAATACGGCTTCATTACCAAAGCATTCCGCGGGGATTTGATCATCAAAAACCAAGTAAGCTAACTTTGACAGTAAGCCTTCAGCGGAGCGATGATGAAGGTTTTCTGACCCCACAAACTTTCGGTCTAAGTTAACAAATCGATCCATGCCGGCTTCAAGGCCAGATATTTCCTCGGTAAATTCATGTCCGTAAGCGCGATACATTTTCTCCATTCGCATACTATTTAAGGCTTGCCCTCCAAAATCTCTGAGGCCAAAGGGTTGCCCATGAAACTGGAGCGTCTCATAGATCGATATAACCTGCCAGTTAGGCATATGGAGTTCCCAGCCTAATTCCCCAGCATATGACACCCGCAACGCAAGAACTTCGGCTGAGTCAAGTTGTATCATCTTGCAGGTTAGCCAAGGGAACGCTTGATTACTCAAATCCTCGGAGGTACACAACTCCAAGATGTCGCGGGCCCTAGGGCCTGTTACCAGGAGACCTCCCCATGAATCGGTAAGATCTTGTATGTTGATATCAAAATCATGGCTATGCCATTGTAACCATTGGTAGTCTTTGTACTGGGAACTGATCGCTCCCATCAGGATATAATCATTATCTCCTATACGACTAATCGTTTGTTCCGCCATGATGCCCCCATTGGGAGCATGAAAAAGAGTTAGTACTATTTGGCCAACCTTTGATGGTAGAGAATTACTCGATAAATGATCTAAAAAAGTATGGGCATCAGCACCGGTTATACGAAATTTTGCCGTGCCCGATAGATCAGTAATGCCGCAGCTCCTCTGGACTGCCTCACATTCGCTGGCCACCGCGCTATGGGCTTCATTGTGGGCCCAACTATGAGACTCATGCTGAATGGTTTCGGTTTTAAACCAACCAGGTTTTTCGTAGCCGGCAATAACACTATGAACCGCACCTTTTTGCGCAAGAACGGTATGTAAGGGGCTTACTCTAATAGGGCGTCCATGCGGACGATTCTCATTAGGGCAGGCTGAGGCATACATGCGTTCATAGGACTCGATTGCTCGTGTGATGCAGTAGGTTTTATCGGCCCACGTGGAAAACCGGCGACTATCTAGTGAGTTCATATTGAGTTCGGTTTGGCCATGCACCATCCATTGCGCCAAATATTTACCGATACCACCTTGAGCTATACCTATACTCGCGCCACACAGGTTCCAGAAGTTACGGAGCCCCGCAGCAGGTCCAACTAAAAGATTGTCATCTGGGGTGTGAGTGATCGGACCATTAATGATACTTTTGATACCGACGTCTTTAAATATGGGCATTAATTCCATGCATCGTTCTAACCATGGCATTAAACGTAACAAATCGCCTTCGAAAAGTTCACGATCAAAATCCCAATCCATACCGTTAATGGCCCAAGGCTTTGACCCTCGCGTTTCATAAGGTCCAATAAGTATCCCTTTGCCTTCTTGGCGAAGATAAGCTGCTGCGGTCGAGTCTCTAATGACGGGTAATTCCTTCATTAAAGAGGCTATATCTGGATGATCATCAGTTACAAGGTATTGGTGTTCAAGATTAACAATCGGGACGTGTGCGCCTACCATAGCGCCCACCTCTGGAGCAAAACATCCGCCAGCGTTAACCACATGTTCTGCAATAATAGTCCCTTTTTCTGTGATAACTTGGTATTCGCCAGAATCTAAAACATTAATATCTAGCACTCTATTGAAACGACTAACTGAAGCTCCCTGATCTCGTGACAGCTGAGACAGAGGCATTACTACAGAGCTCGGATCAACATGGCCGTCATTGGGGGTGTAGATGATCGATCTAGCCTGATCAAAATTCATAAAAGGATTTAGTTTTGAGGCTTCCTCTTTGCTAATAAAATGCATTTCACAGCCTACATTGTGCGAGCGGCTGACTATATTGCGAAACCATTGTTCTTCAACTTCTGAGTAACCGACTCGCAAACTGCCACACCGATGAAAAGAAGAGGGGAGTTTAGTTTTCTTTGGCAATATCTCGTCATAAAGTTTAATGGTGTACTCGTGAATTTTTGACAGCGCATGATTTCCATTGAAATTAGTGCATAGTCCAGCAGCATGCCATGTAGACCCGCTGGTAAGCTCTCCTTTTTCTATTAGCACCACGTCGGTCCATCCTTCTTCTGCAAGATGGTACATTAGGTTGACCCCAAGTGAGCCACCACCAATAATTACAACACGAGCATGGGTCTTCATTCTGCAAAATTCCTATGGGTTGTGACAGTTTCCTTGGTCTTGATTATTTAGGCCTACCTATCGCTTTTTTCGTCAGAAAGATATCAAATTCATTTCTTATGTGGTTATCAAGATCATCGCTGATGTGATCAGGGAAGAAATTTTGGAGTATATGTATTTTTTGTTTCACTGCATTATCAACGAGATTAGGTTTCCCTTCTTCCATCCAAATGTTAGGGCTAGAGCGGTTACCCAATTCGGGGTAAATATATTCACTCTGCATGACAGATAGTGTTTGGTCTGAGCCTAGGTAATGACCTTTCTCGTTTAAACATACATCTTTCATCACGTCTAAGCTAAGTGAATCCTCATTTACATTAATCCCTTTCGTCATGCGAAGACATGCGCCGAGAACATCATTATCAATTATAAGGCTTTCTGGGCATGTTCCCATCAGGCTTGCGTACATTCCAGCTGCCTCATAGACAATATTTCCTCCAGCCATAGCAGCGGCGACCGCGGTATAGGCTCTTTCTGCCCCGGCTTGGAAATCAGGGAGTTTTGCATCAGTCATCCCACAAGCAGTACCTGTCGGTAAATTGAAGTAATTGCCCATTTGAGCGCATGCTGCGGAAAGTAATCCCTGCTCCGGTGAACCACCGCTCATTGCTCCAGTCCTAAGATCTGAGACAAAAGGCCAAGTGCCGATAATAGCGGGGGCCCCAGGTCGTATTGCATTAACATAGATAAGGCCGCCAATGCACTCCGCCCATGCTTGTGAAACAGCGCCGGCTAACTTCGCTGGTGCAGTAGCACCCGCTTGCCCTGCAGATAAAAGCAAAATAGGCATGCCGCCTTCCACTCCCACACGCAGACACTCGAGAGATTCTTCGGCAAATTTCATGGGAGGAACCACGAAGCAGTTCGACATACTCACAAATGGACGATCACGCCACTTCGCTTCACCGCCAGCGACAATATGAAGCAAACGCAGACCATCCTGGACATGCTGCGCGGCAGTGAAACTGACACCTACATGTTTGGTGGTCCCCATAATCGAGCAGTATAGTGAGTTGAGGTCTAATGCTCGTGGATCTTCAATGTCTCGAGGAACACAAGTTCTTTGAAACATATGGATATGCTCACACCTATCTGTAATACGTGCCATATCATATAGATCCTGAGCTCTTGACTCCCTATAACTATTCTCTACCGGATCAGCAACCATCACTGCAGCCCCTGCAGTGGAGAAATGAACTCGTTGTCCACTGAGGTCTAAGTCATTTTTCTTATCCTGAGCGTGAAAAATTAGATCTCGTTGAGCGAGTTGTAGCGTACGCTGCACTAATTCTCGAGGCATCCGCAGGCGCCCGTCTGTTCCCATGATTGCTCCGGCGGCAACGCAGGTTTCTTGGCAGTGAGGTGTTGCTTGAGCAAAGCCTATAGTTTCCAAAATAGTTAAAATATTCTCATGGATAGCGAGCATGTCGCTCTGTTTTAAAGGTTGGTATGTACCTCCAATTTCCCCCGGGAGTACGGGCTTCTCATTGTTTGGAAGAGGTGCTTTTCGTTCAATAATTCTTGCCTTTCGGCCGCCAGATCTTTTTGTCATTTTGGTACTCCGAACCTCTAGTGGGCTTTGAAGATTATTAGTATCAGACTTTTTCGTTATTTTGGTGGTTTTAACCATCCAGTATCAATTGAAATTTTTTACTTTAAAGATTAGATATTCTAATGTTAAATAGTAGCTATTTGTATAGATATAGAAGAGCTGTGCGTATGGGAAGAAAGTTACCCCCCTTGAATAGTTTAAAAGCATTTGAAGCTTCGGCGCGATCACTAAGTTTCACTGTAGCGGCAGAGGAGCTATGTGTAACTCAGGCTGCTGTAAGCCATCAAATTAAATCGCTTGAAGCTTATCTCGGTACTAAATTATTTACTCGATTGCATCGGCGATTATCATTGACTGAAGAGGGCCAAGAGCTGCACACGATACTGCAGCCTGCTTTTGACGAGATTGCACAAGCCATTATTAATATTAGACAAAATTTTGGCCGTCAGATGCTCAAGGTCAGGTTAGCTCCATCCTTTGCCGCAAAATGGCTTTCTCCTCGCTTAAAGCAATTTCGTGATATGTATCCTGATATTGATTTGAATCTATCTCATTCGAGTAAGCCAGTTGATTTTCGAAATGAGGATGTTGATGTAGCGCTAACTTATGGCGGTGGTGAATGGGAGGATGTTGAATGCTTTCCCCTGATATATTTAGATTTTTTTCCAGTGTGCAGTCCCTCGCTACTAATCAAACGAAAAATGATTAAACAGCCCTTAGATTTAGCCGCATTTCCGTTGCTGCATGACGCAAATTATAAAGGATGGGAAGATTGGTTAAATCAGGAGGGCGCAGTTAGCGTTAATGCTCATAGAGGCACAATTATTGATGATACTAATGTTTTGATCCAAGCGGCACTGGATGGGCAGGGCATCGCGCTAGGATCATCACCTTTCGTTGCGGATCATATTCAGTCTGGTCGGTTGGTTCGCTTATTTGATCATGAACTCGTTTCTAGTAATGCTTATCATTTTGTTTGCCCTCCTGCGAACCTGAAACAGCCCGCCGTTAAGGCGTTCCATCAATGGTTATTAACACATGTAGCATGAGTGAGCCTAAAAGCTCTACTTCTGATCTCGATTTTAATGAATTTTATAGGCGCAAACATATGATCAATCAACTTACGCTTTTAACAGGATCTAATTGTCATCTGTGTGATCAGGCGAAAGCGATTCTCAATCCGCTGATTATTGAGAAAGATTGGGAGCTGCTTGAGGTAAGCATTCACGGCAACAAGGATCTCGAAGAGGCCTACGCAATTCGAATCCCTGTTGTGGTTTTTCCAGATGGTTCAGAAAAGGGTTGGCCATTCACTACAGCTCAAATTAGACGATTACTGCAGGAAAAAAGCAGTTCATTGTAGCAGTCTTAGTTGCAGGATAAGCATTCGGATAACTTCTGCTGAGCCAATAAAAAAGGGCATCAGAGATGCCCTTTTTTATTACTGTGACACGCATCAAGTACCAGACGTTGAACTAGTGCTAGCCGTTCCTGTAGTACCTGTCGTTCCTGTAGTACCAGTGGTTCCTGTCGTAGGCGTAGGCGTAGGCGTTGGCGTTGGCGTTGGCGTTGGCGTTGGCGTAGGGGTTGGGGTAGGTGTTGGCGTTGGCGTTGGGGTTGGGGTAACTCCGTCGTTTTTAACTCCCTGTACCACGGCGGCACCAACAATTCCTATCGCGATGGCTGTGGGAATGGATA
>Ga0315321_10003196_pt1 | contig 12730 bp, 10 predicted proteins | sample M180m21515metaG_FD_203464 | JGI IMG/M metagenome (GOLD analysis project Ga0315321, IMG submission 203464) | Ammonia-oxidizing marine archaeal communities from Monterey Bay, California, United States - M1 80m 21515 | ecosystem: Environmental > Aquatic > Marine > Intertidal zone | place: USA... | reverse complement strand
CTTGACCTTTGGGGCTGCTGACGCCTTGACCTTCGGGGCAGCCGCTGACGCCCTGGCAGGGCTGCTCGCGGGTGACGAAGCGATGTGCGCGGCCGGCGGTAGGGCCGCGACCTTCGGGGTAGGCTTGGGCGCTGCGTTGGGCACGGAATTGTGAGGCTTTACCAGTGCCGGTCGTTTTGGCCGATGGACGACCTTGGGACCGGTGGTTGGGCTGGGCTCCACATCAGAGGATCCGCTGCTGCTGCGACTCACCGCACGCCGCCGCCGCGTGCGTGCGTCTGTGCGGGGGGGCGCTTCGGGCTCTCGCCGCACGACGCCTCGCTTGCGAGGCGCGCGCTCCGGCGACTTCGCGGACTCGATGGCTTCGGCGATGGGGTCAGCGTCGTTGCGCACGACCACTCTGCGCCTCAGACCCTTGCGACGACCGGGCTCTGCACGAGCGTTGCGCTTGAGTGCGCCAGATTCAGACCCAGGCTCAGATTGAGGTCGCAAGCCGGGCAGCCGGAGGCCTTGGGCGAAGCCGGTCATCTTTGGTGTGGGGCGCTCGGTCGCTTCGGCGCGGCGCCTGGCCGGCCGGTGAACCACCTGGGTGGACACGTTGTCGCGCTGCCAGACTTTTTGGGGCTTCGGGCGCCGCTGCATGGGCTTTTCGGGTTGCGGGCGCTCGCGTGGACGACGGGTCGAGGGGCGCGGGCGGAAGGCGGTGATGCCGAGGCGCCGTCGCTCTCCCTGGACCGCTTCGACGGTAACCCGGGCCTTTTCGGCAATCGCTCCATCTGGCACCTTGCCGAGATCCTCGGAAAATTCCTGGAGATTGGGCACGCCGGCTTCACCGAGGTTGTTGCCGCTCACTCGAACGGCGGTGCGCGCTAATCCCCGCCGGATGCGACGCGGTGAGGTGCGGAAGCGCCGCGCAGTGTCTCGAAGTGAGCTGCCGTCCAACACACGCCGAACAATCTCGGGCCAGGCTGGTGTAGCCGTGATGGCATCTCCATGGTCCAACTCCGCAAGAGCGGCCTCGACAGAATCGACATCGGCGTCGAACTCATCGGCCAAAACAGAGAGAGGCTCGTCGACCACGCGGTCCACGAAGGCGGACCACCAGTCGGTGTTCCTCAGGGTATGCACGAGGGCTCCAGGCGACCAAAGGCCGTCAAGGACGAGATTTGCCGCACCAGCCGTCAAGCTGGGATTTGCTGCATCACGTCGGTTCCGCACGCCAGCAGCAGGTCCTTATAGGTGACGTCCCGACCACACCCTTTCAGGCGCCGCCGACATGTCCCCCGATCTTTCGCAACGTGCCGCTTTCTGTGCTTTGGTAGGTTCATAGTGGCTCAACACGTCCACTGGCGCAAGGTCAACGACCGGACGGCTGGGTCGAATTCACGGAAATGCCGAAATTGCGTTGGCTGTTATAGTAATGGTCCTTACCCGATCCCAGGTGAGCCACTCGCGCTGGGGTCTTCGCAGGCCAACTTGTGCTCATCGTGACAGCTCGGTCCGTTGGCATCGAGTCCGACACGAGGCGCTGACGGGCGGCGACCCACTCACCAGGCTTGCACAATCACCGGGGCCAGCGGGCGGGCTTGCTCGGCCACACTCACCGCGATCTGGTCCAACACATCGAGGTCGACCAACGCTGCTTCGCATGCGCGTCGGGCGAGGGCCGGCGAGTTGTTCTCATCAGACAGGTGGGCGAGAATGATGTGCTGCAGTGGGCTTTCGGCTCCGCGGGAGCGGATGGCCTCCGTGAGCAGTGCTGCCGCCTGCTGGTTGGACAGGTGCCCGTGGGACGACCGGATACGTTGCTTGAGCGGCCATGGATAGGGACCGTCGAGCAGCGCATCGATGTCGTGATTGAACTCCAACACCGCCACGCTCAGAGATGCCAGCCGTTCCCGCACCAAGGCGGTCGGGCGTCCCATGTCGGTGAGAACGCCGGCCCAGAAGCCATCCAGACCCACCCTGAATCCCACAGGGTCGCGCACATCGTGGGGCACTGGGAAGGAGTCGATGTCGAGGTGACGCACCTTCACCCCCTCCCCGGGCAGCAGCTCCTCGACAGCATCCGGACGACTGCGAGGATGGGTGCCTGCGAGCGTGCCCGACGTCATGTAGAACGGCACCGCACGACCGTGACGCTTGCGCAAGCGGTTGCAGAGCACCCTCCCACTGCCCACATGGTCGGAGTGTTCGTGGGTCACACAGACGGCATCGATGGGCGCGTCGCCGAGGCCCACGGCCTCCATGCGGGCCAGGATCTGCTTGGTTGAGATACCGCAGTCGATCAACACCCCCGCGGTCTGGTCGCCAATCCAGGTCGCATTGCCCTTCGAGCCGGACGCAAGTACGACCACCTGCAGATCCCGGCGAAACAGGGGCAGCGTCACATGGGCTCCAAGCTGGGTTTGAGGACACACTCTGTCTCGATTCAAGGCAATGAGTGTGGTGTCCGCGGGTGTTATCCGGCCTTGTCCTCGCCCCGTGGGTCTTTCTGGGTCTCTCTATGCACCCCTCTCTTCTTCGTGCCGTTTCTCTGTGTGGCGCTGTCCTCCTGAGCAGCGTCTTCGCACTACCGGTGGGTGCGGTACCCCCTCTGATGGTGGCAGCCGAGGTCGCGGGAGAGTCGCTCGAGGTCTACGTGCGCCCACGGTCCCTGTTGGTGGCTCGACAGACCGCCTCGACAGGGATGGCGCTGCGTCCATTGGAAGGAGAGGCCTCGAGTCCCCTCCCCGCTGACCTCGACAAATGGACAGCACTTCCGCCAGATGGGTGCAGAACCAAGGCGCCGTCGTTTCGTTGGATGCGCGGCGAACGGCAGGCCATGGCGCAAGTCACTGGCGAGTGGACCGCCCCTGTTGTTGAGCTTGTGGTCGACGACACCGTGGTCGCGATGGGGCCATTGGGCAGAGCGGCGCATGTCTGTCGGGTGCATGTCGCCGATGTCGACGCCATTCCCGGTGAGGAGATCTTGCTGCTCTGGCAGACCTCGCTCCAAGAGCCGTCCACCCGAGGGCTCACCGTGATGCGGGTGCCGGCGACTGCCGACTGAGCTCAGCGAAAGCCGGGCGCGCCGTCAAGGCTGAGGTTTACCGAGTCGGCCGCGACGGGTGCCTGGTCGGTGATCTGGTCCGCGGCCACCCAACCGAAGCTGGTCTTGCTGCGCACCCTCACCTTGTCGCCAAGCTCTGCGACCACCTCCACCTCGACTCCCGGAGCGAGATCTACGGAGACCAGATCGGTGTCCGACCAGCGGGTGGCCGAGACCTGGGCGGCCGTCCATGCCTTGCGGGGCAGCTCCCCGGCTTGGGCGGTGCCCCAGGTGACTGCGGACAGAAGTGCGACGACGACAATGCGGACCATGATGGCTCCGTGAGCGAGGGGCTCAGGCTTCTTTGGGGGGGGCGGTGTGCGGTGGGGCGGGAGCCTCGGCTGAACGCGGGGCCAGGCCGACAGATGCAGAGGGCGGAGGGGGCGTGTCCCCGAGAGGCTTGAGGTGGATGCTCGCCTGCACTTCAAGACTGTAGTGGGTGACGATGTGATGCAGGTCTTTGTGAAGCTCAAGCGCCTCCAAATAGGTGCGGACCTCACGGCCGAGCATCTTGACCATCTCGGTCTTGGCCTTGTCGCCAGTCTCGAGCAGTGCGCCCAGCAGCGCCCAGGTGTCGCCCCGCGGCCCATCTTTGCGCGGACCATCTTTGCGCGGACCTTCTCGGCGACCGCTGTTCTTGCGCCCACCCTCGCGGCGCGGGGCTTCCGGTTGTTCGTCGGAAGCGGCCTGTGGACTGGGCTCCTCAGCGGAGTGAGGCTCATGTGGAGCGTCGTGGTCCCCTCCGTCGAAGTCGAGCTCCCGTAGTAGTCGGCGGGCCACTCGGCGGAGGCGCGGCTCGGGACGGGGACGCCCGTCTTCGTGGTCGTCGGACATCTGTGATGCGCCTCAGTCGCGGGCTGGCCCGGTGCGCTGACCGAGTCGAGAGAACACGCCGTCGTCCTGACCCCACGGTGGGGCTTCCTTGGGGACGACGAAGCTCACGATGTTGCCGGCGTTGGTGACCGCCACAGCCTGGCGACCTCCCACTGCCGGCGGCACAGTGACCCCGCTGACGTGGAAGCCAGGCTCCCATGACCAGGAGCGCTGCCCCGTGGCGGCGTCCACCAAGTAGACACTGCCAGCCGCAGCGCCGATCAGCACCCCGGCATCGGTGGCGACAGGCTCTGTGAGGGCCGATGCGGTCTCGCTGTCCCACTCCCACACCAGCGCACCGGTGCGGGCGTCGACGCAGCGCAGAATGCCGTCCTCGCCGCCGTGGTAGATGAATGCGTTTGCCCCGTCGCCACCGAGGCTGCCGTTGGGACGTGCGCCATCACCCCCTCCTGCGAGCGGGGCTCCTGCACCGCCCACGTCGAGGCGCCAGCGCACGTTGCGACTGGGTGCATGCATGCCCACCAGCGGCTCGGAGTAGCCCGCCACCACGATGTCGTCGCCGACGATGAGTGGCGCGCCAAGGATGTCGGGGTACTGGCCTTCGCCCACACGACGCTGCCAAACGATGTCGCCGGTGTCGTGGGCCAACGCGGTCACGGTGCCATCGGCGAAGCCTGCGATGATGAGGTCGCCATGGACCACCGGAGTGGGGGCACCGTACAGCTCAAGCTCTGCCGACCGTCCGGGGTCGAGTCGCTGTGCATGCCGCCACACCAGTTCTCCGGACTGAAGGTCGACCGCTGTGACGACGTTGTCGACACCTGCGACCAAGACCAAGCCCTTGGAGATCGCCGCGGCTGACAGGACCGGCGCCCCTGATGAGCGCTCCCAGCGCTTCTTGACATGGAGGCCTTCGCCAAGCTCCCACACGGTGGTGGTGCCCGAGAGGTCGGTGCTCACGAGCAGGTTGTCCACCACGATCGGCGGAGCCTGAACGGGGGCGCCAGACCCTATGGTGCGTAGCGGCGCTCCGGAGTCGCGCGCGAGCACATGGAGCCCATCGGTGCCGGCCTGTCCGACGAAGATGTAGTCGCCATGGATGAGCGGCGCGCCCAGCTCTGTGTGGATGGCGGCGGGAAAGGGCGGTCCTGGAAGAGCGACCATCCAGGTCTCGGCCGGCGGCTTGTCGAAGTCGCCGGCATACCGCTGGGAGTCGGGGGTCTGAGGCGCCCCGAGAGTGGCGACGAGGCCTGCGGTGGCCAGCCAGTCGGTGCCGCTCACCCGGCGCTCCCACTACTAGAACTCGCCGCTAGGGCCTTGGCTTCTGCAATGCGACCCGAGGTTGGGAACCGGCTCTCCAGCTCAGATGCGCTCGCTGTTGCAGCGGCAGTGTCGCCAGTCATCACTTCGACTTGGAGGCGAGTGAACACAGCCTCTTCGCCCAGGATGCCGGGCTCGGTGGTGGCTCGGGCAATCAATTCGAGCGCTGCGGCGAGGTCGCCCGCGTCGGCTGCTGCGCGTGAGGCGCCGATCGACGCGGTCCAGCCGAGGGCGCCCGGCGCGTTGACGGCGGCGGCCTTGGTCCAAGCTGCACGTGCTGCGTCGGCGTCGTCGAGCTGCATCCAGAACTGGGCTGCCCGGGTGTACGCGAATGCCTGGACGGGCCCTTCGGCTTTGGCCGCAGCCGCCTCGATGTCACGCGCCACGTCGCCCATCAACTGCTCGACCTGCTCCTCGGTGAGGTCTGCGTCGCGAAGCTGCTCCATGGGGCGTTCAGCGCGAGCGATGGCCTCGTGGCCGGACTGCTGCACGCTCAGCACATGGGACTGGTAGCCGCCGATGACTGCCGAGATCAACAGGATGAAGCCCGCTGCATACAGCAGGACCTTCCAGTGCCCGAGGAAGATGTTGGCGGCGGCCATCTGGGCCTGAAACAGAAAGTCCTTCTGCGGCTCATCACCGAGAAGGTCGGCATCATCCTCAAGGGACTTCAGCTTGTCGTCGTCCGCCACTCTGTCCTCCGCTGGGGCCGCACATTGGGCGCCCACGTGGGTTCCGGACACTCAGGCTGCCCTTCGCTCCGGCCGACCCGGCTCCTAAGGGGTCAGGCGGGGGCGTGGCCAGTCGAAACCAGTAGTCTCCGGAGGTCCTCCCCTGCGGCCAGCGTGAGGGGGGGCGCCCCGATGACAACGGCTAGGGTCAGTGCGGCATGTAGAAGCACCCAGGCGGCCGGCACCTTGTCCGCTGCAGTGGTCCCCGGCAAGGTCAACACGACCACCGGGCACCCACGACGCGCGAGGGTTTCTGACGTAGCTTGGGTGCGCGCCCGTTGGTCTGCGCTTGGGCGAGCGGCCACGAGCAACACCACCGGAGACGGTGGCTGGCCGAACACGGCTGCTTGAAGTGCAGCCTCGTCCCCCATCAAAGCAACCCTGGGCGCGAGCCCACGGAGCACCTGCGGTCCGGAGTCACCTGTGGGCTTGCACGTGACAGCGGTCAGTACTCGGCCCCACCAAGTCCCGAGGTCCAACAGCTCAGGTCGGCACAGGACAGTCGGAGTCGCACCCTTCCATGCAGAAGCGACGAGCCCCAGCGCAGCGTCTGCGCCCATGTCGGTAGCTGCGGACGCCACAGCTTGACGGGCTTCGGCGAGTCGGCGGTCGACCTCGTCGCTGTCCTCGCGACCCAGGACAGCACGACGCAGAGCCACTGCGGTAGGACTGAAGGGGCCGAACCGGAGGTCTTCCTGGGTGGTCTCGCCAACACTCGGTGCACCATCGACCTGCACCACTGGGACGTCGAAGGGACCTGTGTGGCGATGGACCCGAGCGTGGTCCAGCTCCGGCAGTCCTAAGCACACTGCATCGACTGCGCCGGGCTCCCCCGAGATGGTGCAGGGCGTGGTGAGATCGGTGGCTTTCGGCGCGGACTCGGACCACCATGCCACGTGAGGAAGCATTCCCTGTGCGCCAGCTTCGCGCACCTCGTCAGCGGCGGACCGCAGGCGACGTTGCCAAGAGCTGGCATCCCGCCGCGCCAATCCTCGCTGTGGGCCGACCCGTCGAGAGGACGCGCCGGCCAGTTCCACCCGGAGCGGTGCCTGGGTGGGGGGCGCCATTGAGTCGCTCACGGTGCGGACAGGTTGATTGTGACTGCGCGCCCACCGGGTCCGAATCGGACTTCCTTGGTGGTTGAAAATGAGGCACCATCGGGCGTCTTGACGGTGAAGGCATGGGTGCCTTCGCTCAGCGAGGTCTGAAGCGGGATGAGTCCGACGAACGACCCGTCGATGCTCACCTCACTCTTCGGTACTCCGAAGACAGCGACCTTACCCATCTTCACTTCGGCTCGAAGCTCGAAGCTCACTGCCAAGCGATCTGCGTTGAAGTCCACGGCGCGGGCATCGGACTTGTAGCCTGACAGCTCGACCCGGACCGTGTGACTGCCAAAGGCCACCTGCCGGTCGATGGGCGCCCGACCGATCTTTCGGTCATCCAAGAACACCTTTGCTCCAGGCGGGGTGGTCGAGATCGACAGCGTGCCCTCAGTGGCAGGCCCCGGCTCGGCTCCCCATGGCGATGCATCTGCAGTGGACGACGGTGCGGGTGTGGGTGTGGGTGTGGGTGTGGGCTCAGGCGCCGGCGTGGGTTTCGGCGTGGGAGCTCGCTCGGAACGTGGCTTCGGCGGTGGGGCTGGCTCAGGCGCCTCAATCGGCTCAAGTTCGGTCTCAGTCACCGGATCAGGCTCCTGAGGTGGCTGTGGCGGCGGCTGCACGGGGCTCGGCGGAACAGCAGGCTGAACGGGCTCGACCGCCACAGGATTGGCCGGAGGCGCAGGCGGTGGACCTTGTGAGAACCACCACGCTCCCACTGCGACCAGACCCAGGGCCGCAGCAGCAAGACCCACGAGAACCCCAATGCTGCTGCCTTTTGCTGCTTTCCCCGGCTCGTCGTCGTGGGGTTCGGCAGCGGGCGGCGGCGGCGCGGGAGCGGGCTCGATGGGGGCATCGGCGCCGATGCTGACGGGCGCTGTCGGAGCCGGCAGCTCTGGTTCAGGCTCGGTAGGCGGCGGGGCGGCCCGCTGGGGCGTCGGCCGAGGCGGTCGCACCAGCGGACGTTTTGGAGGGGGCTCGCTGACGACGTGCGCCGCGGGCTTGCTTGCGAGCGGAGCCGTGGGGGCAGGTGCCGAGACCGGCGCGAGTGGGGTCGGCGCGGAGAGCTGCTCTTCGCCGACTGCGAGGCTTGGCGTCGGGTCGGTTCCGAGCGGTGCCGTCTCTGCGGGCTCCTGCGGAGTGGGGGTAAGCGGCACCGGTGGCGCCAGCGACTCTGCCTGGACGATCGAGATGGGCTGGGTGTTGCCTTCTTGCGCGGAGACGTTGCTCGACGGGGGAACTGCGAAGCGGGGCTCCGGAACGTCGAACATGTCGGCGAAGCGCGAAGGAATTGGCGCATCTGTTGGGTCCGGAAGGGCCCGGGGCGGTGGGGCTTCCGTCGGATCCGGCACGATAGCCGTCGCTGGATCGGCTGCAGGTTCTAGCGCAGGCGCTTCGGGCTCCGGCGAAGGCTGGGCTTCAGAGGGCACCGGCGCGGCAGGTTCGGCCACCAGCTGATGGCCATCCTTGAAGCAGAAGTCGACGCGCGCTTCGTAGCGGGTGCTGCACTCGGGACAGAGTTTCATCGGACGGAGGACCTCGGACGCGGAGTATACAGGCGCGGCTCACTGCTGCGTTCTGCACTAGGCTGGGCGGTTGGCTTCAGTCACGCATCCACTCTCGCCGAAGCGATCGCGCAATGATGAGCCGCTGCACTTGGTTGGTGCCCTCCACGATCTGCATCACTTTGGCATCGCGCATGTACCGTTCGACTGGGTACTCGCGCGTGTAGCCGTAGCCGCCGAGCACCTGCACAGCATCAGTGGTCACTGACATGGAGGCATCGGTGGCCACGCACTTCGCCATCGACGCGATGGTGGAGTAGGCCTTGCCGGTGTCCTTGAGAGCAGCGGCCTTGTGAACCAACAGGCGGGCGGCCTCGATGCGGGTGGCCATGTCGGCCAGCATGAAGCCGACCCCTTGGAAGTCAATGATGTGCTTCTTGAAGGCGCGGCGCTCGCAGGCGTAGGGACCGGCGACATCGAGGGCGGCCCGAGCGATCCCCACGGACACCGCACCAATGGTGATGCGACCCCCATCCAGTGCTTGCATGGCCACGGCGAAGCCCTCGCCTTCGTCTCCCACGCGACTGTCGAGAGGCAAGACCACGTCTTCCAGGACCAGCTCGACCGTCGGCGACGCACGCAGGCCCATCTTCTCTTCCTTCTTACCGAAGGACAGCCCGGGGGCGTCTCCTGGAAGAATGAAGGCACTGACCCCTCGCGCACCGGGGCCCCCGGTGCGGGCCATCACGATGTAGACATCGGCATAGCCACCATGGGTGATCCAGAACTTGGTGCCGTTGAGCACATAGGTGTCGCCACGACGCTTTGCCGTGGTCTGAAGTGACGCCGCATCGCTGCCGGCTTCGGGCTCGCTGAGGGCGAAGCCACCGAGCAGCTCACCGGCCGCCAGGCCAGGTAGCCACCGCTCCTTCTGAGCCTCGGTGCCGTGCTGGGCGAGGATGATTTGAGGCAGACCGGTCACCGCCACCGAGACCGCGTAGGACGCCGAGACCGCTCCGATTTCTTCGAGGACCATGGCGTACTCGAGGTATCCGAGCCCGAGTCCTCCGTACTCCTCGGGAGCGGCGATGCCGCACAAGCCCATCTCCCCAAGCGCCTCGATGTACTCGGGGCGGAACCGCTCCGCCTCGTCGTCTTCCTTCAGCGTCTTGCCGAGGATGTCCTGCGCGGCGCGGGCAGCGGCCTCGCACAGGGCCTCTTGCTCTTCGGTTCGGCTCCACATGCCTGCCTCCTGTCACGACCGGTGAGGAGCAGACTTATCCGCTCGCCGGCCTGCGGTGGGGCTCACCGCGTCAGGCGCATGTTCAGGCGGACGGTCTGGGGGCGGCTTCGACCGTAGGAGGCGGCTTGCTGGGGGTGTTCTGCTCCGAAAAGCGGGTGCGCAGACGAACCACGCGGACACTGTGTGCGGGCAGTCCCAGCAGACGAACAACTTCCAGGGGCTTGCACCCTCGTCCGTCGACCACGTCCAGGGCGACGGTAAGCGCGCGCTGGCCATCTTCGACGGCAACACCCAGCTGTCCCGACTTGTCAACGAGTCCTACACCTCGGACATGGGGCCGCAGATCGATGGTGCGCATGGCCGGACCCTGACGCCACCGCCCTTTCTTCTTGCGGTTCTTTCGCTTTCGCTCGACCAGCAGCTCTGGAGCGTCGAGAAGGCCCTGCACACGGGCGCCGAGGTCGTCGGGCGGCTCGTCGACCACAAACACGTAGTCCGCACCCGCCACCAGGCTCATGAGAGACGGACTCCGCAAGGGCACCTCGCGGGCCCCCAGCACGCTGAAGCCGGTGGGTGCTGTGGCCTGTAGGCGAGCCATAAGTACAGCGGGATCGACGCGCTCGGTCAGGATGACGTCCATGTGTTCGGACAGCGACTCTTCCGCCATGGGGCGCGCAGTGGCGAACGCGACCTTGGGATGGGGGTGGAAGCCCTCCGAATACGCGAGCGGTGCGCGGGCTCGCCGCAGGGTGCGGATCCAGGAGTTCATGGTCTCAAGATGAGCCAGGAATCGCCCTTGTCCTGTGATGCTGACGTGGAAGATGAGCCGTTGAACTGCCGGCGGCTCAGGCGGACGAACCGGTGGACGACCCGGCTCTGCGGGGCGCTTGCCCAGCTCAGGTGGCGGCTCAGGACGCACGAAGGCGGCCTCCGGCTTGCGGCCCGCGATGCTGGTGCGGAGCATGTGAGCACAGAGCTCCCGCTCCACGTCGATCACACCGCAGCGATGGCACTTTTGGTGGCGGCAGTCCGGGGCGTGCTTGAGCGCGACCGCCCGCTCCCAGTCCTCCCGCAGCCACTGCTTGTCGACCAGAATGTCGACATGGTCCCAAGGCAGGCGCTCGTCAAGACGCCTCTCTCGAAGCTCAAAGGCGGTGTCGGTGCCGGCGGTCTCGATGGCCTGCTGCCAAGCGTCCCAGTTGAGATGCTCGCTCCAGGCATCAAAGCGGCAGCCCCCCCGAAACGCGGCTTCCAGCAGGTCCGCTGCACGACGGTCGGCTCGACTCACCAAGCCTTCCAGAAAGGTCTCGCGAGGGTTGTGGCGCCCGTACTTGATCTGCCCGGTGCGACCGAAGCGCTCCCGAAGAATGGCCTGTTTGCGCTCGGTCTCCTCGATGTCGATCTGCGGCGCCCACTGAAAGGGGGTGAACGGCTTGGGCACGAAGGTGGACACCCCGAGGTTGACCTTGGCCTTGCGGTTGCGGGCCTTGCCGGTCTTGAGGGTGCGCCAGGTGAGGTCCGCGATGGCTTCGACGTCGTCGTCGCGCTCGGTGGGCAGCCCCACCATGAAGTACAGCTTTACGTGATCCCAGCCGAGACTGTAGGCTTGGTCGGCCATGCCCAGCAGGTCCTCGTCGGGGATCCACTTGTTGATGAGCGCGCGCAGGCGGGGTGAAGCGGCTTCGGGTGCGACGGTGAGGCCCGTGCGTCGAATGCCCGCAACCATGTCCGCCAGATCCACACTGAAGCTGTCTAGCCGGAGCGACGGAAGGGACACCCCCACTCGCTGCGGGGCGGCCTTGCGGACCACGGCGTCGACCATCTTCTTCACCTGACTGTAATCGCAGGTGGACAGGCTCACGAGGGAGACCTCCTCGTAGCCAGTCGCATCGAGTGTGCGTTGCATCAGGTCGGTGATGCTGTCGATGCTCCGCTCGCGCACTGGGCGGGTGGTCATCCCGGCCTGACAGAACCGGCATCCCTGGGTGCAGCCCCGCAGGACCTCCAGCGAGATGCGGTCATGCACCTGGCGCGTAAACGGCACGATGTAGTCGACTGGGAATTTGTTGCCGTCGAGCGTGGGCGCCACTCGCCGTCGAATCGGAGTGGCATCCAGCGGAGGAAGGATGCGTCCGTCGTCGAGATGGTCCATCGGAAAGCGCGCAGGCACATAGATGCCTTCGACCTTCGACATGGCGTCGAGGCGAGCCTCGCGACCCCTCACCTTCCGCAGGATCTCCGCAATTTCCACGACGACATCTTCGCCGTCACCAAACACGAAAAAATCGATGAATGGCGCCAGTGGCTCCGGGTTGAACACGGCGGGCCCCCCCGCAAACGTGAGGGGATCGTGCTCGCGGCGGTCGGCGGTGCGCAGCGGCATGCCAGCCATATCGATGATGTTGAGGATGTTGGTGAGCGTGAGCTCGGACTGAAGTGTGAAGCCGATGCCATCGAAGGCGTCGAGGCTGTCTTTGCTCTCCAAGCCAAACAGAGGCAGGTCGCGCGCGCGCAGCTCTCGCTCCATGTCGAGGCCGGGCGCGTACACCCGCTCTGCGCGAACCCACGGCCGCTTGTTGAGGATCGCGTAGAGGATGTGCAGCCCGAGGTTGCCTAGCCCGATGTCGTAGAGGTCGGGAAACGCCAGCGCGAGTCGAACCTCCACCGTGCGCATGTCCTTTTTGTCGTCGGTGACCGCGTTGACCTCGGTGCCCAGGTATCGACTCGGCTTCTCCACCCGCCGGAGCAGGTCGCGGTCCAGCGCTCTCCTCAGGTTGACCCGCGGGGTGCGGAGGACGGGGTGATGGCGCATGCCTGCGCGGCCCGGGGTGCCATCAGTGGGGCTCGGAGAGGACGAGGACATGTGAGAGCGCCTTCTTCGCCCGATGGAGGCGTCGAGTACGAGG
>Ga0315321_10003192_pt1 | contig 12734 bp, 10 predicted proteins | sample M180m21515metaG_FD_203464 | JGI IMG/M metagenome (GOLD analysis project Ga0315321, IMG submission 203464) | Ammonia-oxidizing marine archaeal communities from Monterey Bay, California, United States - M1 80m 21515 | ecosystem: Environmental > Aquatic > Marine > Intertidal zone | place: USA... | reverse complement strand
GATGTTCACGGTCGCGAACCTCTTTTTTGGGGCTGTGGGCGAAGAGGCGTGAGGCTGGCAACAAAAAAAGCCTGCTCTCCCTGGAAGGGGGAACAGGCTCATCATTGATGCGGGAGTGGGGGGCGTCAGGTTCATTCAAACCTTCTCTGACGCCCGCAATCAGTCTCGAACGATCGTGCGACCGTGAGCCGTGATCACTACGTCGACCGTGTGGCCACAATCACCGAAACTGAATGTCATGATCTTTCGGCCAAAGAGGCCTGGGCGGCAGCAAACCAATGCTGGACCTGCTTCAGCACAGCATGCTGGGACGCACGCAGTGACTTCGTAACTGCAGCAGGTGCAAGGATCTTTGATGCACCATGTGACTGCAACGGGTGGAGGTGGCTCGCAGCAAACTGGCTCGCAGCAATCTACGGGGGCACAGCACCGACTCAAAAAGCCGAAGCAGCCTGCTTCTGCCTCTGATGGGGCAGCGAACGATAGCATGGCCACAGCCATGCATCCTGTGATCAATCCACGCAAAGTGTTCATCTGTCTCTCTCATGTTGAAAGTTGGAAATCCGTCAATTCCCCCCATCTTTGCTAGTCGTCGCAATATGTGCAACCAGCAGGGTTGCCGCAATTTGGCCCTGCGTCGATTTGGGCCGTAAATCCCAACTAAACGGTCTGATCTAAACCGTTTTTGCTCGCTTTTTACCCTTCTTTCCGAGATCGATCAGCGATCCAAGGGCTTGTAAACACGGTGAAACACTTGGCAGAGGGCAAGAATTCCTCAGACCCAAGACACAATTTTGATTGCCAGCAGGCATGCTTCACCTGTTGGACGAAACGCAGACAGGGACAGACCATTGGCTAAAAACAAAAGAAGTGATCTGCCCACAAAAACTTGCCTTTCCTGTGGACGGCCTTTCGCCTGGCGGCGGAAGTGGCACAGATGCTGGGACGAGGTGAAGTACTGCTCCGAACGCTGCAAACGTCAAAGCAAGGCGAGTGTGGAACCGAAATCGTAGTAAAAAGACTCGTATCTCACATGCAATATGCACAAATCTGCCCAAACCGGTCACTCATCTCCGGTGGTCGGGGCGTGAGTGATAGCAACGCCTCGTAGTCCACTCGTCACTCGAAAGCGGTTTAGGGCTGCTCTTACCACCGAACGCCCGCTGTTCAGGCCAGGAGTGCTGTCGGTCGTGCAGGCCGCCTAATTTTTTGTGTCGCAATTGCAGCAAGAAACATCAGTTGCTTGAGCTGCAGTTGCTTGTTCCCGGCCATACGCCGTCTCTGTTCTTTCTCTTCGGGGCTCCAACCACTTTGGATTGAACTTCGTTCCAGATTCAACTCATTGCAGACCTGTTTGTTGGTCATTTTGTTTCCCCAATAATGTGTTCCTGATTAACAAAAGACTATTGCAGGGAGGCAACCATGCTGTTGGTACGCCAGCAGCATTCTTCATCGGTTGCCCAATGAGCTAGTTGTGGCAATCTGCTTGCAACTTGTTTGGGTTTGCAAAGAAACTCAAGTGGGCAGGCGGGGATTCTAAGACTAGAGGATCGGAAGTCGCTTTTTGTTGACGGATTGCCTATCTTTCCCTCGTTGCCACTCCTGTGGGGTTTGGGATGTGTGTTGCGTCAGGTATACAAAAAAAGTTGCAAATTGCGAGGAAAAGTGGGCATTGATTTACAAGAATGCCATCACGTCAGCTTGTGGGAGCTGATACGAACGACCGTAGCATTGACTCCGCGGATCGACTGGGATGAACCATGGTTGACAGCGACGATGCATAGTTGCTTCAAGATGCACAACAAGGCTTGCTGAAAAACTGGGCTGAGGATGCCTGGAACCGTAGTCAGGAGAGACGGGAAGAGTTCAGAATCTTTTCTGTTTTCTGCGCACACTCTTGGATAAGCAACGTATGAAACGTTGTGGAACAGTGGGGACGAGGGAATTAATAAGCCATCCCATGAGGTGCATAAAATTAATATCGAAGGCGATCAATTCGTAGTTCAAGGTCAAGAAGGGCAACGCCTGTTTACTGGCTCCTATCAAGAGGAAGAAGTTTGGCTTGATCAACGCGAAAACGTGATGCGGCCGAGATTCTCTGGACGACGACGTGGGATGCTCCTGCAGAGCATTCTTAAAGCGGTTCGTCGCACGCCTTAAGGGCTCAGACAGGTCTCGGTCATCTCAACTCGTGCTGCCGTCAGGTCGCACTGGTCAAAATCGTAGTGCTAGAGCTCATAGAACCACAGCTTGTGGCACACCATTGCCCAACGCTCATTGCCCAACGCTCATTGCGGGTTGTCCGCGGCTCTTTTCACAAGGCAAGCGACATCCGAGGGGGAGGTGCCTACGACACTAACCTCGGGGGCCATTGTCGGTGGTGTGCACTTATGTTGCAGTGCTTCACTCGCTCGGCCTCTTAGGCTAGGGCGCCTGCCACAATTTGATGGCTTCCACAGGATAGGTCAGCATCAGGATATTCAGCATCAGGCTGTCGCGTATCCATAGCACACTTCCAATCTCACACGCGACAAACACAACCAAGCCCAGCTTCCAATTGGTCTTTCTGACAAGCAGCACGCCAAGCAAGCAGACGCCATAGTCGCTCATCGAGTTCATGATGCTGTCGCCAAAATAATCCAGCGAAATGGTCGCTTCTCGATAGCGATTGATCATCCATGAGGTGTTTTCCGCGATTTCCCACGCCGCTTCGATCAGAGCCACAATTACAGTGCACATTTGAACCGAAAGCCAACGACCACAGCAAAGCTGCAGCAGCAGCAATAAGCCAATGCCATGCTGGAAATGTGACAACGAATAGGGATCGAGCAGGTGCTGTGAATTATGTGAGCTCCAGATGTCCCAAGACCATGGCGAGTAATCACCCACTTCGCACCACCAAACACGACCCATCAGAACTAGGGTTGTGCATGTCACAGCGGCGATCACTATGAGTGCATACGCCACGTTTCGGTCGGTGAGTTTAGTTTGCATCGCTATTCACTCTAGCTGGTTTGGTTGACCCTCAGGTCTAGATGAGTGGCGCCGATTTAGGATTTTTTGCCTCATGACTGTCAGGAATCACCGTGGATGAGACAATAGCAATGATGGTTTGTCCCGCGATGGGTTGCAGTTGGTGTTCCACTGTGTTGACAGAAAGATTTTTAAACTCATCGATCACACACAGCAGTTTGGCACCGTTCTGATAATGCTCAAGGAAATCACGATAGGTGTAGTCTTCAGAAAGCGTGGTAGTTTTGAAGGTAGCGCCGACCGCGTGGATGTCTTCGATTTTTGAGTAAGTAAGTTCTGAGTCAAAAAGCTCACGCCCCATCAGGTTCCGTGTCAGTCCACGTTGACTGTGTCGATTTTGCTTTCGGAATGTTAATTGATAGAGATTAGCACTGCCGAAAAGTGTCTGGCATTCCCGTACAGCAAGTGAATTGACTTCATCGTTTTGGGTGAGAGCCATTAGTTTTCCGATCCCATTCAGCTCAAGGTCTTCTCTGACATGTTCGTTGAGGATGTTGGCGCAGATCGCGTCGAGTCCCGCGATTTTTGCTTTGGCCACCTTGTTGTAGTTGGTATCCACTAGTAGAACGGGCAAGCCAAGTTTTTTAAATTCCTGTGCAAAATCGCGAGTCCAAGCATCGGATCCCGCGATCAATATCCCGTCATTTTTCTCCCGCGAAAGACCGAGAAGTTTTGCCAAAGGAGAAGCAGCGAAACCATAGGTGGCCACGGTTCCAAAAATCACGAGGAACGTCACTGTATCCAAATGATTTGCATCTTCGATCGTCAGGTCTGCGGGTAGCGATTCCATCTGAAGTGCGAATACGCTGCTGACGGCCGCTGCTACGATTCCCCGGGGGGCCATTCCCGCAATGAAAGCTTTCTCACGCAGGTCCAGCGAAGTTCCTATCAGCGACAGGTAAACCGACGCGGGGCGAACCAGAAGAATCAGAACTGCAAGAAAGACAAGCCCGGGAAGTCCGATGGAAATCACTTCGTCGATGTTGACCCGCGAGCCGAGCACGATAAAGAGACACCCAATCAACAGTGTCCGCAAGTTCTCTTTGAATTCAATGATGGATTCAACATTCAAACTGTTGCTGTTGGAAAGCCATAAGCCAAGGACAGTGACGGAAATCAGACCAGATTCACTAGCGATGTGGTCGCTGACCGCAAATATGAGCAAGCCAATGGCCAGAGATGCAACACCCTGAAGATGGTCTGGGATCAGGTAATGACGAAATGCGAATGCAAGTATCAAACCAGCCCCAATGCCCAGTCCAGTGCCCACCACGGCGGTTTCAAAAAGCATGAAGGCTGCTGATCCAAGGCTCGGCTGGTCGATATGCATCATTAATTGGTCAAAGACCAGAACGGCCAAGACGGCACCAATGGGATCAATCACGATGCCTTCCCATTTCAGCGTGGTGCCAACGCGTTTACTGGGCCGCACTTGTCGCAGTAGCGGCCCGATGACTGTAGGACCGGTCACAACAAGAATTGCCCCCAACAGCAAACTCAAACGCCAGCCAAATTCGAGAATGTAGTGTGCTGCGATTGTGACACCGGTGCATGAGATCACCGCTCCAATGGTGCACAGGCGAAACGCTGAATGACCCGCTTCACGCAATTCCTTGAGATTCAGTGACAGGCCACCCTCCAGCATGATGACTGCGACTGAAAGTGATACAAGTGGAAACAACAGGCGTGGACCCGCAAGATTATTTCCCCCAGTCAGATCCTGTAAGAAATCATCAGGCTCGATGAAGTGACCTAGTGCCATTCCAAACAAAAGCAGCAGAAGTATGCCGGGTAAACGCGTTCGCCATGCAATCCATTGGGCAGTGATTCCCAAGGCCGGAATCATTGCAAGGTAGAGTAGGAATTCCATCTGACAAGCTCAGGTAAATGTGTTATTGGAGAGCAAAAGCACGCCCTCTGATGACTGGACCAGGTGAAGTTCAATTCTGGCTACTGCTTTTTGAGATGCTTCTCGAAAAAAGCTGACGTGGCATCTTTCGTGCGTGCTAATTCCTCCACTGACCAGTTGCCGCCATGATCGGCATTCATCAACAGTTCGACACGACCCGGGATGTTGTGGCGTGTCATTGCCGTGACCATCTTGATAGCTTGGCTGTAGGGAACGATAGGGTCACTGGTCCCATGGAAAAGCAGCATGGGGGCATCTTCGGGACTCACGTAAGTCAACGGTGATGCCTGGCGATAAGCATTGGGTTTTTCTTTTTGTGAACCACCAATGAAATTTGAAACCAGTGGCACACTCTCCTTGGGAATGTCGTTCGCATCAAGTTGCGTAGGCCCATAGTATGAGACGACTGCTTGGACCTTGCTTGATTCATCGGGCCAACCGCCTTTGCCTTCAAACCCATCTTCTTGGTTCATGGTCCCGAGCATCATTGAAAGGTGTGCCCCGGCTGAAAAACCAACGGCACCAATTTGGTCAGGATCGATGTTGAATTTCTTGCAGTTTGCACGCAGATAACGAATCGCGCACTTTACATCTTCGATCTGGGCGGGAAAACGATGGTCTGGAGCGAGGCGGTATCCGATGGACACTGAAACATAGCCCTGCTTGGCAAAGTACTTGATCTCGTTGGTGTGCATTGACTTGTTTCCAAGCGTCCATGCTCCACCGTGAATCACCACAACGCAGGGTATGGGACCGCAGGATTGGGTCGGAAAAGCAATGTCCATGCACAAGTTTGTCTCACCGACGGTACCGTAAACGATGTCATATTTGAGCGTGAAGGCATCGGCAGCGGACAGGGGTGCCGCAAGCAGGAGAAGCCCAGGGATGAGGGACCAAACTATGGAATGTTGAATGCTCATTGAAGTGATGTTCCTGTTCACGATGGAGTGTAATCATGGCACGGCAACGTCGAGAGGAGGCATTCCGTGGATATCCATGCTGCTCGCGTGCCTTTTGAGTTTAGTTGATAAGAGTCATGTTTGGGATGTCTCTCAAAGGGAAACCCTTTTGTCCACGGTCGGCTATTAGACAATTTGCACGATGTGCTGCTTCAGGAAGAGGCTATCGTGTTGGCCCAGAAAAAACAGAAGCAGGGCGGCCTCTGAAAAAAAGACACTTGGCACTCTAAGCACCACCGTTCTGCAGGTGAACCAAACTTGAACCTCCATTGGAGGACCACGATCACATGGTAAAATTTGCATCATCATTCTGTTTGTGATCAGGCTGGGTTCGTTATCAAGTTTGTCTGACAAAAAGCGGTTCAGGAACGATCATCGACCATGAGGGTGAGAACTGCGTTGAAGGTGAAACTTACTGTTGACGACGACCGCAGGAACTTGCGCCAGCGTTCAGTAGCCATGATGGAGACAACTGTTCAATCGCTTGGGATGATTTTTGAAGTAATCAACGAGAGGGTGTTGAAGAAAAAAACACGTGTCATGCTGAATCTGACAACGGTCATGATGTAGACGCGGCCTCATCGTGAGTCGCTGAATGAAGCATAGGCTTCTATGCGAATTCGGAATTCGAGTTCTGCTGATCTTCGTCGGGCCGTGGTCGCCGATGCTGGTTGCACGCGTAGAAAAAATCGTGATCAAGATGGACTTGTGAGTCACGCCTCGAAGGCCATTTCGCGTCGATCTTGTTACCACGCATTACCGCGACATCAAACGACTGCTCAGAAGCGGCAGAAAGACGGATCGATATTCGATCTGCGCCCAATACATCGATGCTGTTCTTGTCTCATCACGATTCAGGCAAGTGGTGGCACCGAGCGATGAATGTCCTGTGAGAGAGAGTTTCCGGTTACTGCCTCTCCCGAAATGCTCATGCTGCCCGCTGGTATGGAACCATGGATCGGGAGGGCGGAGAGTTTCGGGAGAGGGAGAGGCTGGAGGACAGGACCTGCGGAGGGTGGGGAACAGGACCTGACAACCAGAAACAGGAGCCGCAAAGTAAGAAGCCAAAAAAGGGAGGGTGGATTTTTGACTTCTAACTCACTGTTGGCTCGACCTAGCGAGGGTTGATGAAAACCGGCACAAGAATGGTCGGTGGTGCGTAGCGACTATTCATCATTGGCATCGGGCTCCAGCGAGGGCGGAGGGGCTCTCGACCCATCCACTGGTTGTATTCCATCCGAGCCATACGCTGATTTGCACGGTAAAGAGCTCTTTGCTGCCGGAGTTCCGCGACTTTTTCCTGTGAAATTCGCCGGTCCGACTGGCTCGGAGCCGGACTGTCAAAAAAGACTTCAGGCGGTGCTGCGGGGACACGGACCACTGCAGTGGGACCAGTCGGAATCACCACTTCCTCTGCGATCGGCGTGACAATCTCCTCCGGCATGACGGCTGGACTTTGTATGAGGTCGCTGGAGGTCATTGGTTGGGCTGGGGGAGCCGGTTCGGGGGGAGGTGTCGTTGCCGGGACGAATGGATTTGCCTCTGCCACTTCGGAAGTTTTATCAGGTTTCACTTCCTCGACAGGAACCGTGTCCTGAACGCGAACCGCTTGAGTGCTGGAGGATGCTTCTTCGACCGGTGTTGCGTCTTGGGCTTGGGTCCATGTTCCGTCCAAGGGGGAGGTAACGGTGGCAAGGACGATTAAGACCGCTGGCAGGGATTGGCATGCACTCATGGCAAATCACGCGTTTTGGGTTAAGGTTGGGGCTTGAGTAAGCTGTACTGATCCCATCGGAGGCTGAGGTCGAACAACTCCACCCATGACGCTAAATGTTGCCCAATCCCGCACCCAAAGTGATCAAAGAATCGGATTATTTCGGTCATCCCCTTTCATTTCGCGTCAGACTGATTCCACTATGTAAACGTTAACTGGGCGAAGCGAGCGTGCCTGATGCCCAACATCTCTCGATTGTTTCCCGTCTACGGAGTCCCTCCAATGAATAAGTCGATTCTGGTTCTTGCTGCTATTGTTGTTGCTTTCACTGTTGGCTGCGAGCCACCAGCTCAGCCCGAAGTAAATGTATCCGTGGATCCAGCACCCGCAACCGACTCGAATGTGACTGGCAGTGATAGTAACGTGACCTCGGGTGCCGCAGCACCAGCTGTCGAAACACCAGCACCAGCCGCCGAAGCACCAGCTGCCGAAGCACCAGCCGCCGAAGCACCAGCTGCCGAAGCACCAGCCGCCGAAGCACCAGCCGCCGAAGCACCAGCCGCCGAAGCACCAGCCGCCGAAGCACCAGCCGCCGAAGCACCAGCTGCCGAAGCACCAGCTGCCGAAGCACCAGCCGCCGAAGCACCAGCCAAGGAGTAGTCCAGCAGGGGTGCGACTTCAGAGACGGGCTTTTAGTTTCGTGATCGCGGCCCATGGCTAACCAAACGAAAAACGGCGTGTGGAGACTTCCACACGCCGTTTTATTTTTTCGAAATTGGTTTTCCAGTTTTCGGAACTAGGCGACAGGTTTCTGCATTCTCGCAGTTTCGGTCGCGATCTCGCTACCATCTGGCGTCGCGTCGTTATCGACTTCGAACCACTCCTCTTTGAATTGCAAATGCCCACCTTTGCCGGCAGCTGCATTCTTCAAGGCGACGTTGGTACCCAGAGCAATGACGGCATCTCCCATCGCCACTTCGGGGTAGCAACGGGGGTGATTCTCTTTGTCGGGGTTGCGGATGCAGTACGCCCAGTGCTCGATTTCCTCGCGATAGCCTCGGCTAACGGGTCCGGAGTCTGCTGCTTTTGCAACTGGTGCGGCGTAATCTCCACTGGCACTGGTGTCCAGCACGTAACCGCCGTTCTGTTTTGCAACGCCAACCTTGCTGCTTGTGTCACTATTGCGATACAGCAGTACGTCCGTTTCTTTATCAAGAACCAGAGTTCCCTTGCTTCCCATCACAACTTCGCCCCATCCACCAAAGCCATTGCCGTTGATTGACGAGTAGGTCACGACGACCTTTTTGTTTGGATCTGTTTCATAACCTGGCAATGGTTCAGCACGGTCCCATTGTTTGGTTTGTTTGTTTAGGGTGCTGGGGGGGTAGTTTTCGACTTTGTCGTAGTAACCCACGTCGAAGGTTTCCGAGTACTCGGGTCCGGGGAATTCGAACATGCAGTACACGTGGTCTCCTGCGTCACGATCGACGGGCATGATGTGTCGTCCGCCGACGGCATGAACGCTCAGGGGATGGACTTTCTTGCCATCGTTTCGCAGTGAGCTCAGGAAAATGCTGACTGCGTCGAGTTGGTGACTACCGAGTTCGGCCATCAAGCCAGCGCCTGTTCGCTCGAACAGTCTCCAGCGATGTAGTTCGTCCATGGATGAGAACACTCTTCCCCCAGCGGTGAAGTCTTCGTAACCGAAGTCCGTGGGGTTGATGTTTTTATCCGCGTCCCATGCCTGTAGTTGTGCGAGTTCAGCTTGTAGTCGCACGATGTCGTCAGGGCTGGTGGCGGTTTTGAGTTTCGACTGGCGATTTCGGATGTCGCCAGCGATCTTGTCGATCATCTTCCCATTTGCATCTTTTTCGCCACCGGGAATCGGCATCTTCCAGCTATCGCCACCGGGCAAGTTACCACGGTGCCATTGGGCTCGGATATGGTGAAGCTGCCCAAGCAATCCCCAACGGATCAAGTTGATTGCGTTGTCGTATTTGACGTTGTAGTGCCGCTGGTGGCCGGTTGCCAAGTGGATTGGGTTCCCGCCTTGATCTTTCATTTCTGCGGCCATTCGCGACATGACTTTGCACTGGGCCACGTTATGAGCCATCAGCTTTTCGGTCAGAACGTGTAACTTCCGTTCCATGGCCAGAGCAGCCACAGGGGCATGCAGCCACAGGGGCAAAGCAATGATCACGGCTTCGATGTCAGGATCGTCCAGGCAGGCCATGATGCCGCCATTGCTACCGTCGTAGACTTTGACATTTCGTCTTGCTTCGGCCTCATCCTTGTAGCCAGCAACGCTGATCAGACCCGGACGACGTCCGAGAGCTGATGGGCTGGACCAGTCGCCGTGAAACGCGCGGTGTTGTCCGAAGGGACGAATGTCACAGATCGCTTTGACATCGACGTACTCGGGGTTGCAGCCTCCGATCAGTACGTTGCCTTCATCGCCGGTTCCAATGACTGCCACCCGGACAGGGTCTTTGACTTTGCCATACCCGAAGTAAGCGGCACCGAGTCCAGCCCCGCTGACAGCTCCCGCAGCGACAATGCCACGTAAGAAGTCACGACGGTTGACATCGTAATAACTGCCGACTGCGGAGTAATAGTTGTGTTCGCCGACGTCACGTTGATCAGCTGATAATTTATCGACCATGAAAAAAATCCTCTATTTCGAGTGTGCTTTGTCTTGTTTTAGTTCGGTGAGGTGATGGATCAGCTTTGCGGGGCCTGACCGCCCCAAGTCTTGCGAACGATCAAATGCAGGAAGTAGTCGAGTCCGGCGAGACGACCCGAGCCTGTCGCGGCAAGTACCAAGCAGGCCATGCACTCAATCAGTTGGTAATTACTCGAACCTGGCCCTGTGGTGGGAGGAAACTGGCTCAAGAATACAGAACCGAGAAAACCTGCTGCAGCCAACGCCGCTACGGGCGTGAAGAAGCCCAGCAGCAGGCATAATCCGATGGCAATGTCAAAGTAGGGAACGAACCGGTCGATCACGCTGGTGTCAATCCGCTCTGTACGGGGCCGGACTAGGCGATAGTAAGGGCTTGCTTCAGCTTGGGGTCCGGTTGCCAAGGCGTTCTGGTCAGCCTCGTAATTTGCCCAAATGGCATCAATTTGTGCCAGTGTGGGGGCTGCTTTTTGTTTCCATTCTCGGCGGATCGTGTCTCTTTGTCCGCCTAGGCTGGCGACCCCATCGCGAACCGCTTTTTCCTGACCTTCTGTTTCGAGCTTCGCGATGCGTTCTCGGCCTAGGGCGTATTCTTCGAGGTCAGTGGCGTTTTCGGCCAAAACCCAATCATATTGCTCAACTGCCTTGGCGTAATTGGCTTGGGCTTGGCCCTTCTGCGCTTCTGTGAACCCGTAATGGTTGGCAACACCGTCGCGGAAAATAGCCCAATTTTGCATCGCGGCAGCACGATTGAGGCGGAATTTTCCGTCGGCATCCCACACTAGTTCCCGGAAATTATTGGCCAGTGGCCCTTTAGCGTTCGCGAAGAACGGCGCTGCTGTCCAGTCTCCGGCGGCCTTCTTGTCGATCCCTTCGCTGTAAAAGTGCCAACCGACTGTAAGCCGGAGCAGAACCAGCATGACGGCACCGGTCAGGCCCAGGATCCGAGGGGAAAGGCTCCAGCCGACGCAGAGACGGAGTGGTGAGAGTACGAACTTGAGCACGAAACAGGCGATCCGTTGGTGGGAAAGTTGGCGGGGATTCCTCGACCCGCGAGTCGCAGGTTACAAGGTCAACGTAAGCCCCTTAGCTTACACCAATCGACGCAGATTACGCCACTATCCCCCTAAAAACGAGGGTTTGCACACAGAGCGTCGGCAGCAGTCCGGTTACGCAACGTCCAGAGCTGCAGTTCTCTGCTCGGTCGGTTGTCATGCCACGAGATGCCGAGGCTGACGGCGCTGTGAGCATTATCTAGCGGAATTAACAAGCGATTTCCGCAAAATACGGGTTTCCGAACTGCTTTGAATTCGATTGGGGAAATCAAAACGCGGGATTGCCAGCCCCTCCGTCTGATCGTCGTGAGGGGGAACGAAAATTTGGCTCCCAACAGCTCCAATGGTTGCGAAGACGGCACGATTGCCAACCGGTTTCTGTCCGTTACCTTAGACGGACTGGAAACTGGCAGGCAGTTTGATGCTGCCGTGACGCCAGAGGGTGACCGGTCCAGCTTTACCAGACTTGAAGATTGCCAGACTCCTCAACCGTACCGCGATGCCACTGCATTTCGTACTCAGGAAGGAACGACGATGAACCAGATCGTGACGGAAACGACAGCTCCTGCTCGCCCTTTTACACACCTGCACTGCCACAGCCATTACAGCTTGCTGGATGGTGCGGGCGATATCGGCAAGTTGGTCAATCGTTGTGTCGAACATGGTATGAACTCGCTGGCCTTGACAGACCATGGCAACCTGCATGGTGCGTTGGAGTTTTATCGAAAGTCCAAGTCGGCCGGCATCAATCCGATCATTGGTTATGAGGCGTACATTGCACCTGGAAGTCGCTTCGAGAAAGGCGGTGCCAGTAGCAGCAAGGCAGCTAGTTATCATCTCACACTTCTGGCAAAAAACCGTACCGGGTTTCGTAACCTGATCAAGCTTGCCAGTGCCGCGTCGCTCGAAGGTTTCTATTTCAAGCCGCGCATCGACAAGGAAATCCTCGAGAAATACAACGAGGGAATTGTCTGCCTCTCCGGATGTGTCAGCAGTGAATTCAGCCGTACTGTGATCAAGGGGATCGATACCGCAGAGGTTGAGAAAGAAGCGAGAGAAATTGCCGGTTGGTTCCATAATGTTTTTGATGATCGATACTTCATCGAAATCATGAACAACGGTGTCGACATTCAAAAAGCACAGCTTGATAACGCGGTTGAAATCGCTAATCGAATGGGACTGCCGTTGGTGGCGACCAGTGATTGCCATTACGTCGATCGTGGGGACGCAGAAGCACAAGACATCATGCTGTGCATCAACACGGGCCGGTATCGAACCGATACGTCACGAATGAAAATGGAGAACGATGAGTTCTTTCTCCGTAGCCCTGATCAAATGTACGAAAAGTTTCCGGGGTTGGAGCATGCGGTAGCTCGCAGTCAGG
>Ga0315321_10003191_pt1 | contig 12735 bp, 7 predicted proteins | sample M180m21515metaG_FD_203464 | JGI IMG/M metagenome (GOLD analysis project Ga0315321, IMG submission 203464) | Ammonia-oxidizing marine archaeal communities from Monterey Bay, California, United States - M1 80m 21515 | ecosystem: Environmental > Aquatic > Marine > Intertidal zone | place: USA... | reverse complement strand
ATGTTGTTTCGCTGATGAACTCTAGTGATGCACGATTGCGGGCACTTGGTATTCATTTGTCACAGGGACGACCTGAGTTATTGAAAAATGTCCTGGCGCTGGACGCTGACTCCGACCCTCTGGTGGCGAGGTGGGTGGCTGCGGTGGCCGGTGCGGCATCTGATTTTGCGTCTTCACGTGTACGAGCGCTAGTCAATATTGCCACCCGGTGGTCATCCAAGGATGAATGGATTCGTCTGACAGTGGCGAGTGCGGATTCCTCATTGCTGAAAGAGCTATCTCGTCAGTTGGCGAGCCAGAATCAGACGGATGTTCTTTTGCTCACGCATTTGGTGGAACGAGTTGGTATCGAGTCGCCTGCGACTGCGACCGCGATTGTTCTCGCTGCAGGTCCCAAAGCGACTGCGGATTCGACGTTGAATCGCAGGCAAGTGGATTTGTTGAAGGCATGGATGCGGGGAGTAAGGAGGTCCCGGCAGGTAGTTTCAAAAGTGATCGCTGCTTTACCTGATCATCAGCGAGTTGACTTGCAGACGCTTGCGTCGCACGCTTTGAAGACAGCGCAGACATCGACCGTTCCTGGTGATCTGCGTGCTGCCAGTCTCTTGCTTGCCTCAGATTTTGGTCAAGTAAAATCACCCCTGCGAGAACTGGTTAGGGACATTTCCGCACCGGATTTGAGAGCTGCTGCTTTACCATTGAATTTGTGGAACGACTCGGAATGGACGCGAGACTATCTGGTTCAGAATCTCACCGGGATGACCATGACTGTGCGTTCGGCAGCGGTAGCCGCATGCGTGAGACGCGTCGAGGATGTGAAGTGGTTCTTGCAGAAAATTGAAGCGGGCGAGATCCCTCGAACAGTGGTTGACCCAGCAACTGCAAAAAAATTGCGACAGCACCCTGACGCAGTGGTCAAGGCCGCTGCTGGCCGCCTGCTAGCCACCGATCCTAATCGGGAAAAAGTACTGAAACGCTATGCAGGCTCAGCCAAAGCGTTGGGGAGTGCTACGGTTGGCAAGAATCTGTTTAAAGAGCATTGCTCAGCCTGTCATCAGGTGGGAGGTTTGGGAACCAATGTTGGACCGGACATCAGTGATTCGCGTACAAAAACTCCCCAAGCACTTCTGACTTCGATTTTAGATCCCAATTCAGCGATCGATGCCGCATTCATTCAACATCAAGTTCTGACAGTGGATGGTCGAGTGTTGGACGGTTTGTTGGTAGGAGACGCAAACAACACCGTGATCCTTCAGCAAAAGGGAGGGAAACGTGTGGTGATTCCACGTGATGAGATTGACCGCTTGCAGGCACCTGGCGTGTCGTTAATGCCGGAGGGATTCGAAGAGGCACTTAGTCCTGACAAGATGTCTGACTTGCTTTCTTACCTTAAAAACTGGCGGTATTTAGACGGCTCAATTCCCGGAGATATCCCAGGCCGAAACTGAGTGAACTGAAAACCGGCTGGGTGTGACGTGACAGGCTCTTCTGCTGCTGTCAGATCACGCCATGTGACCAGCACCCTATCAGCAGTCTCTACCCAGAGTTGCTTTGGCAGAAATGAGAAATGTAAGATGAGTAATCAGAAATGATGATCGAACAGCAGAGTGATCGTCCCCTGAGGATGGGGCTCATTGGAGGGGGAGGTAATGGCTTTATCGGTAAGGTGCACACCACCGCAGCAACACTGGATCGGGAGGCAGTGTTGGTTGCTGGAGCTCTCTCTTCAGATCCAAAAAGATCTCGTGAGTCAGCGTTAGCAATGGGAATTGCACCCGACCGTGCTTATGGATCATTCCGTGACTTGATCAGCGAGGAAAAGTCACGGCCGGCAGACGATCGAATTGATTTTGTTTCGATTGCCACGCCAAATCATACGCACCGTGAAATAGCTTGCACCGCACTCGACGCCGGGTTCCATGTGGTCTGTGATAAGCCGATGACAATCACCACTGCTGATGCAGATGCGATGGTATTAGCCGTACGCAATTCGGATTGTGTGTTCGCACTCACTCACAACTACTCGGGCTATCCACTGGTGCGTCAAGCGCGTGAATTGATTGCCAATGGAGAGTTGGGTGACTTGATTGCGATTCGAGCAAATTACGTGCAGGGATGGATGCATGGCATGCATCCTGACGAAATTCCTGCACGGGGAGCATGGAAGTCAGACCCAAGCAAGAACGGGCCAGCTGGGTCGCTCGGCGATGTGGGGACACATGCTTTTCATTTGCTCCAGTTCATCACAGGTATGACCCCATCGACAGTGCTTAGTCACATGCGGTCCTATTCATCTCACCATGACTTGGATGATTATGGACACGCGATGCTTCAATTCGCACAGGGTGCGACGGGCATGGTCACTTGGAGTCAGGTGTCACACGGGCGTTTGAACGATTTATCGATCGAAGTGGATGGTACTAAGGCATCATTGGCATGGCGTCAGGAGGAACCCAATCAACTGATGGTGCGTGCTCTGGGGCAACCGACGAGGATTTACGAAAGAAATCCAAACGCTGATTACACTCTACCTTCCGCAGTAGCCGCCTGTCGTTTGCCGGGTGGGCACCCAGAAGCATTTTTTGAGGCGTTTGCCAATGTTTATCGCGACGCTTTTTCAGATATGCGGAGGATCATGCGGGGTGAGAACTTGGGTTCAGAAACTGTCCTGTACCCTTCTGTCAGCGACGGAGCAGACGGCGTTCGATTCATGCAGCGATGCCTGGAAAGCGTGAAAGCCGACGCGACTTGGCAAGCCTGGTGAAAAGATCGTCATGTTGTCAGAGAGGCAGTTCGCTATGGTTTCGGTAGCCCAGTGGTTTCTCTCTTTTCATCACCGGTGTTGATTGCCTGATAAACCGTCCAAGCACGCTTGCGTTCACCATGTGGGTGGTCTTGGGTTGGTAGTGTTCGAAGCCCAAGCTTCAAGCCACCCTCGTCGGGGTGATCGACCCATCGGTGGTAATGAAAAGATTCGATCCATGGAAATTTGCGTATCTTTTGCATTGCGTAGTGAAGTGACCCCGCCTGTCGGTTCTGATCCGCTACCTCATAAGTTGGAGTGTGGAATCCTTGCTCACTTAGCAACACACCTCGTCTTTTGCCATTGCTTTGTTTCATGGAAGTCTGATTCAGAAAATCGCCTAGCACATGCAGGTTCTGAATGGTGATCAACGGGCTATCGAAATGGTTTTCGATATTTGTGTCCTGCCACGCTGTCTTTGCAAAGAGGCTTTGTGGGTAAGGGTGATAGGCAACTCCCCAGGCAAAGTCACCTTCTTGGCTGGAGTATCGTTGCAATGCAAGTAATGCCTGTTTGGGAGACAACTGCTCCCAACGCTTCGGATTGATGACGTTCCAATTGTGTGTAAGCGAAATGAACACGCGGGCATGCGGATTGAAGGCTCGAGCCGAGTTGTGGATCATTCGCATGGATCGATAGTAGGTCTCCAGATAGATCTCATCGGGTTGCTTTCCCATGTTGGTCCAGACCGGATGATAATCCACTTCATTGTGGGCAATCCAGTTGGTGATCACACCCGGTGCTTGGTTTGGCTTGCTGTACCGTTTGGCGATACGACTAAGCAAATAACCATAGATGGTGGTCCCGCGAGAGGTGCTCATATTGGGCATGGTGTACACGCCACCCTCAGATTCTGGATGTTGCAGTACAGCATGTATCTCGCTTCGCTTTGTTCTTGGAATCAGAACAATTGCCGTCACGATGATGTTGTGTTGTCTGCAATGATCGACGAGTCGGTCCAAGGCGGTGAATGCTGAAGCATTGAAGTAGATCGGAGGACCGGCTGAAGGAATTTCTTCTCGACCGGGGCCGTCGGAAGTGCTGATGAATCGATGGAGCACCAGATTTATGGTCACTGCTTTGATACCTAGCTCATGCAGATCAGACTTTGGACCCCGCGAGCTGAAACCACTCAGGCCCTTTTGGTTCTCGGGTCGTAATGGGGCGTTTGCTGTGAAGTTGTTGGTCTTGAACTCATTAGCAAAGTGCCGTGCAGACAGGAAGGCATCCCGTTCGTCTTGTCGTTTCGTGGCCTTGATACGCCAGCCGCTATAAAGCCGATCTCGGCTGCCAACCCTTCTTGGCAGAACCACGGAAAACTGATTTTTTTTTAAGTTCAGCAAGGATGGTAGTGTTATTCCAGCTTCATTGATTTGCACATCAGGGGGAAATTCGACGAGTTGTACTGATACTTCTGGTCTGTCATTTGACATTTGTAGCATCTGTCCAGCCAGTGTGATCGTATCCTTCTCAATCAGTACTTTGGTGAACTTTGCGGGGAATGACGCTGCCGCATATTCACGAATCGCTTTGGCGGATATTTCTTTCTGTTTTTCCAGCCTAATTCGATCCGCAGCAAAATCGCGTTCTCGCTGGGTGGGTGGACGTATTTTGATGTTGCGAATTAAAAGTTTTCGATCGGGTCGGAGACCGAGATCCAGTCTTATCTGCGTAATATTGTTGGGTAGTTTTCGTCCTTTGGGAGGGTGAATAGGAACCGCATATTCTCGCCATCCCTCTGCGACAGGAAGGTTGGGTAAACTCAACTGCATCTTGGAACTGATGGGTGGCCCAATGAACAGTGAGACATTCTCGATACCGTCAGGGCAGAAGTATTCAAACGACAATACTGGTTCACTGAGTAGCAGGGGTGTTCTCCACTCCCACATGATGAATGGGTCATTCCCTGTCGTGGTTATGCTGAGGCTGCCGTCTTGCCTGACTAAAACAATCTGGTTGGTCCGCAGCGGTTTGTCGGGAACCGTAATTGATTGGGGCTGGTCAGCTTTTAAAACATTCAGGCGACAAAAGCTGTGCTGTGCAAAGATGCAAAATAGCACTGTCAAACAGTTCACAATTGCTACCGATTTTTTTCGGTATGTAGTGTGTGTGGCAGTGGTCAGGTTATATTCGTGCATCGAGAAGACAAATGGAGATCAGTGGGCAAATGAAAAAGCAGGAACGAGCAGGAGTGGTGCGTGAACGGTTGGGTGCATTGTACCCTGACCCACCCGTTCCTTTGGATCATCAGGATGAATTTACGTTATTGGTCGCTGTTCTGTTGAGCGCGCAGTGCACTGATAAGAAGGTGAATGAAGTCACGCCTGAATTGTTTAGACGCGCTCCGGACCCTGGTTCAATGCGTCAGTTGGGTGAGAAGAAAATTCTATCTATTATTCGGCCGCTTGGTTTGTCCCGGCAGAAAGCGAAGAGTCTGGCCGGTCTCGCTGCGATGGTCATTAAAGAATTTGATGGAGAGGTGCCACAGTCGTTTGAAGGGCTTGAGAGTTTGCCAGGTGTCGGCCACAAAACGGCGAGTGTGGTGATGGCGCAGGCATTCGGAGTCCCTGCATTTCCGGTCGATACGCACATTCATCGTCTAGCCCAGCGATGGGGACTCTCCAGTGGAAAAAATGTGGTGCAAACCGAGAAGGATCTAAAAAAACTCTTTCCTGAGTCCGATTGGAATGACTTGCATTTGCAAATTATTTTCTATGGACGGGAGTATTGCACTGCGCGTGGTTGTGATGGAACCAAGTGCCCTCTTTGCCGTGAGTTGTATCCGAGACGACGAACACCAGTCGTTTGGCGTAAGCCGTAAACGCAACTGAACCACGTTTGCAATGAAACGGAGGCCAACATCGATGTTGGTGCTGGTTTTCTTGGAAAGCAACTGGGCGGCGAGTTGTGAAGTTACGATGACATTTTGTCAGTAAGGGTTGTTGATCAAGCAATGGGTGAATAGCTAAATCAGAATTCAGATTGATTTGTCAGCACCAGATTGTCACGATGAACAACATTCTCATAGGGACGATGGCCGAGGATTTCTGAAATGCTTTCGCTTGGCTGTCCGATGATCTGATCAACTTCCGTGGATGGGTAGTTGATGAGCCCGCGAGCGATTTCTCTGTTGTTGCGATTATGAATGGAAACAACACTGCCTTGTTCGTAGGAGCCATTGCTTTCAGTGATACCGATGGCAAGTAGGCTGCGACCATGTTGGCAGACAGCGTCAACGGCCCCATCATCCAGAACAAGAGTGCCAGTAACACGCGCAGCACTGCTGATCCACCGCCGCCGCCCACGGATTGCTTTCTCCGGAGGTAGGAACAATGTTCCAATGGGCGTGTCTGAAAAGATTTTGTCCAGAACCTGATCATCTCGCCCGGGAGCAATGATCATGGTTTGGCCGTGCGAAGTTGCTACTTGGGCAGCCTCGAGCTTACTCGACATACCACCTTTGCTGTGGTTGTTTTGCTGATCCTGTGCGAGGGCGAGAACTTTCTCATCAATGGTTTTCACCAGATCGATTCGCTTGCTGTCTGGGTGATCAGGCGGCCCATCATAAAGCCCATCGATGTCAGACAAAATGATCAAAATTGCTTCGGGTAGCAGGCCTGCTACTTGCGCTGCCAACCGGTCATTGTCGCCAAAAGTAGTCATCAATTCAGAAACAGCAACGGAATCGTTTTCATTGACAATGGCAATGGCGTTGTAGGCATGAATCTGAATGAGGGCATTCCGGACATTCAGGTAGGCGTTTCGCCGTCGCAAGTCTTCTGCGGTTAAAAGGACTTGCGATGCGTGTCGGCCCATATTGGCGAGAGACGATTCATAAGCCTGCATCAGATCCGTTTGCCCGATAGCTGCTACAGCTTGTAATTGTGCCAAACCACTAGGACGCTGCTCGAGGCCCAGTTTGCCCATCCCAGCGCCCACGGCGCCGCTGCTAACCATTACCGTTTGACGGCCTGTGTCGGCAATTCGGCAGAGTTGTTCAGCCAGTAGGTCAATTCGGCGACGGTCCAATTTGCCATCAGACGTCGTGATCACACGGGTGCCCACTTTTACGACCACGCTGCGGGCGTGTTCGATCGCGGCAAGCCGCAGTGCCTCGGTAGTGGGTATGTCCATGGATCGACTGGGGTAAATGATTTTTTCCGGACTTTTTAGTGATTTTACCGCCGGTTGCGTGCAAAATGCACCAGCTGCATCAGTTCCATTGTCATGGGGAATCGACGAGCTTGGAAGCCCGCTGTACTTTGGGACGCTGTGCGATGCACGATAGCGGTTTACTTAGCTTCTGCCGGTGTTCGACATGCCGGTTCCGACTTCAACGGAATACCCTCGATATGAGCGAAATACATCACGAGTGTGGTGTTGCAGCCATTTACCACTTGTCAGGTCGTGGTCGCAGTCCGCTTTGCACGGATGACGGACCACGGCACATTTCCCGGCTGCTGCCCCGAATGCTGTTGGACATTCAAAATCGTGGTCAGCTTGCTGCTGGTATGACGACGTTCAATCCGGATTGTGCTTCACTGCTCAAAAACCGGAAAGATGTTGGAACCGTCACGGAAGTCTTTCGGTTGAATCATCGTGCCAAGGCAGAGGCTCTGATGAAGTCACTGGCCGGACGCGCTGCCATCGGGCATGTTCGCTACGCCACCTGCGGTCAGGACGATCGTAATTATGCACAGCCTTTCGAACGGAAACACATCCACAAACGAAAGTGGTTTAGCTTCTGCTTTAATGGCCAGCTTTCAAATTACGGTATTCTGAAAGAGAGATTGCTCGCTGATGGAGATCATCATCTGGCACTCGACACCGATACAGAGATTATTCTTCACGAATTCGGGCGCTTGTTAAGTAAGTCGCAATCACGCATCGACTGGATCGATGTGCTACGAAAAACGACTGCCGGATTCGATGGTGCCTACAGTCTCGCTTTGTTGACTGCCGAAGGCGAGATGATTGTTGCTCGTGATCCATTGGGTATCAAACCAATGTGCTACGTGCACGAGGGACCCTTGTTTGCTGCTGCCAGTGAGAGTGTTGCGCTGCTCAATCTTGGCTTTGAGAATGAGCAGATCAAATCATTGCCGCCGGGACATGCAATTGTAATCGATCCGAAAACTGGATTCCGAATGGAACGATTTGCGCCAGAGCAAAAGCCGGCCCATTGCTTTTTTGAGTGGATCTATTTCGCAAATGTTGCCAGCACACTGGATGATCGAAGTGTCTATCTGAGTCGAACCAAACTTGGTGTTGAGCTCGCGAATGCTGAACGCGAATTTGGTGGAGTCGATCTCAATCCTGATGACACCATCATTGTACCTGTGCCTGATACAAGTAAAGCTGCTGCGGATTCGATGGCCTATGAGCTATCGATCCCCAGTCGTGAAGGGCTGATCCGTAATCGTTACGCGGGTCGTACCTTCATCGAAGCGGGCCGGGCACGTAAAGCCAAGGCTGCCACCAAGTACACCCCACTCAGGGAAGTACTAAAAGATAAACGTGTCATTCTGGTCGAAGACTCAATTGTTCGTAGCACCACAATGAACGTTTTGCTCGATCGAATTCGGGAGGTTGGCGGCGCCAAGGAAATTCATGTGCGCGTGGCGTGTCCGCCAATCATTGCACCCTGTTTTTACGGGATCGATATGAGTACAGTCGATCAGTTGATTGGTCCCAAGTATTTTTCGCCTGGCGGTGGGTTGACGGATGATAGTCAGCAACGAATGGCAGATGATTTGGGGGCTGATTCATTGAGGTATTTGCCAGTGGAGGCAATTTCGCGTGCAATCGGTAAGCCGGCAGACCATCTTTGCCAAGCGTGTGTGACTGGGACTTATCCGACGACTTGCGGTCAACATCTCTATCGAATTGCACTCGATAATCGAGGTGCAAAGATGGATAGTAAGCGAACCTACGAACAACTTGCTGCCGCCTTGTCTGAAGCATGAGCAAGGTGTTGGGCAGTGATTGCTAGTCGTGGTGTGCTAGCCGTGGTGTTCGGGTTGCTGTGACGAGCATGGCCCCAGACCGCCGGTGTGGTATCTCAGGAGTGAAGTGTGGTATCCCAGGAGTGATTCGTTAACGGTTTAGGTGCCTTTGGCATCAGTCAGGGTCACTGTCAAACCAGCAGCGTTCAAAGCCTGCACTGGGTCCGACTCAATCGGGAAACCGTGTTGGTGTAGTGAAGCGTGGAGGGCGATTAAAAACATCTGTTCCGCAATTGATTCTGACACTTCACGTTCGCTTGGTTGTGCTACAAAGCAAAGTGACCAACCTCTGAAAATGCCCTCGCATTGGGACGCAACATGGACGCAGCAATTCTGAGTCAATCTTGCATCGGAACCGGCAGGGTTCGTCGGCAAGGTTGCTGTTAGTGCGATACCGCATGCATGTCGGGGTGTATTGCTTAATGCCGCTGCCCTGCGATGGGCGTTTTGTGCAAGTGCTATCGCGGTCTGTTGGGATGCGTAGCCCTCGGTAGGTTCGACGCCAAGGTAATCTTGTGTTGCCATGCGGGAGTAAGGCACGACAGCTTCTACAAAGTTGAGTGAGGCACCGGGGCGACGTAGGCAGCGAGAGATTGCCCCTGTGCCGCCACCTGTGACTACCATCGCAATCTGCAATTTGGACAGGCAGAGGTCTTCGAGAGTGCATGCCCATGCATCTTCAGTCGGTTGGAATTCGATTTTATCTGTCATGTCGGTTGATCACTGCTGGATGCCTCAAAGCCCTGAGTTGCGTTGTTTGACCGCAGAAAACTTCGGTTTGTATCAGAACTGTAACACAGTCGCGTGTGTGGTTTAGCGTTTGTAAGTATGCGGTACAAGTCGCATTCGATCTGTATTGCGACATGGTGAGCTTCGCTTAATGGCGTCAATTTGCGTCTGACCAATGCTGTCTGATTTCACGGCGGGCCTTGTTGTGATCATACAATTCATCCTTAACAGAGCCACGATTGTAGGTCATCCAAGTCGCCAGTTCTGTGACACAGTGTTACAGGAAATTGGCCCTCTCATTGGTGAGTGAAATGGGTAGGATGACCTTTGCGATTGGGGAGAATTTCTCTTCGTTTATTGAGATCATCTGACTTAAGTTCGCGAGTGGTTGACTGCTATGTTTTTAAAGTATTTTTCGATGTTGCTGATTTCCTGTTCATCGTTTGCATCGGTGGGTGTTGTCCTTCATGCTGCTTCGCCCCGTCTCGAATCTGCGAAGTTAGAGGCCTTGGACCTGACAGATTTTGGTGGCCGCAATTGGACTCTGAAAGATTTTGAAGACGATTCCATTTTAGTCGTTGCCTTCTTTGGAACCGAATGTCCGTTGGCTCAGTTTTATGCGACTCGCTTGAATCGGATCGCGAAGCAGTACACGGACGAATCTGTTCAGGTAATCGCCGTTCTAAGCAATCGACAGGATTCGCTTAAGGAAATCGCTGCTTTCGCTACGCGGAGAGAGTTGAGCTACCCAGTTGCGAAGGATCCCGCGAATCGATTTGCTGATCAGATTGGTGCCGAACGGACACCGGAGGTTTTTGTCTACGACTCTGGCAGAAATTTACGATACCGTGGCCGCATCGATGATCAGCGCGGTGTTGCTCATGACTTGCTGAAGCCGCGTCGGCGAGACCTTCAGTTGGCAATCGACGAATTGCTCAAGGGCAAAGAGGTAAGTGTTCCAAGAACCGAGGCCTCGGGGTGCATCATCAGTCGTGCCAAGCAAGTTGATTTGGAAAGCGAGATTACCTATGGCACTCATATTGCCAAAATCTTGAGGAAGAATTGTGTTGGCTGTCATCGTGAGGATGAGCTGGCTCCTTTTGTTCTTACCGATGGCGAAGAAGCCTCTCATTGGGCAGACATGATCGCTGAGGTGATTCGCGAGGAACGTATGCCACCTTGGCACGCCGATGGTTTGCATGAGAAGTTTGCCAACGAGCGGGTATTAACGGAAGAAGAGAAACAGTTGATCTTTAAATGGGCTGAGGCTGGGGCGCCGATCGGACCGGAACCAAATCTGCCGCCACTGCCTGCCAAGCCAGTAGGGTGGCAACTGCCAAAAGAACCTGATTTGGTTCTACCTGTAACTTTCACTCCTGTTTCAGTGCCAGCTGAGGCTGGGCCTCGTGGCGTGCGATACCAGTGGTATATGCAAGCGCCAGGCTTCACGGAGGACAAATGGGTGACGGCTGCGGAGTTGCGTCCGGGAAACATAGATGTCGTGCACCACATCCTAGCCTTCGCTGTGAAACCCGGAGAGGAACGGAGGACGCTCGGGCGGGCTGATGTTGAGTACTTGTTTGGTTATGTTCCTGGAGCAAGAGTCGAAACATTACCGCCGGGTCATGCAAAGAGAATTAAAGCTGGTCACAATATTTACTTTCAGGTTCACTACACACCGAATGGGACTCCGCAAAAAGTGCAAAGTCGAATGGGTTTGGTCTTTGCTGATCCAGAAGACGTGACCCACGAGGTAAGAACCAGTAGCGCTACAGAACGACGGTTCCGCATTCCTGGTGGCCGCAGTTTGGGGAAACGCGAAGGACCATCTAGCTTTCCAATAGAAGCAACAAGTGGTTCCTTGCCAGCTAATGCGACTCTCCTGGCATTCAGTCCTCACATGCACCTCAGGGGTAAATCATTCAGTTATGAATTAAGGACACCTGATGGGGAATCTCGCATGTTACTCGATGTTCCGAATTACGACTTCAATTGGCAGACGACCTACGTGTTGGACAAACGGCTTGCGGTGCCAGCTGGGAGCAAGCTCCACTGTAAAGCGGTTTATGACAACAGTCTTAGTAACTTGAGCAATCCTGGTCCGCTGAACGACGTTCGATTTGGTGAACAAACCTGGGATGAGATGATGATTGGTTTCTTCCACTATTCGGTCCCAGTGAATCCCACCGAGAATTCGGCCTCCGAGTAGGGTTTAGCACACGATTTGATTCTCTTTTTTAAACAGGGCGTTGTGACAGGAGGGGAGCTACTTGGATTTTTGTTCGGCTGCTCCTCGTTTCATGGCTTCCCCAAGTGAAATTGTGCCTTCACCGTAGAGTGGAGAGTCAGACCCGGCGCTGCCCAGAACTGGGGTAGCGTTGTTGTTGGGTAGCCAGCGTTTCATTTTGTCAGCGATTTGGCGAGATTCGACAGAAGTGGCTTGGTCGGAAATGAGATTCTTCCACTCATTCGTATCATTTTGGTGGTCGTATAGTTCTTCGCTTCCATCGGCATAGCGTGAGTATCGGTACCGATTACCACGCAGTGAATGGTTGTTAGGGCCAAAGGTGCATAGGGCAGGACGATTCCATTGTGATTTTGGATTCTTCAGCAGCGGCGTCAGGCTTCGTCCCTCCAAGTCGGTACGCTTGGGTAGGTGAGCTAAATCGAGCAGAGTTGGGAACACATCAATAAGTCCCACTGATTTTGGGCAACTCTGGTCCACGACAATCCCTGGACCTGCAAAAATCAGTGGGACGCGCGTCGTTTCTTCCCAAAGCGAGCGTTTGGCCCAACGAAGTTTTTCACCAAGGTGAAAGCCGTGGTCGCTCCATAAAACAATGATTGTGTTATCTGCAGCGTTACTTCTTTCGAGACTGTCTAGCAGCATGCCGACTAATTCGTCGACAAAACTGTTGGCTGCAAGATATGCTTGAACCGCGTGTTTCCATTCACCACTTGCCACCATCCAGTCGTGCCGAGGAGCAGTGGGATTCAATGTCAATTGCTTCGATATCTCGGGAAGATCTTCGCGATCAACGCTAATGGTTTCGGGTAGCTTTAAAGTTTCCAGTGGGTAGAGATCGAACCAGCGTTTTGAGGCATAGATTGGGACGTGTGGTAGGCTGAATCCTACAGCAAGAAAGAACGGTTTCTCACGTGTCGCCAATTTGGGCAACTCCTCGGCAGCCCATGCTG
>Ga0315321_10003190_pt1 | contig 12736 bp, 12 predicted proteins | sample M180m21515metaG_FD_203464 | JGI IMG/M metagenome (GOLD analysis project Ga0315321, IMG submission 203464) | Ammonia-oxidizing marine archaeal communities from Monterey Bay, California, United States - M1 80m 21515 | ecosystem: Environmental > Aquatic > Marine > Intertidal zone | place: USA... | reverse complement strand
ATTAAATTGGATTAGTGTGTTAGGACTAAAACTACCTTGAACGTTGTTTAAGTGAAAGTTTGATACTTCGCTTTCTATCTCACACCATTGTAAGCATCCTGTATAGTCTGGACTTGAATAATATTTGTATCCAGCTCTGTAAGGCTTTACATATATAATCTCTATGTTTTCATTACTACAACCAAATGCTGGTATTCTTTTTAGTTCTGTTCTTGGTTTTACATTTGCCCAATCATCAGAATAAAAATATCCTTCTATCTCTCCTTTTTCGTTACACTTCTCAGCTCTTAAGTTTTCTACTGGTATATGAGCAACTTGTGCGATAGTCTTTCTGTCCTTTGAGTAGATTACTTGCATTGCACATTGACCCATTAGCTTTAAATCAAAACAAAGCTTTTGTACACAGTCTTTGTGAAACATTGTAATCATTTTAGCGTATTGCTCTGGTCTTCTACTTGAATCAGAAGCATCTAAGCCAAGTCCGTATATTTGTTGGCTAATAGCGTTTATAATAGCGTTGTTTGTTGGACTATTCTCATAGTTAGAGATTAAGTGTCCAAAGAAATTATTATCACTACCATAAGCCACCCATTGCTTATTAGACTTCTCTACAATCTCTGGGCTTGTGTAACTACTTAAATTTACAATTCTTAAATCGTTCATATTATAATATAATCGTTATCAAAACTATCCTCTGAGGTATATTCTCCATCATTTACAGAATAGTAATCGTTGTTTACTTGGTTTACTGTTTGGTCTGTACAGAATACTCTATCCTTGTATATTACAACAGTCCCATCCTTTATTTCAAGAGTATAAAAATCTCCTTCTGTCAAAGTACCAAAGGCAATAGTGAAAGTCATATAATTACCATCAGTTGAAGCTGTAGGACTTACGTTTATATCAGCACCTGTGCTTTCACTTGTAAGTTTCACATTAATTGAACCATTAATAAATTGTCTTGGGATTACCTTAAAAGTCTTATCTCCGTTTGTTCCTATTAACTTCATACTAATATATAAACAAAACTAAATTATTTTGTATTGTATATAAATAAAAAAAGCCCTCCCAAAAGGAAAGGCTAATTTTAAATATAAATAAACTACTAAGCTGGGTCGATAGAAGCTGTAGCACTTACATCTGGAACAGTACAGAAGAATGGAGGATTAACTTCCATAGCTACTGCTGTTAGTGTAAATCCTTGTAAATCTCCAGCTGCTGCACCAGAAACGATAGTCCCTCCTGTGATTTCAGCACCATTGTCTTTACCTATTAGTAAATACTTAGTTACTCCAGCACCATTTGGATATAGTTCAGCTACATATTGAGCTCTTCCTCTATTAAGAAGTTTAATCTCCTCTTGAGTCGCTACATCTAATATTTGAAAAGTAGCATTTAATGTACTTTCATAGTATGTAGTTCCGTTCTCTCTACTCGAAACCACAGTTGTCTCTAAAGATGTTTGACCACCTTTTACTTCAAACTTGAAGAATTCAGCAGACCCATCACTTGGTAATGTTACAGTTCCACTACTGTCTGTCAAAGCAGCGATAGCAGCACTATAGTCTAAGATGTAAATATTTTTAATTCCAGCAAAGGCAGTCTTACATCCTACCCCTCTACCTTTTGTTATTGCACAAGCCATATTATTTTAGTTTTAAATAAAAAAGGGTAGGCAGTTCTTGCCCACCCCTTAATATCAGTTAGTTAGTAATTAAGAATAGTAAACGATATCTGAACCGATTCCGATTTGTACCCCAGCTGTGTAACGCATAACTACACGCACATTCTGAGACCCATCAGTTTCTGACATATCAATTACTCTTACCTCGTTTCTGTCATCTAATAGACCTGTTCCGAAGAATAAGTTAGACTTCTGAGCCAATACAGCTTTGTTGTCTCCTAATCCTTGTGCTACAAAGATATTGATTCCTTCAAAAGTCAATTGACCTCCGTTGTACCAAGTTGTTCCTTTAGAGTCTACACCATTACCACCTAATCCAGCAGTTCCGAATCCTCCTAAAGAACGAATGTAAGCTCTTGCGATGTTGTTAGAGATGTAAAGAGTTAAATCTTCTTTCCCTAATACAGCAGCATCAGCAGCATCTACGATTTTTCCTAATTCTGCGATTACGTTAGCAGCATCTACAGTAGCAGCAGCAACGTCTACAACAGTTGCATCAGCACCTAATAGAGTTGAGAATCCATCAAAAGACCCTTCTCCAGCAGCACCACTCCAGATTGAAGTTTCAGTAGCGTTAGCAACCTCAGCAGCAACTCTTGAAATTACATAGTCAGAGAATAATGGAGGTAGTTCGTCAAAAGCACTAAAGCCCATTTGAGCAGCTTCCCAGTCAGCGTGAAGCTCTTTCTTACAGATTTGTAAGTTTACTTGTAGTTCAGATGGTGTTAATACTTTTTCAGTCAAAGTAAGTCCAGATGTTGTAGAATCGAAATCACAATCAGCAGAACGTACTATGTTTGAGAAAGTCCCTACTTTCATAGCAGCCTTGTACTTGATGTTTGGTAAAATTGATACAGCTCCAGAATCTAAAGTTGAAGCAGACAATAGGGCAGCACCTAAGTACTTCCCAGCAAATTCTCCAGCGTATGAGGAGTTTGTAATAGTTGGATTTGGCATTTTATTTAATTTTAGTTGTTAATTATTTTGTTTAATACTCTGTCAAAAGTTGAAGGCTTGCGATTTTGTGCAAACTTAAAACTTGGTTTGTTTGTTGAGTCAGCTTCTGGATTAGCCATAATAGGCTCAGCACTTGGCTCGTTTAATTCTTCTTGCACCTCTTTTGGTACTTCGTTTAATTCGTGCTTAGATAATTCCTCTGTAATAAGGTTTCCTAAGTCTTCAGAACTCATTTCTTCTTTAGGCTCTAACATAGCTTTGATTTCTTTAATCATTTCTTTTACTTCTGCTAGTTCCTCTTTGGTAGCGTAACCCATCTCTTCTTTTTCTTCTTCAGCTTCAACTTCTTCTACTTCTTCCTCTACTTCTTCTTCTCCAGCTTCTTTAACTTCAGAAATAATTCCTTCTTCAGCTACTACTAAGATTCTTCCATCTTCAAGTTGATACTCTCCAACAGGCACAGCTACTCTTTCATCTTCAGTAACGATAAATATTTCGTTATCTGCTTCAAATGCATCTGCCTCTAAGACAGTACCATTTTCTAACGTTTGTTGTTCTAACTTAACTTCTTCAGATAAGCCTACAACTTCCTTGATTTTACTAATCATATCATTTGTGTTCATATTAATATATAATGGTTAAAAATTAATTTTGCATTTTCAAATACTTCCTATTCCTTGAGCCCTTAAACTTCCGTCGCAACATTTGGTCTTATAAGTGTTGTCTTTACATAAACATCCTTTTCTACTACTCTTTGGACTTGTCTTGCTTGGTGTTATAAATTCTTTTGATTTGTTCTTCATTTCTCTAACTCTTTTAATTTACTACCAGCCCATCTTAATCCAGCTTTGCCACCCCATAATAAATATGAGATAGTACCACAAGCCTTAGAATCTCCTTCATCATAATACTCCTCAGCTCTTGATAAATAGCTAAACATTCTTTTAATTGTTTCTTTGCTTATTGGTTTCCCTTGTGCTAATTGTTGAGCTCTTACCTTACCCACTTGTGTAGCACATTTATTATCTACCTTTTCATTTAATTCTAAACCTCTTTTAGCATTATTCCTAACCCCACTTGGATAATCTGAATAGCTTTCTAACTCTATATCTTCATTCTTTAGTATAGCAGTTACTTGACTTAATAAGTACTCCGCTTCTTCTTCTTCAATTTTAGATAAATCATCTTTGATAGTTTCTTTAGGTCTTTCCATCTTGTCAGCAAAGTAGCCCTCTATTGAAAACCCTTTTACCTTACCTGTTTTTACAAACTCATTCCAGATTTTATCGTTGTTTACTTTTACAGAACCAACCCAAGAACCTAAAGGTAAATCCATACCATACTTGACTGACTTGTCGTGTACCTTGTCTTCTACTATCCAAGACTCTACTAAACTAAGTCCGTTTATTTCGTATTGGTGTTCTAAGGTTGAGTTGTTTTGTTTGCCTTGCATTAAATACATTTGAGAGGCTTTTAAGACAGTATCTTTTGAGAAGTATATATAATACTCATCTTCTCCGTTTCGTCTGTATATAGGCTTATTTGGGATTAGTAAAGCACCCATTAGTATACGCTTCTCTTTGTCTACCTCAGCAAGTTTAAACTCTTGTGATTTAAGAGCTATAAAATCTTCTTCTATTGCTGGATTCTCTACTACGCTAATAGCTTCAATTCCTATCTCTTGGTCTTCGTCTAAAATCAGTTCTACTATTCGCATATTATTATATAAAGATTTTTAATTTATTTTGTATTTATCCTATCGTTGCTCCTTCAACAATATTGTTTTGTAAACTCTGTGCTGTTGTTACATCGTTAGAGACTACATAAGTTTGTATAGGTTGTTGAGATTGCCCACCTATTGCCTCAGCTAATTGATTAGAATCACTTGCACCTACAATGTTAAAAGCTGGAGGTTGTGGAGCTGATGCACCACCACCGACAGATGCACCTCCACCAGAAGCACTTCCTTTACTTGGATTTGTAGAAGATATTTTTTTAAGCTGCATTGCAGAAAACGCACCAGCTAAACCAGCTTGAATAATTGGATAGGCTGGAAAAATAGCAGTAACAGGAGATTTTTGTGCTGTGGTATATGCGTTTTGCACACCCTCTATACCACTTATTGTTGCTTGTGCTAATGCAACTCCTTTACCTATCTTACTTCCTTCTCCAGCTACTTCAGATATTAGACCTAATGTGTTTTTAGCTATTTCAAATTTAGCATCTTTAACTTTATTCTCTAACTCTATTTTTTCGTTAGCTTCTTTTATTCGTTTTTTACTTGCTGCATCTTCATCAGCTTTTATTTTATCCCTTCTTTCTTTGTCTATTGCATCAAATTCTGCTTGTTTAGCTGCTAACTTTTCATTTAGTGAATCTTTTAATTCTTGAGTAAGTAAGTCAGCATCTTTTGCTTCTTGTAATAGCTTTTCGTTATGTTCTTTTATTTTTTTTAATTCTAAAGCTCTTGCCTCGTCTTCTTTATTAGCTTCTGCATCTCGAATTTTATCTTTTAAAGCTGCAAGTTTTTCATCCTCTTCTTTTTGTTGTGTAACTTTGTCTTCTCCATTTTTTTTTGATGTTTCCTTTTCAGCTAAAAGATAACCATCTCTTTTGTTCCTTAAATTTCTTAATTGCTTTTCTGTTTCTCTTATTGTATCGTCAGCTTTATCAGCAACCTCTTTACTGTCAAAAACTAAACCAGCAATACCACCACTAAAACGACTTTCTAAATTAGTTGCAATGTCTCCAACTCCAGGTAATAAACTAGCAGCGTATGTGATACCATCTACCATTTTTAAAATTAAGCTAATAGGTGCAAATACAAACCTAATTATACCTTGTAATATGTCTTTATTACGTTTAGCTGTTTCTATTTGAGATTTTTTTATTTCTTTCTGGGATAATAATTGAGCTTCAAAGGCTAATATACTCTCATTGGTTTGCTGTATTTTTAAGTCACGAATCTCTTTCTCTGTCTTACCTTGTAGTTTAAGAGAGTTAACGCTTTCATTTGTGTTCTCAAGTAGTCTAGAACTTAAAATAACGTTTTGTTCAGCTACTTCTAAAGATTTCTTTTGTTCTTTTGTAACTCCAGAAACTAAATCTTTTATCTTGTCAAAATTAGATATAACGTATCCTAACGCAATAACAAAAGCACCTATTCCCGTAGCAACCATTGCTTTTTTAAATCCACTAAGACCTTTAGAAGATAATGATATTGCCTCATAAGAATCCTTAAACTGTTGAGCTAAACCACCAGTCAAGTTATTTAAGATTCCCATTGCACCACCATTGGATACAAGGTCATTTGTTAAATCATTAGTACCTTTGCTTAAAGACTTCTGCTGAACCTTTAACTGCTTTACAGATAAGTTCTGGTCTTTTATAGAATCCTTAACGTGGTTTAATTCCTTATTGAGTTCCCTTTGAGCTGCTAAAGAATTTTTAGGAGTATCCCTTAACTGTTGCTCAAGTCTTTGCTGTTCTCTTTGTAACTCTATTGTAATCTGCTCTTGTTCCTCTAATACGCTATTTAAAAGATTAATATCATTTATAGCGTCCTTAGCATTTACATTGATATCTATTGTTTTTTCTATAGCCATTTTATTTCTTGTTTTAGTGCTTTGTATCCCTCTTTTAATGTTGTAGGTAGTTTATGCTTACCTTGTGCTATTCTAATATTCTCAGTCTCTCCGTTTGCGTATTTTAAACCCTCTATTATTAATTTTATCATAATGTTTTTTTTTATGGCACGAAGGTGCAGCTCAAAGATGTTATTACTCCGTTAGACCCTATAACCATATTCATTACAAAACTTGACTCACAATATCTTGTAACGTCGTTATTACTTCCAGCCTGTGTGTAATTTGTTGCATTTGCGAATGTTTTTAAATCTTTGTCATCATACATTATATCGCCAACAATTAAATTACGAACATCTCCAATAAAAGACTTGTAATATAAAGAGCCTAAAGCTCCTTGCCCTTGAACCTGTACGTTGTCAATACTGTTAGAGTAAACTGTTAAATCGTTTAATAATTCTATATCGCTTTTTCCCGTCTTTAGGTTAGTGTTAATTGAGTTTATTTTATATCTACGTCCATTAATATCAAATCTGTCTGCTAGGTTGTAGTTTAATAATATCTTTAAAGGCAAATACGCAGTAACTTTAGTTAGTCTGTTTTTACTGTTAAATATGCTTGTTATATAGTTTGAGTAATACTTTTGAAATAAGGTTCGTGAGAAATCTCCATCGGCATCATACTCGTTAACTTCATTGTTAAAGTTTATATTGTCTCTGCTAGTTTCATCGTCTAACGCTAAAGAATTACTAGGCACTATATATGATGTTATAGGGGAGTGCGTTGTGAGTCCGTCTCTAAATGATATTTGAGTAGCATTAGTTTGTCTTATAGGATAAAACAAAAATGGCTGTCCTATATAAGACTCTTGATTGTCGTCAACACAATAACCCCATTGGACATCTGTATTACTTGAATCGTCTAAATCTAAAAGCCTCTCGAATTTAAAATGTGCAAAAGGTAATTCAACTTTATATATACCTCCGTCTAGATTTTCGTTACCATTATACTCCTCTTTTGCCCACTCATAATTAAATAACTGATTGTGTACAGCTGCCAAGAACGTATTAGTATCTTTATAACCAAAAACTATTTCTTTATATGGCAATGCTACGTTTACGTTACTAGTGTTAACATCTAAATAACTGCTTATATCATAGTTAGTCCCCTCAATATAAAAGTCGTCTAACGTTTGTACTACAATAGTACCAGTATTGTCTACATAAGCTACTAAATTAAACATCTTAAAAAGACCAGATAGAAAATCTATAATTTTAATTTCTGGTATTTGTTGAGTAATCTCAAACTGTATTTGTGCATTTACCGTAAAGTCTCCTTGGTCTGATGTTTGAAAAGTATTAGTTTGTCCCCCGCCCCCTTGCTCAGTAGCTGTTATTTGCCATCTTATATTGGTAAAAGTTATTTGTTCTGAATGCTCTATAATTACCGTATAATCTGAGTTGTTTACATACGCTTGTCCAGGAAGTGATATAAATTTATTTGCAGTTGTTACGTCTGTACTATAAGTATGAACACCGTTTCTTAAAATAGTAAGTGAATAAGGAATAGAGTTAGACCTAAGTAACGATAATGTTATATTGTCTAAGTCATAGTCAGAAGGTACATCTGGTCTAAAAGTAGAAGTGTTAACCATACTTGCAAGGTCTCTGACTTCAGAAACCCAGCCATTTACTGTTGTAAAAAAAGTAGGTAGTTGTGCACCAAAACCTACGTCTCCCTTTTTCCTGTGCAGCCACATAAAGAGGTTGTTGTATGGCAAATTAGTTGACGTAAAAAAGTCATTTGAAAATGATATATTTGAGTAGTGGCTTTCTATAGCTTCTACTATTTTCCGTATTCTTAAAGCGTATTTTAATTGAGACCATAATACTCCGTGCTGATGTCCACTTTGATACCATAAGTTCCCGTCATCTCCAGAGTTACTAGACGTTTCAAAATACAGTCTATCTGTGTGCGTAATTAAAGGCACTATAACATCATTAGTGGTTGGGTCTCTTTGTAAAGCTGATTTAACTTCTGTTGTCGAATATATTTCATTAAGGCTATCTAAGTCAGTTAATACGTTTAACTTGTCTTCTCCTATAATGTCTTTTAAGTCTACTGTATTACCAAAGAAAGTTATGTTGTAAGAGTAAGCTATATTTTCTTTTAGCTTAACACCCTCTAGTTTTATTTTACCTTTTTCAAAAGGATAGGTATTTAACTCTATCGTAGCGTTTTTCTTTATTCTAGCATCAAAGCCTTCGTCTATATCAAAATTATAGTAGTGCTTGAATATCTTATTATTTGTTTTGCTAGCTGGCACATTAAAGGTTTGTGTAAACGAAGTAAATATCTTAGCAACGTCTTTAGCATTCTTTATTGTCTGTGTTAACGAAACTGACTCGTCTTGAAACAAATCTATCCTTTGTCCTTCTATATATAGTTCTATATTTTGCACCTATCTAATATTGTTTATTTTATTATTAGCTATATCAAACTCTATAGTATAATCTACTAGCTTGTCATTTAACGATGTTTTATGTGTGAATGATTTTGTCTTTACGACTAAAGGTCTAACCAATACCTCTGTATCTGTTGTGAAAGTACCCCATACTTGCTCACTTAAAAGTAGCTGCTCTATGACTTGGTTATAGTCTTCTGGCATATATCCAGTATTCATTGTTATACTGTCATTACCTTGTACCATAAATTGTGTCTGCTGATGGTGGTATGTTTTATAATCAAGTTTGGTTAAGTCAAATACAGAAGACTTAAATTCCTCTCCTTTAACATTTGTTTTTTCTATTGACTTTTTAAAGAACATTATATCTTGTAAAGCTCCAAACTTATTTATGAAAGTAACTTTGATAGGGTCGTATTTACATTCTTCAACGTTTTTAACATCTATAATTTTTACTTTATTTACACCATTATCGGTGTAGCTAATATGTATGCTATCACAATCCATAAGCGTAAACTCTTCCTCAAATCCCTGTAAACAAACATTGTCCTCAAATAAGCCACCAGCTAAAATAACCCTACCTTGAAATGAATCAGCATAAGAATAGCCATTAGTAGCATAGTCTATTTGCTCTGCACTATTATCGTTTTGTGATAAAGAAAAAGATTTAACAATCTCCCCATTTAAAACAAAAGCTACCGAATAAACAATAGAAGTGTTTACTGGTATAACAACAGGAGAATCATCTAATTTTAAAATAGTATTGTTGCTTATAAATACTGGGCTAGTTATTATAGGGTTAGCACCCTCCTCGAAATATCCATAGCCATCAAAACCACAAAAACCATTTGCAATATCTGGCTCTATTACAGTGCCACCAGTACCTCCTACTGCGGTAGCTATTACATTTACCCAAACATTTTGTCCTGTATATTGTCCATCAAACTCTATCTCTAAATAATCTCTTATCAATTCGCTAAGTTCAAAAACAACAAAGTCATTAGTGCCTATCGGTTCTTTAGTTATTTGATACCTCTTTGTGCTGTCTGGCACATTAGCGTTAGATACAAAAGTTCCAGTATAAACGTGCAAGTCTAGCCTAACAAATGTTAATCCTGTTTGTTTGACCTTTACATAAAAAGGGCTTCGTAAGTTTATTTGAGTTTGCATTTTATTTCTTATTTATGTTTACTTGTATCTGTTTTTCTAATCCTACTGAGTATGCTTCTAATAATTCATCTGGTAAGCGTTTAAATGCTGCTTCAAATGGCTTTGTAAAAAACATACTTGGTCTTATTCCTTTCTTATATATTGATTTAGCAATAGCAAACTTAATCCCTTCTCTTGATGCAAACTTCCCACCTTTACCTCTTGGTGCTATTCCTTTCCTTACTACCCATTTATCAAAAGCCTTTGGTGGAGGCATCTTTGTTGTATATGAGTAAGGTGTACTGTATTTCTTTTCTTTACCACTTACCCCTCTATCTTGGAACTTACCATAATCAGCCATTTCAAAGCCTAATGACGTTGTTCCAGAGTTTTCTGCTATATCATACCCTAAAGAATCATAAAGCTCCTTAGAAGCGTTCTTTTTACTTTTAGATAAATTACTTCTACTCTGCTGAATAACATACTTAGCAAACTTATTAAGCTCATCCCTTAAGTATTGTTCTGCTAACATATAGTTATGTCGTTGTGTATTGCTATGTCCATAGTAGCAGCAAACCCAGCTAAACGATTGTCAAACCTTTCATAGAAAGGCTCTAACGTTGCATCTCCTTCTAATTGGAACTTATCACTATAAAGTGTACCTCTACGCAATACCATTACTAATTTGTTTAATACTGCTAACTGTGTGTTAAGCACATCTTGCTCATTGTTATTACCTCTGAATATATCTTCTGTTTTCTCTTTGCTCTCATCTACTATATCCATTGCCATTACAGTAATGTTAAATAATAATACTTGCTCTTGTGTTGTAACAGAGTTTATAATTATATGGCTTAAAGGAAAGATACTTTGTTTAGATAAGTCAATGTCGAATATATCCCCAGTTGTTACTGTGTTTACGTTTACATCACTTAGTAACTGTGTCTTTATAGTTTCTGTTAGTTGGTAAAATCCTCTTATCCCTGTATTGCTCATATTACTTAAATTTACTTTTTATCTGTGCTGCTTCTATTTGGTTTTTTTCTTTTGTGTATTCTAAGAATGTTAAACACTCGTGTACATTTAATTTAGTGATATATTCAAATTTTGTAATATCTCCGTCAGCGATTGCATAGAGTGAATTGAACCATCCATACTTGGATGTGAAATTAGATACTGTGCTAAATCCTTCTCGTTCTTCTTGTCCAAAGAGTTCATCATAGCTACCGACAAGTCTTTCCCTAAACGATAAAAAAAAACAATAGCTCCAAGCACTACATCTAAAGGAAAGTCTTTAGCCACTTCACTTGTGTCAGAATCATAATCTTTAATAGTATATCTATCTCCTCTTTTAAACTCTATAGGTCTGAACAAAACATTTGCAGCTCTATGTAAGTTATCATTATCCCCTATGAATGTGTCTAAGTCTACATACTCCCCAAAGGTCATATCATCCAGCTCTGGTATAAAACCATAGTCAACCCCATTTAGTTTAAACCTATTTACAAGCTGGTGTTCTGTATCAAACATATTATTTAAGATATTACATATCTCTGTTATGTCTGTAGCTTTCATATTTCTAACCACTAAATCCGATACATTACAGAATATCTCAATCATCTTTAACTGAACATCTACAGGCTTTATTTCTGTATCATTATCTAACTTTGAGAACTCTTGATATTGACCAAGTGTTATCTCGTTTAGGCTTGTAGGTATTTTAAGATTTACTTTCATATTCTTTTACTTATTAATATATAAACGTTTTTAATTTATTTTAGGGACTAAGATACAATATACTTACCTCTGTTTGGGTTTTGTAGTTGGTAGCCTACTGCGTACCTTATAGCATCTATTAAGTGATTCCATTTATCTACTGGTGTATTAGACTTTCTTTCAAGCCAACTGTAGTTGTTTAGCTCTTTGATAAGGTTGGTGCTTTCTGGTGTTACTACTAAGTCATAGTCTTGTAAAAGGCTTATTCCGTATGTTACACTTCCTTGTCCTTTAATGCTTGGTTTTACATTGCACCCCTTTGCTTTTATCTCGCTTAGTAGTCTTGGCTCTGCACTATCCCCTATTATCAAACCATCCTTAGCGTGTTTAATATTTAAGTCTGCTATGTGTGTAGTAGTTAGTCTTTGTAAGTAGAAACATTCTTTTAGGTAGATGGTCTTAGTGCTACTATTTATGTTAACCTCAACCAATGTAGAAGGGTCTGCTGCAAATCCATAATCTTGACCCCATACACTTACGCTTGTTCTTTTAAACTCTCCTATTGTCCAATTATCAAATATAACACCCTCAGCTTTATTAAGCCAAGCACCTAACATTTGTTGTTTGTATTTCTCTGGTCTACGTTCACGCATTTGAGCTATCTGCTCTATGTAGCTTTTAGATAGGTTGTCTATGTTGTCTATGTATGTGGTATGTATATAGGTAGTATTGTCTTTTGTTATATTGCTACCCTCTTGCACTCCTTTAGATTCAAAGAACCTTGTGTAAATGAAATGCTCTTTGGTTGTAGGGTTTAGTATTAGGATAACTCTGTTCTTGTTTCCTTTCTGTCTAACCGATAAGTCTATAGTATCAAACTTCTGCTCGTCTGTTAGTTCCTCTGCTTCATCTACTACCCAAGTAGTAATACCTTGTAAAGATTTAAGGTTTGCAGTCTGGTCTCCACTTGATGTCTTTATACCTCTAAAGATTATCTTGCTTCCAGTCTTTTTGTTTAGTATCTCATCCTTTGTTATGTGGAAGTGTTCCATAGAACCAAACTGCTCAAGCTTGTCTATAAACTCTGGTATGATAGATATGTATGCTGAGGTTAGTGTGTATCTTGTAAATAGGATAGTATGCCCAGCTTCATAAGTAAGCATAACTAAAAGGGCGTTTACT
>Ga0315321_10003188_pt1 | contig 12741 bp, 8 predicted proteins | sample M180m21515metaG_FD_203464 | JGI IMG/M metagenome (GOLD analysis project Ga0315321, IMG submission 203464) | Ammonia-oxidizing marine archaeal communities from Monterey Bay, California, United States - M1 80m 21515 | ecosystem: Environmental > Aquatic > Marine > Intertidal zone | place: USA... | reverse complement strand
GGCGTTCAAATCGTATTCCGAAATGACAAAAGCTCGCTTACAACACTTAGGTCTTAGCAACGAAGAGGTCATCGCAACAGCATCCAAGAAAATCAAAAAAGACCGTACGTACGCATCTGCCATCGCGCTGAAAGAACTTCTATTGGCTGAAAACATCGAAGAATCCAACGTCCACCTAATCACCGTCGGTCCACACGGCCGCCGGAGCCGCTACCTATTTCAACTCGCCTTAGGCTCGGATCACACCGTTGGAATAAGCTCATTAGAAGAATCAGGGTACGATTCGAAAAATTGGTACACAACGAGCGCCGGAGTCCGCACTGTCCTCGGAGAACTTATCGCCTACCTGTACACCCGGGTATTTTTTCATCCCGGAGCCAGCTAAACGATACCAATGTTCACCCAAGCTAGAGCGATCTTCCCAACACAAACCAAACAAAGATCCCGCCAACTCCCACGGCGAAGCATCATATTCAACTCTAATACACGATTGGAAAATCGAATATCTGAATTCCGATTCGTCCCACATATTCGATTTCCCAAAAAACTGCTTGCCAAGAAGACAGAGCTACCCTTTTTTCCTCCATTCTTAATCTTTTTCGACATGGCAAGAATTTGTGCAATAACAGGCAAGCGTCCTACCACAGGCAGCATCATCCACCGCAAGGGTCAAAGCAAGAAGAGCGGTGGCATTGGTACGCACGTAACTAAAACAACGAAGCGCAAGTTCCGCCCGAACCTGCAACGCATCAAGGTACGCCTCCCCTCAGGACAGGTGAAACGCTTGTGGGTCTGTGTTAAGGCCATCAAGGCAGGTTTGGTCGAAAAGGCCTAAACAACCGCCTTTATCAATTTCAGCAAGAAGCCGCATTCCTTTGGGAATGCGGCTTCTTCGTTTTAAAATCGAAATGCCGAAACTCAGAACCGAGCTCGAGCGCCCAATACTAGATCTGGAAATCCACGTTGCCCGAAGCCTCGTGCAATCCACACTCGCGCTTCGCCCCGCCAAATCGGGTATCTGTTTCTGTCATCCCCGCCTCAAGCTTAGAGGTGCTATGCCAGTCTCCGAGAGAGACGTAACCAACATCCCAAAGCGGATGATAAGGCAGGTCATTATCCGTCAAATATTCATGCATCGTGCGATTGTCCAAATCGAGGATCGGATATACCTTCGTCATCTGGTTCTGAGATTCTACGATCGGTCGGCTCGACCGGGACTCACCTTGGCTCCGACGTAATCCTGCTAGCCAAGCCTTTGCTCCAAGCTCGCGAACTGCCCGAGCCATCGGTTCGACCTTATTCATAACGTTGTACTGCTTAAGCCCATCCGCCCCAGCATCCCAAAGTCGACCGTGCAAAGCCTCCTGCTCCGCTGCCGAGATGCGAGCGTGATACTTTTTGAGGTTCAAATTCAATCTCTCAGTCAGCTCCGCCCCAAAACGATAGGTCTCAGGGAAAAGGTAACCCGTATCAATGAAAACCACCGGAATATCCGGCACAACCGACGTCACCAAATGCAACATGACCGCTGAATGCGTCCCAAAACTCGTCGTCATAATCAGATCATCCCCGAACATATCTGCTGCCCAAGCTACGCGTTCCTGTGAAGTCGCCGACTCCAAGTCCGTTTTCAATGCTGATTCCACCGCTAAATTTGCTGTCATTTTCCTAAACCCTAGTAAATCGATCAACTTAAAGTTGTTTAACTAAGAATAGTAACGACTCTGTCAAGCGGATGATTGAATCGCATCGATAGATCCGCCAAGAAGATGCAGCACCGCTGCCTGCCGCTTCGCACGAATTACGAAGATAGAGAGGACCGGTTCACTCAAACGGAGGACCACCCGTCGGTTCTCCCAGATAAAGCCTAAGCAAACACTCTAACCCGTCCGTACTATGCGAATCCACGCCCAACCCTCGTTTTTTTAATACTTATCGATCAATTTCCAAAACGAGCTTAGATCATTCGCAGCAAACACAAGTTCACCCTTCTTGGGAGCCGTGTAGTCAGCAACAAAGCGAGCATTAGCCTTGTCCGTTGAAATTTCAGTCGATCGAATCGCTTACCATCGACACTAACCACGAGTTCGAACCAATCCCCTTTCAGGTTCAGCCGGTTTTTCTTCGCTGCATTAATTAAACGTTTTCTGACCTTATCGAACACGAAAGGCTTACCTTTTTTCCAGGCCCCTTTCTTCCCACTCGTATCCCAACCTCTAATACCGCAGGCATCCAAATTTCCGTCTTTCCAGTTCCAAGTACCGTCGTAGCAGAGAATTATTCGTTTCTTAATATTTAAATAGGGTTGAAGATAAAGAATCTTCGAAAACCTACATACGACCCTTCATTCCTGTCGAGCGCCTTTCAAAGCTGCCAAGACACAGACTCCACGAAATACGGCTGCCCAAACAGGAGCTAATAAACCGCCGAAAAACATTGAATGCCGATGCGAATGAGCTTTCAGCGCCAATAACTCGAGCGAACCTATAAGCTCTTCAGTAACCGAGTAATTTCGTCATACTTAGCTTGGGTCTCCTCAAGTTGCTTGCGAGCGCCTTCAACAACTGCGAGCGGGGCATTGTCTACGAATTTCGGGTTCTTGAGCTTCCCAGTGCCACCTTGAATCGCCTTGCCGAGTTTTTCGAGCTCCTTGCTTAAGCGAGCTTTCTCCGCTTCCACATCCACCGCGCTGGAAAGGTCGAGGTAAACGGTTCCTAGAGCGGAAACCGATCCGGGAAGGTTTTTAACTTTATCGCGTAACTCGATAGTCGCCGCGCCAGCGAGCTTTTTAATCGTATCCAAATTGTCCTCAACTACTGTCGAACTTGCAGCGTCGGTCGGCGTGACGAATAATATCACATCACGCTTGGAAGCTACTTTGTACTCTGCCTTCGTCGCTCTAGCTTGCGTGATCAATTCCTTAACCTGCTCAATTCGCTGAGCACCGCTTTCATCAATCGATACGCCTTTCGACTCGAGCAAGCTTCTCAACTCGGACGCTTTGCCCAATCCACTATCCTGCAAGAAACTTCCATTTTCGGAATATCCCATCGACAACCAAAGCTCTTCGGTGATGTGCGGCATAATCGGATGAAGCAACAAGAGCGACTGACGTATGACCAAGTCCGATACAGCTAGAGCTGCATCGTGACGCGGATCGTCCTTCGATTGCAACATCGCCTTGGCCGCCTCGACGTACCAATCGCAAAAATCGCCCCAGAAAAAATTATGCAGCGTATTAGTCAGCTGGTGCATTTCGAAACGCACAAACTGACCTTCGATATCCTCGATAGTCTGCAACAAACGAAAGAGAATCCAATTGCCATAACCTTCAAGCTGAGATCCAGCAAGCCGATCGACGATGTCTTCCAAGCTCTGCTCTCCGGGTACCCCGCCAGCCATCTGACGAAAACGGCAAGCATTCCAGAGCTTCGTGCAGAAATTGCGGCCAATCTCGATGCGCTCTTCGGCAAACAAAATATCCGAACCGTTTGGAGCGATATTGATTATACCGAAACGCAGGCCATCAGCTCCAAACTTTTCGATTAGATCCAAAGGGTCTGGCGAATTGCCGAGCGACTTCGACATCTTGCGGCCTTTTTCATCGCGAATAAGACCGTGAATAAACACATCTTCGAAAGGCACGCGTTTCTCGATTTCTTCGTCGGTCAAAGTTTCCTTTTCCTCTCCCATCAGCTCGAGCCCGGACATGATCATACGGGCCACCCAAAAAAAGATAATATCGAATCCGGTCACCAGCATGCTGGTCGGATAGAAATAATCCAACTCCGCTTTTACCTTGGGATCTTCGCTCGGCCAACCGAACGTCGCGAACGGCCACAAATTCGAAGATGCCCATGTATCCAAAACATCCTCATCCTGATCCCAATTTCCCGGATCGCTCGGACCATCTACGGAAACATGCCAATTAGCTGGGTCGCTACGATCAGCACCCTTCTTGTACCAAACCGGTATTCTCTGCCCCCACCACAACTGGCGACTGATGCACCAATCTTGGATATTATTGAGCCAATGTAGGTAAACTTTTTCCCAGCGCTTCGGGTGAAATTTAATGATGCCCTTTTCGACTGCTCGCTTAGCTTCTTCGACCTTCGGGTACTTCAGGTACCATTGCTCGGACAAACGCGGTTCGATCGGCACATCCGCGCGTTCTGAGAAACCGACATTGTTGTCATAATCTTCGATATCAACCAACAACCCGAGTTCTTCAAGTTTCTTAACGGCAACTTTGCGTGCCTTGAAGCGCTCCATGCCAGCGAATTCTTCGCCCGCAGAATCATTGAGCGTCCCGTCTGGGTTCATTACGTCGATCACTTCGAGATCATGACGCTTGCCAATGTCGAAATCGACTTGGTCGTGAGCCGGAGTGACTTTCAAGACTCCCGTACCAAAATCCTTTTCAACCGCGCGATCCGCGACGATCACGATTTCCGCACGAGGAAAGGGACGCCAGCAATGCTTACCTACCAAATCCGCATAACGCTCGTCTTCCGGATGAACCGCAATACCCGTGTCGCCCATGATGGTTTCAGGACGAGTCGTGGAGATCTCAACAAAACGGCCAGGCTCTTCGACAATCTCGTACCGCATTTTGTAGAGTTTCCCCTTCTGCGGTTGCATGATGACCTCTTCATTACTGAGGGCCGTCTGAGATACAGGGCACCAGTTCACGAGACGCTTGCCTCGATAGATGAAGCCGCGCTTGTAGAGTTCAACGAAGGAGGAAATGACTGAGCGTTGGTATTCCGGATCCATCGTGAAACGCGAACGCCGCCAATCGCAAGACGCGCCGAGATTGCGAAGCTGGTTGAAAATGATGCCGCCATGCTCATCTGACCATTCCCAGGCCCTCTCGAGAAATTTCTCGCGACCGAGTTCGCGGCGGGACGTGCCTTGCTTACGCAGCGATTGCTCTACCTTAACCTGGGTTGCGATCGATGCATGGTCGGTGCCTGGAAACCAGAGTGCGGATTTCCGCTCCACGCGGGCCCGGCGGATGAAGATGTCCTGCAACGTATTATCGAGTACGTGGCCCATATGCAGCATACCCGTCACATTCGGCGGGGGAATCATGATCGTGAACGAATCGCGGTCGTTCTTGACTTCACCTTCGAAGCATCCGGATTCCTCCCAAGCCTTATACCACTTGGTTTCTACTTTTTTCGGATCGTAACTCTGCTCTAATTCGGTCGCCATGGGTCTCTTCGCGTTAACAAAAATGTTAGCGATAAGAGCCCACAAAAACGATGACAAGCGCATTCGCCCGTCACTTCGAAAGGACCAGTTGAGCGCGACTGAGACTAAGAACTCTTTACGAGCCCCTAATCAACGACTTCTTGCAATGCACGTTCCGTACGAACCGAGAATTACTTCACGTTTTTGAAGAGATCAATGGCTTCGTCAATATCCCCTTTGCGGCAGGCCAACTCCATATCGGACGCAGCCTGATCCAATTGAAAAGCTCCGTAACTGGCAGAACTTGTCCAAGCTCCAATTCAAATTTCTGAAAACTAGATCAGATAAGCGAGCGAACTACTTCAAGTTCTGCTTCCGAATCATCTGGAAGAAATCGTTACCCTTATCGTCGACCAAAATGAACGCAGGAAAATCGACCACCTCGATCTTCCAAACCGCCTCCATTCCGAGCTCCTCGTATTCAACCAATTCGACTTTTTTGATATTCTCCTTGGCAAGAATGGCGGCCGGTCCACCAATGGAACCGAGATAGAACCCCCCATACTTATGGCACGCGTCTACGACAGGCTGGCTCCGGTTTCCCTTTGCCAACATAATCATGGAACCGCCATTTTCTTGAAACAAATCGACATACGCATCCATTCGCCCAGCCGTCGTTGGCCCAAACGATCCCGACGGCAACCCCTTCGGCGTCTTGGCTGGACCCGCATAATAAACAGGATGATCTTTTAAGTACTGCGGCAAAGACTCTCCTGCCTCGAGACGCTCTTTGAGCTTCGCATGAGCAATATCGCGAGCGACTATGATCGTCCCATTTAGCGACAAACGCGTTTGAACTGGATATTGCGTCAGCTCAGCCAAAATATCCTTCATAGGACGATTCAGATCGAGCCGCACGACAACCGCATCCTTCTGCCCGCCAATTGACGCGGGAATCAATCGCCCTGGGTCACCCTCGAGCTTCTCGACCCACAACCCCTCATTATTGATTTTCGCCTTGATATTGCGGTCCGCAGAACACGAAACGCCAATCCCCACTGGACAACTTGCCCCATGACGCGGCAATCGAATAATGCGAACGTCCAAAGCAAAATGCCGACCGCCAAATTGAGCGCCGATTCCGCACTCCCGGGCCCGTGCCAACATCCGTTCCTCTAAATCGACATCACGAAATGCGCGCCCATGATCGTTTCCCGTAGTCGGCAATGTATCCAAATCCTTGGTAGACGCCACTTTCACTGTCTTCAAACAAGCTTCCGCCGAGGTCCCGCCAATAACGAAAACCAAATGATACGGCGGGCACGCCGAAGTCCCGAGCGTGATCATCTTCTCCACCAAAAAGCTTTCTAGCTTTTCAGGATTCAATAAAGCTCGCGTTTCCTGGTACAGAAAGGTTTTGTTAGCCGACCCGCCTCCCTTCGCCAAACAAAGAAATTTGTAGTCAGCTCCCTCGACCGCATAGATGTCGATCTGAGCCGGAAGATTCGTCCGCGTATTCTTCTCCTCGTACATCGTGATCGGCGCCGTCTGTGAATAGCGAAGATTGTCATTCGTGTACGTATCGTAAATCCCCTTAGAAATAGCCGATTCGTCGTTCGCCCCTGTCCAAACTTGCTGACCTTTCTTGGCCATCACGATCGCCGTCCCCGTATCCTGACAGAATGGAAGCACACCCTGCGCTGCAATCTCAGCATTGCGCAAAAGCGTCATCGCCACGTGACGATCGTTTTCCGAAGCCGCATCATCCTCCAAAATCGCCGCCACTTGCTTCAAATGCTTTGGGCGAAGCATAAACGAAAGATCGTGCATCGCTGTCTTAATCAAGAAAGCCAGTCCTTCCGGCTCCACCTTGAGAATCTCTTTTCCATCGAATGCGTCCATCGACACGAATTCATCGGTCAACAAACGATATTCCGTATCGTCTTCGCCGAGTTCGAAAAGCTTTTGAAAATGAAAAAGAGGCGGCACCATGATCAAGAATTTGATAGTTTAACTCAAAGACATGCAGCCTAATCCTCTGATACCCAAATGCAAGTCTCTGGAGCCTAGAAGCCACGACTCGTAGAGCTCTACTGGCAGGCGATGGAGTTTCCAAGGGGCGTATTCATTTGCGCTACGCTCAGTTGGCTTCCAGGAATCGCTCGATAATCCCGTCAAAAGAACCGTTAGTCAAAAACACCACCACCTGATTTCCATTGTCATCCGCGCAAAAAGCTCGAAGCGACTCCAATGCAGCGTCATTCGACCTGCTCGCCACAGCTTCAACCCCTCGCTCCATCAACCCCGACGCCAAAGCCTCGGTATCCATGATTACGACACTCTTACTACTGCGTTGTTTCGCTGGGCCAATCACAACACGGTCAGCCCGAGCGAGCGCGTTGAGCATAGGTTCGCGCATAATGTCCAAACGCGAGGTATTGCTGCGCGGCTCGAAAGCCGCAATTATTTTTCGGTTTGGATAGCGATTTCTCAAAGCGCCCAGAATCTCGAAAATCGCTGTCGGGTGATGAGCAAAATCCTCCATAACAACCCGATGTTCGGATTCTTGCCGAATCTGCTGACGACGTTTTACACCCCGAAACTCGTCAAGCCCCTCAGCTTCGAAAGCAATCGGACTCGAACCATCCGAAAGTGACAAAGCCGCTGCTAAACACGCCATCGCCGCATTACGCGCATTGAACAGTCCCGTCATTTTCCAATCGATCGACAGCCACCGCTTGCCTTGCCAGACAAGATCGAACGAAGAACCTTCCTGAGTCGTCCTAAAGTTTTCGATACGCAAATCGCTATCGGACGCGAGACCTACCTGATATACGCGCGTCCACGATACAGGCAACAACGACAACGCATTTTCGTCATCTCCATTAATCAATAAAAAGCCATTGCGCGGAACGATACGGATCAAATGCTCGAAAGTACGCTTAACATCTTGAAGGTCTCGAAAAATATCAGCATGATCATATTCGAGATTATTGAGAATAACGACATTAGGCGCGTAGTGGATAAACTTACTGCGCTTGTCAAAAAACGCACTGTCGTACTCGTCACCCTCAATGACGAATGGCGCGGCCAAATCGCCAACGGACCAGCCACGTTCCGGATCCAGCGGAGCTCCCCCAATCAAAAAACCAGGATTCACATTCGCACGCTGCAACAAATAGGCTGTCAATGCCGAGGTTGTCGTTTTACCATGCGTGCCCGTCACCACAATATTGCGACGACCTTTTAACGCAAATCGATACAGAGCCTCAGGCAACGACACAAACTCGAACGCTCTCGTCTCCAGTAAAAACTCCACTTCTACATTTCCCCTCGAAAATGCGTTTCCCAACACAACCAAATCCGGCTTTAATTCACGCAAACGCTCCGCATCGTAGCCTTCTAGAATTTCTACACCCGCATCCTTTAACATGTCGCTCATCGGCGGATACACAGCTTGATCTGACCCGATAACCTCATGCCCCAGGTCCCTCACCAAAAGTGCAGCATTCCCCATCGCAGTCCCCGCGACCCCTAGAAAGTAAATCCGCATAGAAACTGCATATACCCCCCCGTTGACTCATCAATCATAAATTTGGAATAACGCGTTGGCCGCAACCCCACTCTCGAAATGAAACTGACCGAAAAAAGCAAAGCTCGACAAAGTACTTCCCGTCCAAATACACGCGTTCGAGTAAACCCCTTTCCCAGCACCTTCCCCCCCTTTGGGCAAAGTCCGCCACAGTCTCTCTCGGCGACGAAATATCGTGCCGTAACTTCCAATACTGCTATGATAAAGGACTATCAATGCCCCGCTCGCCTCATAACTAATTAGTAACGATGAAATCGACATTCGTTTAAGCTGAAGCAATTCTTGACCGGAAATAAAGATTTCTATTCAAAGGGCGACTACTCGCTCAACGAATTTCGATGCTATTTTTCGACCCACTCTTTATTTTCGCTTTCTTGCCGGTCGTCTGGCTCGGTTTTAAGGCAATCGGTATCAGAGTGCCTCGTTCAGTTTCAATCGCATGGCTTCTTCTAGCGTCTTGGGTCTTCTACGCATGGGCTTACCCAGTTCACCTGTTCTGGCTCATTGGATCTATTTTCGCTAACTTCCTTTGCTCGATCGCCATCCAAAAAAACGTCGATTCACCCAGAGCCAAACAATTCCTCGTTGGCGGAATAATCCTCAATCTACTGATTTTGGGAGGATTCAAGTATTCCGGTTTCGCCACCGAATCATTAGCCACCATATTTGGACTTTCCCTTCAACCCCCATCCTTTCTCCTACCACTAGCGATTTCCTTTTTCACCTTCCAGCAAATATCCTATTTAGTAACGACCTATCGCGAACGGCGAATGATCGCCCGCCCCCTAGAATACGCGCTCTACGTTTCATTCTTTCCTCAGCTGATAGCCGGTCCCATTGTTCAACCGGGGGAAATGATTCCCCAGCTTCAGTCCAAGACATTCGGCAAAACCAATCTCAACGATATTGCTCTCGGTCTCTGCCTTTTTATTATCGGATTGGGAAAGAAAATCCTGCTGGCCGACAATTTGGCTCCCATCGCCGACCTCGCATTCGGGCAAATCGCGCAAGGCGATCCGATCTCCGCCCTCACTGCTTGGATGGGATTGCTGGCATTTGCACTGCAAATCTACTTCGACTTTTCCGCCTATTCGGAAATGGCCTTAGGATTGGGGCTCCTTTTCGGAATTCAACTTCCTGAGAATTTCGCATCTCCCTATCGAGCGCTGAGTATCATCGATTTCTGGAGACGTTGGCACATCACCTTGTCGAGTTTCTTCAAAAACTACCTCTACATTCCACTCGGAGGCAATCGACTGGGCTTCTTAAGGAGACACTCCAACATCCTTATCACCATGACCATCGCCGGATTATGGCACGGGGCTAACTTGACATTTATCATTTGGGGATTCGCCCAAGGACTGCTCCTATCCATCAATCACTTTTGGCGTTTTTCCCGCGTCCAGTTGCCATTCGAAGTATCATGGCTCCTCACGTTCGTACCCGTCACCCTTTGCTGGACCTTCTTTCGAGCCGAAAACCTCAACGAAGCCCTTCAATACTTTTCAGCCCTCGCGGGAACCCACGGCTGGGCCTCGACCGACGGCCTTCCTTTCATTGAATACCTAAGAAGTCTCGATCAAACGGAAGCCTGGAAGCAGGTCCATTACTCGATTCATTACCACGGTTGGTATCCCAAGCTAATCACTGGAATCCATATTGGAGAACTCGTCTTCTCCAAACCCTTTCTTTCCTTCATTCAAGTCACAACTTCACTGCTAGTTGTACTCCTTTTTCCTAGACCTTTCGTTTGGATGAGGCAGCCAATCAACGGAAATGCTCGCTTCACTAAAAAAGCCGCTTTCCTTTGCTCGTTTATCATTACCGCAATTCTGATCCAAAGCGGAACATTACAAGCCACACAGTTTATATACTTTCGCTTTTAGCCCATGTCCGCTTCGAAATTTCTAAAATGGCTCTCCTGTTCTTTCGCGACTTTTAGCGCGATCGTCGTAGCACTGTTTTGCTTGCACTTAGGTCAACCCTGGTGGCCTCACCATCACAACCGTGAGGTCCGGATAGCCAAACATCACATTGCCGAGTCAGTCGAAGGTCCAACGATTTGGCTGCAAGGCGGCTCGTCTACCTGGTTTGGCTTCGACTCGGAACTTCTAAGTTCGAGGACCGGCTACCAAGTCGTAAACCTAGCTTTCAACGTAACCATGCCCTCCGAGTTCTGTTTCGACGAAATCAAACGTTTCGCTAAACCGAATGACATCGTAATCCTTCCTCTGGAAAACTCGATGTATTTTCGCGATTACTACTCGAACTACGCGGCAAATGAACTCGCAATCTGGGCACCAGATTTTTTCTGGGACCTAACATGGAAGCGAAAAGCCATGTATCTCAAATATCTATCGTGGAGGAAAGTTATTGCTGGCGTGTTTGCACGATTTGGACAAATCACGGGCTCATTCAAAAACCAGCTCAAGCCGCTTGAGCCCGGTCAGGTCGTAGCCAATGCGAAGGCCCACTGGAACGGCGATTACCAAGGCGATGTACCGGCCTACTACAATTATCTGACCATAAATCGCTATGGAGACTTCGAACACAGCAATCACGCACTATGGAGAGGCCTTCACGACTACAATCTAATGGGAACTCGGCCAATCTCCGAAATGACCCGCGAGGACCTCACTCAATTCGTGAATTGGACGCGATCGAACAATATACGCGTATTCATGTCTTGGATTCCTATGGCTAGAAACGAAAAACTCAACCTAGACCATCCCAATGCGGTCGCCACTATTTCGAGAATCCGATCGTTCACAGATTCCCTTAACCTCAATTTCCTGGGGAACCCCGAAGATTTTCTTGTAGAAATTGAAGATCTCTACGACACGAGTCATCACTTGACCGCCGAAGCCGCTCGCAGGCATACCGAAACGCTTATTCCAATCTTAAATAAAGCTATTGCCAATACTGGCGATTCTAATCCGAGCTCATCAAATTAAAACGGACCAAGGTAATTGCCTTGGTCCGAATTAAAGCGGGTCGTTGTATTGGTTATTTGTTTCTCGAATCCTAGGATTTCCTCGAGCTCTCTCGCACCGCAACTCGAAAGCTTCAGATCGAAAGAGTAAGGTTGCTCGTCGCCGAAAATCCCATAACTCGAATCAAGAAACAATCAAAACGCCGGTTAGTGCCTCTTATTTGCTTAACAGTGCAGATCCTGAGTAGCTTTACTCAATTCAAACAATTCCTCGAAAATCAACTCAAAGAGATCGGATCCGCGTCTAAGACCTGGATCACATCCGAAGGCCAATTAATCGTCCCGGCAATTCCAACGAGTTCCGCCATCAAAACCCCGATGTTGCTCGTAAAATACCAAACTTGAAACCGATAGTTATCCTTCATTTTCTCAATCGAACAAGGAACTGGACCTCGCAACTCGACGCGCTTGCCCAGCTTTGCTTCGACCCGTTTTGCAAATTGCTCTGCGAAAAATAGAACCTTATCCGGGTTCGGACCGCGAAAAACCTGCCGTATCAAGTGGCGATATGGGGGATACTGAAAACGTTCCCGAGACTCCGCTTCGACATCCAAAAAAGCGTCCACTTCCCCTCGACGTGCAAATTGAATCGGATCCGCGTGCGGCGTAAACGTCTGCACCACGACCTCCCCAGCCAAGTCGCCACGACCTGCCCTACCGGAAACCTGCACCAACAATTGAAATGTCCGCTCGTTCGCCCGAAAATCAGGAATGTGCAATGACAAATCCGCATCCACCATCCCCACCAACGTTACATTAGGAAAATCGAGCCCTTTGGCGATCATCTGAGTCCCTACCAATACATCAATCTTACCCGAACGAAAGTCTCCTAGGATTTCGCGAAAAAGATGCTTTCGCCCCATCGTATCCGCATCGATCCGAACCACCTTCGCCTTCGGAAGCACTTTCGTAACGGCATCCTCGATACGCTGCGTGCCCATTCCTTTCCAACGAATCTTAT
>Ga0315321_10003179_pt1 | contig 12758 bp, 3 predicted proteins | sample M180m21515metaG_FD_203464 | JGI IMG/M metagenome (GOLD analysis project Ga0315321, IMG submission 203464) | Ammonia-oxidizing marine archaeal communities from Monterey Bay, California, United States - M1 80m 21515 | ecosystem: Environmental > Aquatic > Marine > Intertidal zone | place: USA... | reverse complement strand
TGCCGAATCACAGACTGGAGAAACCACTATGGTAAGTCATCAAATTGAAGTCACAGATATTACAGACCCTACTGCAGTAATTAGCGGTAATGGTACTAGGGGGCTGAATGGCGAATGGAGACTATTGCGCCTTTCTGATTTAGTTTTGCAAGCGACGAACTCCAACGATGACCATGCGATTTCTTCCGCTTCCTGGAATGTAGATGGCACGCTATCTTCGGCATCACAATTTACAGTAAGTTGGTCAGAAATTGGAACTTACGTCGTTTCTTTGACAGTAACCGACCCTTCGGGAAATACAGGTTCTACTAATGCAACAATCGTAGTTTATGATTCTACAATTCCAATTCTAGAAACCAGTGATATCACCGAAATAAAGGAAGTATATCGAGGCGAGGATATTGAATTCAAAGCCAAGGCAGTAGATATGTGGGATGAGCAGAGTGCTTTACGCTTCACATGGGATTTAGATTTAGAAGTGGATTCTAACAATGATGGAGATCTACGTAATGACCCGGATGTAGTTGGACCGCTTCTAACAACTTCTTTTGATTCAAATGGTGAACACACATTCGCCCTAACAGTATATGATGGCTCAAATAATTCTGATTTTGAAGTATTCAAAATCCAAGTTGTAGATCCGCCAAGTGAAGCCAATTTATTTGGAATCATAGCAATAATATTTCTAGTAATAATCATTGTTGCAGGAGTCGTACTGTTCGGCCATAAGGGTATTCAGAAAAGACATGCAATCGATTTGCTGATGTCTAATGGGTTATCATTGGCTGAAGCAACAGCAAGAGTACGAGAGATTGCCCTGACTACCAAACTGTCGCCCTTTGCTAAAGCAATAGAAGTGGCAGGCCTAGCAGATGGCGCTGTTGTAAAATCAACAGTTGAATTACAATCTGATGCACAGCGCGCAGAAATGGCTGCGATATATGGAAATGATTCAGCGTCACAAGCAGATCAATATGCAGGTTTCAGACCAAGCAGCCCTGTTCAGCAAATAGATCCAGCATTTGCTGAAGCCGCTTTAGCGGCGTTCTCCGATGAGCCCCAGCCCAAACCAGTGGTTACTTCACCTCCCGTTTCAGGGAAAGTTAAGAGCGGAGGAGTAACTTTACCTGGTTTAGTACAGCCGGTTAACCATACTCTGAAGAGCGACTGTACATCTTGCGGTAAGGCGTTTACAGTTACAATGCCACAAGGTGTAAACAGTACGGTTGTAGCCTGCCCATCTTGTGGAAGCGACCAACTGTTTGAACGTTGAAAATACGCACATCTCGCGCACGTAAGGGGGATGGTTTCATTTGTGTTCGGTTGTCCAATAGAAATTGATGTCAGCAGATAGCGTGCGCCTGCTCCACCGTGGAGTCCCGCAACCGCTTGACTCTAGAAGGGTCGCAATTCTACTTGTCATAGTCATGTTTTTGCCAATTTTCAACCCTGTTACAGCTGATGATTCAGTAGGCAGAGATGATTTTGGTGTACTTGAAGCAATGGCTAACGCACTTGCAAAACAAAGAGATGCAGGTGAGGACGATATTGCCCGAGATAGTGCAGAAGGAGTTTTGAGTGCTCTTGAAGCAAGGGGCCGAGAGATTGGTGATGGAGATGCACTATTAGCCACAGATGGGATACTCGGCGATATTACGATGCGTCAAACAACGCCATTAGAGCCACAACATCCACGACCTTACGTCTTCCTTACTGAACCAGACTCTCATCCAGACGGTTGGCCAAATAATTTACTGGATACATTGTTTGAATTACCTCCGGACTTCACCGATCCTCTTGCATTCGGTGCTAACACCTACTCGTTGTATGTTAATTACTCAGCCCGTAACAATGGGCCACAATACGAGGCTTGGGATTATGGAACCTTTACTGGTGACATAATTTCGTTTGAAGGTACAGGGCTATTTGAGAATGCAATTGATATTGATGGAGATAATAATAATGACATTGCAGTTGGTCTTTCCATTGTTGGTTTAGGGCAACAAGGAGAAGGTTGGGATGTTAACATGGGGAGTGGGCTAATCCCCACGATTGAGTCAATATGGATCAGACCAAATTTCCAATGGAAAGTCAGAGTGCTGGATTATGGCGACCCACTATGGGATGATATGGCAAGTATGGAAGTATCCTTGATGAAAGGAGTTGCATATGATTTGACATTGACTACCGAAGGGGAATCATATGCATTGGTAATAGACTCACGTTTTACTCAACCACCTCATGACTTCCAGGTGAGAGTAGGTCTAGACCAAATGACACTCAATGTTTCAGACACATTCACAAATCTCTTAGATATTCTAAATATCTTCAGCGGAGGAGATGATTCTGCATTAGAAGTAACATCGGTTACTGCCCCTTACTCAATTATGATTTCTAATCCCAATAGAAATTCAGCGAATGAGCAAACCGATTGTGATGATTCAAGTTGGTACGATCCTGTTCAAGACCACGATCAAGAAAGTAGATTTCACAAATGTGGATATTCAATCGGTATAGGGTTTGTTCATTTTAATCAGCCTGGTTTAGATGGAAACCGAGCTCTCGATGAGATTGGTTATATCGATGTAGGACTCCATCCAATAGAGGGTAGTACATTGATTCCCGAGGAAGTAGATCTGGTAATACGTAATGATAATGCTGGAGAAAACTCATTTGATAATATAGAGATTTATAGCGATACAGACGCAGATTTATGGTTCCATTATTTTGAAGATCGATCAGCACATATCGAAGAGGGTGGGCAATTCGGAAATATCACCGATTCGAGAGGCTGGGTTCGTGATCTACCAAAAGGGACACTCCCACAAGAAGAAATTGATGCAATTTTCACCCTTATAGGGGAAGCACCGGGCTCCGCCAATTTCCCTGGTGAGATGCCTAACCGTCTATCATTGATTATTTCGATTAAGAATTACACTGCGGACAATTCCGCTAATATTGCCGATAATACACTAGTGTTCGACCCAAGTGATAATCGCTGGAATAGTCTAATCTTAATCGCAGGTACAGAGCGAATTTCGAAAATAGAATATGTTTCGACATTCCAACGGCACGGATATGCTATGGATTCATCCTCTTTGGAGGTTGAAATCATCGATTTACCAGAAGTAGTGGCTGTTTTTGGAACATTCGAGATACCATCTTCCAACCGAATACGTGTCGAATTCGGCACAGCTCCAGATTTGCTTAGCGAGGTATTGGACAACGTAATTCTCAATTTAGTCGAGATCGTACTAGATTTGGGTACGATTTTAAATGGCTTACCTGAAGCAATCGTTGGAACTGCTGGTGAATCAAGCGGTGAAATAATTCTTCAATTTTACAACCAGGTGCGAGATACTTGGGCAGATGGTTCAACTCGCCAGGAAATGACCGCAGGTAGCGTAAAACTGGCAATAGGTAGCAGTCCACATCCAGTCATAGATCGAAATCATATTATTCTCGGCGAAGATATTGACCATACCGATGAAGATGGCCATGTAGGTGGCAAATATGGCTGGATAAACGACCCGTTGGTTCCGGTTGGTATGAGCCTGTCAATTACGAATATTTCCGGAGTTACATACGCGTATAATCAGGTAACAGATTTGCGTACAATTTCTCTTTCTGGGCAATCGGGTGAAGAATTAATTATTGGGCATTTGAATCATTATGCAAATACCACAGATGGAGATGTCCGGCAATTTGCATCCATTTCTAATCGGCCAGAAAATTTGACGATTAGCCAGCAAGGAGACGATATTTACTATTCAGCAACTAGTGAAATTGGAACAATCACCTACAGCGGTGAAGGAAACGGGCAATATAACGCATTGCGTCTCAACGATTTGCCATCAGATTTCCAACTAGAACTCGGCGATACAATTGGATTCAGCGCTCCTGATGGCGTCGGTTCTGTAGAAGTACAAATCTCAAACGCCGAGACTCCTCTTACAATGGACCAAGACCATGCTAGATTCTGGATCGATCAAAATTCAGATGAAGCAAGTATGTCACTCAAATTATCAAATTTAACTTCGATTTACTTATTCCCACCCGATGAAGTTGGAGCGAATGGGCCAAGAGGAAATAGCAAATTGGTAATGAACAGAACGGGGTCCTCTCCGTTTAGCGTCCTCTTGGAAGATGTAAGTGAAAGGGAAGACAAATTCCTTGGCCTATCAGGCAGAATATATCTTGATCCTCTCCCTGCAAACGCAACACTTTCTTTGCCTTCATCAGAAAAATCAGATATCATTACAATACCAGAATTTGGTGAAGCAGATGGTATACTTTCATTATCATTTTTCCTTTCAGGAATGATTAATTTTGGTTCTTCTGTAAATGAGTTTGCAATTGAAAGCATGGTCAATTTGGGCGATGCATCCAACGTTCGCAGCAATATGAGTCTAGGAATAGATTTGTACACAGGGGAAGAATTTGATATCACACTCGATGTTCAGAAAGGAGTGAACCTTCCACAGGAACCAAAATGGGCACATGGCTTAACGGGGGAGATCCTTGAAGGAACTGACTTAGTTTTCAATTATTCTCGTATGACCGAATTCCCTGAAAGTTACCGCAATGTTGTATCAAATGCACTGAGTGATTTAGAAATCAATGAATCAGAACGTCAAGATGTGATAAATGCATTACAATGGGGCGGGCTTAACAATAGCGCCGCTATAGTAGATGCATTATCCGATGGATATGTCTCACCTCGAGAAATGACCCTTTTAGATATAGATAAAATGTCTTCAGATGGCCTCGAACTGGAGCAAAGGCGGTCATGGCATAGTAGAATTTGGATGCCGCAATTACCAGCAGGTAGAATTATTCTATCATACGATGTAACTATCGTTGATGACGTTCCAACCTTTGAAATTACTTCATCACTCGAGGGTTGGACTCCTGCTAGGCCAATACTTACAATCGAACTCAATGGATTATCGCGAACAGATTCAATGCTAGTTCTTGATGGATTAGATACTAATTTGAGCCGAGATATTTCTGTAAATATGGAAATTACTACAGAATCAGAACTTATTATTCCTCGAACAACAATTGATCTCACCTATGAAATGGGCGAACGGATGGATAATGCTAGAGTTTTACAGAACAATAGACTGCGTGGGATTAAAACGGAATTAATTCTATTCGATGCTCCTCCAAGTGCTAACTTATACTCTAAGATTGGAGATATTTTGCAAGCTGATTTGAATGTAACTCCAATGGATAGAATTGGGGTTAATGCAGCGGAATCTTTGATGCTACAACAACTTCGGAAAGTCGATGGCCTTTGGTGGCCATCTACAATGTTCATTCGTGATGTACCGGGTGAAATGCATTTACTTGCTGAACCAGCAGAAGAGTTTGACATTAATGAAGTGAATTCATTCCAGGGAATGTTTGAGATGACATATTCATCAAATAGCGATGAGATGGATCTATTTATCGAAACGAAAGGTAAAGCACAGAATACTCGAAGTAGTAATTTGATGCTCGCTGAAAATTTACCAGATAGATTTTCTATGATGGTTACTGAAGATTTTGGAGCTAGTATATCGGCTTCAGGAAATGGAGTTGAGAAACTTTACATTCGTAGAAGCGATACATTGGTAAGAGAAAATGTTGAATTGGTTACTGCTGAAATAGTTGGTGAAAATTTACAAGGTGCAGAAGTACATATCCATGAAATGCTAGGCTATCCAATTATTGTTGTTGATGGAATTACAGGAGGTCGTATTGTTGCAACTGCACAAACTAAGATTTCTTTAGGAGGTTGGGAATTCGATGCTCGTGGTGTTTTACTTGATGCGCAATTCACGGGTGGAATACCAACGGCTTCGAGTATTGGTGTGAATGGGGTCGTCACAGATTTATCATTAATTAGCAGTCTTACGGGAGGTAAGATTGAAACAACTCACATTATGATTGTAGATCCATTTTCTTCATTAATTGCGACTGGTATAGCGGTGGTGACCGGCTGATGGAAAAATCCCCTGATGACATGGAGGAAGAACTCCATGATATATCTCAAGAAATTGGTCAAAAGGTAAAGGAATTTACTGAGAGAGTGCACCCTCTTAGAATAGCAATTGCAGGAATAATGTTGCTTTTGCTGCTTGGTGCGCTAGCATCTACCTGGTATTGGGTAATTCCTCGCGATGATGTAGAAATTGAAGTTGTTTACCTCCAACGTAATGGGCACATCGTTCTAACAGAGATTGTTAATGATGGAAGTAGAGAAATCACCGACGTTACCTTTACTGTTAAATTCGTAGACAAAGAAGATGTTGTAATTGGAGATTTCAAAGTAGAAATAGATACGATACCTAGTCACACTAGTGTTTCGGGCGATAAGATGGAACTAATTGTTAGAGGCTACACTGTTTGGGAAGAATACAGTATACAAATTGATATCGAATGGACCAATTTCCGAGGAACTGAAAATCAACAATCCTTTACACATTATGTCTCTGAAGCACAAAGTGCATCCTTCACCGATGATTGCGATGGAGTGACGTGGTTCTTGTGAGACTTTCCGTCAAAACCACTAAAACGGCTATTCTCCGGCCTAGGTCCGTGCGTAAAGCGGTCTTGATTTTGCTGATATTCCTTCTATCGGGAATTCCGATTGCCAGTCAATCGCCTCAACCATCGGAAGAAGAAAACCCAGAATTGCTAAGATTCGACTTACCTGAGGATTCAATTAGAAATCTCGTAGGGCAATTAGAAGAATCCCTCTCATTAGAAGAAAGGCCATTATTGGCCCATTCCCGTCTTGGAATCCACGATGCTTCAGGTGTTCTTTTTGAACATGAAATACCTGAAGAATTACTTACACATCGGCCAGATTTAGCTTTAATTTTAATTTCCACAGAGTATAGATTTTCAGAGGTTAGAACAACAATCTCGGATCACCTTGGTGTAGAGGTTAGGGAATTTATCGCTCCTTCTGGATTACTAGTACAAGGAACCCAAAATGGTTTGGCGACACTGAAGGATATCGATGGGATTGCTACAATCCAGCCGGTTCCACTCGCTATGGTTGTAGATTTTTCAGTTATGGAATCCAATGGCGAAATACCAGTTAGGATCGAATCTTGGCGTGGTGATGCTTTACTTCCGGGCGTGGATATCATCGATAAATGGGGTATGAGATTACATCAAGAGATTGACAATGTGGCTAACACTATGTTAAGCGATTCAGTTTTGGCTGAAACTGGGCGTTATGATGGAATTACTACCACTGCAATAGCAATGGTTGCCGCTGAACCATCAGTTTCATGGATTGGGCCTCAACCCAGTCTTACAATCTGGAATGATCAGGCTCGTAACCATATGAATATCAACGCAATGGAATCGTATTATACAACAGATCTCGATGGTTCAGGGCAGATAATCGCGGTAGCAGATTCAGGATTAGACCATGACCATGGTGATTTCGGCAGTCGTATTGTCGGCAATGTGGATGTTATCGGAGATGGTTCAACAGCAGATGCACATTCGGGGCACGGCACCCACGTGTCATGTACCGTACTAGGTGATGGTTCAAGAGGAAGTTATGCTGGAATCGCACCCGAGGCCGAGCTTTATTTCCAAGCTATGGAGAATGATAATAGTGGTAATTTCCAATGGGCTAGTATCAATAATATGCTAAATACAGCATATAGTAATGGAGCGCGAATACATACCAATTCGTGGGGTTCATCATCATCCTCCGAATGGGGAGTGTACACCTCTTCTTCCGAAGATGTCGATGACAGAACCCGCTATTATGATCAATATTATAGTGGCCGTGAAGGGTTAGTTGTACTCTTTGCAGCAGGTAATGATGGCCCTGACTCAGACACGATTGGCTCTCCAGCAACAGCAAAGAACACCATCACGGTTGGCAATTCCCAAAATAGATATCAAGGCGCTCCAAATTCAATTATGGATGGCTCTAGTAGAGGGCCAGTAGATGATGGTAGAATCAAACCGGATATTCTTGCACCAGGTGGATATGTCCGTTCTTGTCGCGCACAAGAAGCAACAGATACCAGTGGTTCAACTTGGAGTAATACTTGGTATCTTGAGTACACAGGAACCAGTATGGCAACTCCAAATGCAGCTGGCACAGCAGCCCTAATTCGTGAATATATTACAGAAGTTGCTCAACGGCCAGAGCCACAAGGAGCTTTAGTGAAAGCATTGATGATTTTAGGTGCTAGAGATGTTGGAGCAAGAGATATTCCGAATATGGATGAAGGCTGGGGACGAATCGATTTGAAAGGAACGCTCGCACCAAATAATGGACGAGGAATATGGGTTGATGACCGCTCAGTACTTTCATCAACAGGTAATTCGAAGAGTTATTTATTCAATATAACAACTCCAAATCAACCATTCAAAACGGTTGTAAGTTGGTCTGATGAACGAGGCTCAAGATTTTCGAACACCCAATTGGTTAACAATTTGAATCTACTAATCACTTCACCAAGTGGTGTAGAATACAAAGGAAATGAATTTTCCCAAGGCCGTTCGATCCAGGGCGGCACTTATGATACTCTGAATAATGTCGAAGTAGTTCTAGTAGATTCGGCTGAAATAGGGTTATGGACAGTCAAAGTTACAGATGCAGGGCATTCAGGAACTAAATCACAACCCTTTGCAATTGCTGTTTCGGGGGTTGGAGTAAATGATTTACGCCCAGATCCGGCACCCGTAATATCGTCATTTGAAACTGATATTTCAATACCGCAAGTTGGCGATAATGTTTTTGTAGAAATGGAAGTTGCTAATTTAGGAAATGTAGAGGCAGAAAACGTTGAAGTGATATTCCAAGAAGAAGGAGTTCCAATCGATACCCAATCGTTTGATCTCGGCCCAGGTGGTTCTAAAACACTCTTTTGGAATTGGCAGCCTCAAACCGCTGGGGGACGAACACTTAGCTTCCTAATAGATTCTAGTGATGTGATTGATGAAATAAATGAAGGAAATAATAGAATGGATATTTTAGTTAACGTCACTACTCCGGGTGTTAGAATCGAATCTACAAATCCAACCTTTACTTTAGTAGACATTAATGCATCATCATCATCTTGGCAGGTAACGCTAACCAATACCGCCTTACTTACCACAAATGCATCAATTTCACCAACAGGAGTTACCAATCCAAACGGGAATTCTGAATCTTGGTATGTCGGACTCGATGAGATAGATTTCGAATTAGAGGGTCAAGAAGGGGCTCTAATTAACGTCACACTTGTTCATCCGACAGGGCCAGACCCGGGGATCTATCAGATTAATTTACTAGGATTTGATGAAGATAATGGTGTTAGCAGTCCGTACACACTAATTCTTGATGTACCCATTTTATCTCAGACTAGAATAGAGTTTGACTATACTGTAATTCCAGTGCATCCTAGTGAACCAACATCTGTTGATATCCGTCTATTCAATAATGGTAATGATGACATAGGTTATGATTTATTTCTAGAGGCTCCACCTGGTTGGCATGCTGGATTTGATGATTTATCATCTCAAGGCGGAGCGAATTCAGCTTCTACGGGATTGATGCTCGAAGACGGCCAAATGGCAATTGGCATCACATTTACTCCACCACAAGTTATGACATTAGCAGGCGCAGAACTTACCGTTGTACTCAAAGTTGTATCACAAACTGAAGAAGGCAACATGGTCGAATACAATTTACCATTGTTTGTCGATGAAATTAAACTAGTCTTAGTCGATCTTGAAACTACATTTTCTTCAATCACTCCTGGAAATACACTTTCGCTGCAGTATACGATTGAGAACCGTGGAAACACCGATTTGTTACTAGATCCTCTTCTACAATTACCTACAGGTTGGAGGCAAAATACTATTCTTGAAGAAATTGATTTGCAATGGACACAATCCCGAAACATCATCATTTCTGTAACTGCTGAAATTGATGCGAAAAGTGGAGAGATATCGTTGATTATGGATTCAGGCCAAGAATCTTGGAGCCATGCGGTAGATGTAGATGTAGTTCAGTTAGCTGAACCTAGGTTGACTTTTGCTTCTGTTGAAATCGGTGGAGAAACATGGTCTAATATTTTCGGGCCGGGGCAACATCCGACAGGAGTCCCGATTAATTATACCTGGATTGTAGAAAATTTAGCAGATACTGTTTGGACTCCAGCAGTTACCCTACAACTTGAGAATAATTTGTTAGGAGATTGTACCTCTCCTGGGCAGATCTCAAAAGGAGATGTCGTTCCAATGACATGTACCATTATTATTTCAGGTATGGCAGACCCTGCTAGTGAGCCCGAATTCATAGTTCGACTAACAGATAATCAAATTTCTACTAATTCTACAGTTACAATGTTAGTTGCACAGTCAAAAGAGGTTAGTTGGAAATTAGATGGGCTTGAAATTCTCACAACCGGCAAATCCACAATTATTCAATTGACTATCACAAATACTGGAAACACATTGATTTCAAGTGCCATTAGTGCGACTGCTTCCTCTGATTGGGATGTCACATTTGATGGAGTTGATACAGTCGATTTGGCAGCAGGCCAATCTCAAAAAGTCCGTTTGGAAATAACTGCGAATCAACCTGGTGATGGAGTAATATCCCTTTCTCTTTCAGGAAATGATGACATCGATGGTTCCGAGTTTGAAATAAAACTATCCAGCGAAGGTGAAATAATTACTGAGGAGAGTTCAGGATTATTCGTAACAGTTAGTTCAATTTTCGCAGTACTCATCTTACTTGCGATCACTGTAATTGTTTTGAAGAAAAAATCTGTAAATAAACTTCCATTAAACGCTCCGAAAGCGGCAGAATTCCAACCGACCTCTCAACAACAAAACGCCACACCTTGCTTCTCTTGCCGTCAACCAATATTATCTTGGATGCTTGGTTGTCCGTCTTGTGGAGCGCGTTACCATTCAGTTTGCAAAGTCGAAGCATGTGTTAATTGTAATGCGGATCCGTCAACTTTCGTAAATGCGGACTGATTTATGAGCATTAGCACATAGCCTTTTCATGGGACGACTGCGACCGGGGTTCATGGAACCCCGCAAAAGAGACACCGCTAGCAGTCAGCGCAGAGCCAGTATTCTACTGGTTTCAATACTGTTGATTTCACTGGTTCCAACTATCGCAAACCCTGTTACTGCGGACGATTCAGGTAGGGATGCCAACATTTCACTTTCAGTAACTCCAAGCTCACAAACAGTCAACCCCGGGGAGACTGCCGAATACACGGTTAGGGTGTACAATAACGGTGCTAACTCAGTTTCAATAAATTTGGCTGCAACTAACGATCAAGATTGTACAGGTTTTTCTGCTGCAATTGGGCAAATTGGACAGCCGATAGAATCTGGATCATATGAGGAAACTTTCCTTAATGTTTCATTAGCGCAAAACGCTGAAGACTCTTGTATAACTACGGTTACTGCTAATGCGCAAGAACAGGTATCACCACCTGATCAACCGGGCGCTCCGGCTCAGTCTGAGCAAACCGTTGAAACAACAGCGGGAGATGGCGCAGGTTCTGCTGTGTTTGGTGTTGAACTAACAGTTGACTCTCCACACAAAACATGGGGTGGAGAGACTACAATTGAATGGGATGTTGAAGTTACTAATACTGGCAGAGTTCAGGAAACTATAGATTTGACAATCGATACAGTCGGTGGTTCTGGATGTACATCTGATAGCAGTATGTCAATCGATGTTGAACCTAGTCAGGTTCAGTTGGATAATGATTCATCAGAATGGGTCACTGTGACCGTTGAAGTCCCAGAAGGGAAAGCTAGTGACAAATATTGTTGGGAAATAGAGGGTATTGTTTCGAATGACCAAAATCCCAACGGTAGTGCATCTGATGTTGAAGAATTCGATCTTAATGTACCTGTATTGAAGGAGTGCGAACTATCTCTTTCGAAGACTAGCATGATTATCCAGCCAGGCGACACCGGAACGCTGATAGCGACATTCTCTAACATAGGGAACGCAGATTGGACAATCAATGTTGGATTTTCTGGAAGCCAATCAGCGTGGGCTAGTGTTGATGGTGCTTCAAGCGGAGTGCTACCTTACAATAACGGAAATGGCGAAAAAGAATTCACAATTGAAATCACTCCAGATGATTCAGTTGAAGCAAACTCACAACAAACAATTACAATTCAAGGTAAAGATGGAGGCATTATGAAATGTGATTCAGCCGGAATTGGTGTATCAATCACAGTAGGACAATCCCGAGGGGCTGTTATGTCACTTGGAAATACTGCCTTGTATGGCATTGAGCCTGGGCAAACCACATCTACAACTCTTACCGTTACCAATCAAGGAAACGGTCCTGATACCTTTAGAGTCTCAGCATCCTCACCACCTTCTGGTTGGTCGGTTTCTTTAGAATCCTCGACAATATCGACTCAATCAAAGCATAGCAATGAAAAGACAGGAACAATCGATGTCGATATATCATTGCCCTTAGATGCTCTAGCGACCGAAGAGGTCACGATTACCTTCTCTGTCATGCCAACTTCAAGCGGTGGCGCATACGACACACAGGATCTGACAATCACAGTCAAAGCGGTTCATGGCATGAGCGGTGGCGCTCCTGCTGATGATCAAACAGGACGATCAGATACCACAGTCCAATTCCCAATTACGATTTCAAACGATGGAAATACATTGGATAGATTCCGCTTTTCAGTAATTTCTCAAACGGCACAACCAGGTTGGGGTAAGCACTTTGAAACAGAAGATGGGA
>Ga0315321_10003178_pt1 | contig 12758 bp, 11 predicted proteins | sample M180m21515metaG_FD_203464 | JGI IMG/M metagenome (GOLD analysis project Ga0315321, IMG submission 203464) | Ammonia-oxidizing marine archaeal communities from Monterey Bay, California, United States - M1 80m 21515 | ecosystem: Environmental > Aquatic > Marine > Intertidal zone | place: USA... | reverse complement strand
GCCCCTGACGAATCTCAAGAATCTCAAACGCCTCGCCCTGCTTCGCAGTAACTTCTCGGATCAACAAACTCAAGATCTTGCCAAAATGCTGCCGGGATGTTCGCTTCAGTTTTCGCTCTCTTAGGGGGAATGGGGTAAAAAGTACGCCGTTGCGGTGCAATTCGGCATAAGTTGGGCATAAGCAAGCGCCTGGCCTTTCTCATGGCTATGCGCGGATTGGTCGAATCTGCTTGAAAGAATTAAGCTTAAACTTACATTCTGCAAGAATCCCATCATGAATAACTACAAAGATTACTTAGCGGAGATCGAAGAGCGAAAGACTCAGGGTTTGAGCCCCAAACCAATTGACGGTGCCGAATTGCTCACCGAAATCATTGGCCAGATCAAGGATCCTGAGAACGAACACAGGAAGGAATCCCTTAAATTCTTTATTTACAATGTCTTGCCTGGGACAACCAGTGCGGCTGGTGAAAAGGCTGAATTCCTAAAGGAGATCATTTCGGGTGGCTCATCGGTCGAGGGGATTGCGCCTGACTTTGCCTTTGAGTTGTTGTCCCACATGAAGGGCGGGCCTTCGGTTCGTGTTCTTCTGGATCTGGCCCTGAGTGATGATGAGTCAATCGCCCAAAAGGCCGCGGAGGTGCTCAAGACCCAGGTGTTCCTTTACGAGGCGGATATGGAGCGAATGGAGGTTGCGTACAAGGAAGGGAATGGAACGGCCAAAGATATCCTGGAAAGCTATGCAATGGCTGAATTTTTTACCAAGCTTCCCGACATTGAAGAGGAGATCCAGGTCGTTACTTACATTGCTGCGGAGGGAGATATTTCCACTGATTTGCTTTCTCCTGGAAAATTCGCTCATTCCCGGGCCGACCGTGAACTTCATGGGCAATGCATGATGACGAAGGCTGAACAGGCCGAAATTCATGAGCTTCAAAAGCAACATCCAGACAAGAGGGTGATGTTGATCGCAGAGAAGGGAACCATGGGCGTTGGTTCCTCTAGGATGTCCGGGGTCAATAACGTGGCCCTGTGGACCGGCAAGCCATCCAGTCCTTATGTTCCCTTTGTCAATATTGCTCCGGTCGTGGCGGGAACGAATGGGATCTCCCCCATTTTCCAAACGACCGTAGAGGTTACCGGTGGGATTGGGCTAGATCTGGAAAATTGGGTCAGAAAACTTGATTCCGAGGGTCAGCCTATTCTCGACGACAAAGGCGATCCGGTTCTGGAGCAAACCTACTCAGTGGAGACGGGGACGGTCCTTACGATCAATACGAAGAAGAAAAAATTGTATAACGGAGAAAAAGAACTGAAGGATATTTCTTCTGCGTTAACTCCGCAAAAGGTCGAATTCATAAAGGCCGGAGGATCCTATGCAATCGTGTTTGGAAAGAAGCTGCAGAGCTTTGCCGCTTCTACTTTGGGCGTTGAATTTCAATCCGCTTTTGCTCCAGCCAAAGAAATTTCCCACGAGGGACAGGGCCTCACCGCGGTGGAAAAAATATTTAATAAAAATGCGGTTGGAGTGGCGGAGGGTAAGATTTTGCACGCTGGTTCCGATGTAAGGGTAACGGTGAACATCGTTGGGTCTCAAGACACTACCGGTCTGATGACTTCTCAGGAATTGGAGTCCATGGCCGCAACCATCATTTCTCCGATTGTTGACGGTGCCTATCAATCCGGATGCCATACGGCTTCGGTCTGGGATTCGAAAGCACAGGCAAACATTCCCAAGCTCATGAATTTCATGAATAAGTTCGGGCTCATCACGGCACGGGATCCCAAGGGTGAATATCATGCCATGACGGACGTGATCCATAAGGTTTTGAATGATCTTACCACCAATGAATGGGCGATCATCATCGGTGGCGATTCTCACACCCGAATGTCCAAGGGCGTAGCCTTCGGAGCGGATTCCGGGACGGTTGCCCTCGCGCTTGCCACCGGCGAAGTTTCGATGCCCATTCCCGAATCGGTCAAAGTGACCTTCAAGGGAGAATTGAAGGATCATATGGATTTTCGCGATGTAGTCCATGCTACGCAGGCTCAGATGCTTAAGCAGTTCGGGGACAACGTATTTCAGGGCAGAATCATCGAGGTGCATATCGGAACCTTGCCTGCGGACCAAGCTTTTACCTTTACGGATTGGACTGCGGAAATGAAGGCAAAGGCTTCCATCTGCATTTCCCAGGACGATACCTTGATCGAATCCCTGGAGATCGCAAAGAGCCGGATTCAGATCATGATCGAGAAGGGGATGGATAACGCAGGACAGGTCCTTCAGGGCCTGATCGACACTGCGGATCAGAGAATTGCCGAAATAAGCTCGGGTGAGAAACCGGCTTTGACCCCGGATGCAAATGCCAAGTATTTTGAGGGATTCGTCGTAGATCTGGATCAAATCGTCGAGCCCATGATCGCTGATCCGGACGTGCATAACGAGGACGTTTCCAAGCGGTATACCCACGATACGATCCGGTCCGTTTCCTACTACGAAGGTACGAAAAAAGTAGACCTCGGGTTCGTTGGGTCATGCATGGTTCACAAGGGGGATCTGAAAATCGTTTCCCAAATGCTTAAAAACCTCGAGGAGGAACAAGGCAAAGTTGAGTTCAAGGCTCCTCTGGTGGTCACGGCTCCAACTTATAACATTATCGACGAATTGAAGGAAGAGGGTGATTGGAGCATGTTGCAAAAATATTCCGGTTTCGTATTCAATGACGACGCTCCCAAGAATACGGCGCGTGAAGAATATGAAAACATGATGTATCTCGAGAGACCGGGCTGCAACTTATGCATGGGAAATCAGGAAAAAGCCGAAAGAGGTGACACTGTTATGGCTACCTCGACCCGTCTGTTTCAGGGCAGAGTGGTTGAAGATTCCGAGCGCAAGAAGGGGGAATCCTTGCTCGCGTCCACCCCGGTCGTAGTTCTTTCCGCTATCCTTGGCAGAATTCCCACTATGGATGAATATGAATCGGCGGTGGAGGGCATTAACCTGACTAAGTTCGCTCCTCCTTTGAAGGCACTAAGCAATTAAACTCCTTATGCGGCTGCTCTAACCCTTTCGGTGCCCTACAAGGAGGGCTTAGCGGGTTTTGCCTTTGGCCAACCTGGTGTCTACTGATTGAAGTAAGACTTGGTTTCGGGTTTGAGCCAGTAAATCAGGAGGGGGATGGAGACGGGAAAGCAACAGCAACTGGTAAGAGTGAGACAAATCAGGACAAGACCGTAAATCCAATGCCACGATTTCTCGTCCCAAAAGATGCCGAGGCCAAAAGCGATGGCAAAGGGTGGTCCCATCAGGCAGAACATTATGCCATTGATGAACGTTTCCTCATCATGGGCACCTTCGATTACAAGAAATATTCCAAAAAAAATAAGGAGCAGGTAGACGGCAGCCATTGCTCCGCAGAAAACCTTGTACCAAATGATAACCTGTGGTTTGACCCGCATGGTCAATTGGTTAGCGCTAACCCTAGAACTTGGTCAACTCCGTTCGGTCAGCGTGCTTTGCCTTTTGCGAGCTTACGGGCTTGCTCGAACTTGGCGGCGGCTTCGAGCAGTTGCATCTGAGCGGCGTCAATATTACTTTTTCTACCCTCGTCAAGCGCATCCAGAGCTCTCTTGATGGCTTCCTCAATCTCCTCGTGTTTGTCCTCATCTACTAGGATAGCTTGATCGGTAATGATGGAGACCTTTTCGGCATAAACTTCTACGAAGCCAGCCCCAACCGCCAAGTACTCGGTTTTCCCATCCTTTTCGATTTTGATGTCGGAGGGTATTAACCTGTCGATCAAGGGAGCATGGTGTTGATAGAGGTCTACCTTGCCATTGGCAGTAGGTACGACTACATGGTCGACAATCTCCGAATAGACGGTCCTGTCCGGAGTAACGATTTCGAGCCTTATTTCAGTCTCAGCCATCGGTCGCTCAGTTCTTCTCCTCCCCGATCACGCCGTCAATCCCGCCTTTCATGTAAAAGTCGTTCTCTTCGACTTCGTCCAGTTCGCCATCGAGGATCATCTTGAAGCCACGGATGGTGTCTTTGACCGAAACGTATTGCCCGGCAACCCCGGTGAACACTTCCGCAACATGGAAGGGCTGGGAAAGGAACTTCTGAATTTTACGGGCCCGAAAGACCACTTGTTTCTGCTCGGGCGAAAGCTCGTCCAGTCCGAGGATCGCAATGATGTCCTGCAGATCCTTGTAGGACTGCAGGACTTCCTGAACCCCACGGGCGACCTGGAAGTGTTCTTCGCCTACGATATCAGGCGAAAGAGCGTTCGAAACCGATGACAGGGGGTCAACCGCGGGGTAGATACCCAATTCTGCGATCGATCGTTCGAGAACGATGGTCGAGTCCAAGTGGGCAAAGGTGTTGGCGGGCGCCGGGTCCGTCAAGTCGTCGGCAGGGACGTAGACGGCTTGGAAAGAAGTGATCGAACCTTTCTTGGTCGAGGTAATGCGTTCCTGAAGAATGCCCATTTCCTCGGATAGAGTCGGCTGATAACCAACTGCGGAAGGAGAACGACCAAGAAGGGCGGACACTTCCGATCCTGCTTGAGAGAAGCGGAAAATGTTATCCACGAAAAGGAGAACGTCTTGTCCCATTTCGTCACGAAAGTATTCGGCCATGGATAGACCGGAAAGGGCTACTCTCATGCGTGCTCCGGGAGGTTCGTTCATTTGTCCGTACACGAGTGCCACCTTGGATTTGGATATGTCTTCCTGGTTGATGACGCCGGCCTCGGACATTTCCTGATAAAGGTCGTTTCCTTCCCGGGAGCGCTCCCCTACCCCGGCGAAGACCGAATAACCACCGTGGGCCTTGGCAATGTTGTTGATCAATTCCATGATGACAACCGTCTTGCCGACGCCGGCTCCACCGAAGGCACCTACTTTACCGCCTTTGATGAAGGGGCAGATCAAGTCGATCACCTTGATCCCAGTTTCTAGGATGTTGGCTTCCGTGTCTTGGTCAAGCAAGGTGGGTGGTTGACGGTGGATAGGACGGGTTTCCTCGTTCCCGCATGGCCCCAAATTGTCTACGGTGTCACCCGTTACGTTGAAGATCCTGCCCAGTACCTTTTCGCCGACAGGAACTGAAATGGGAGCTCCCGTGTTGACGACATCGGTTCCCCGCACGAGTCCTTCGGAGGAGGACATCGCTACGGTTCTTACGCGGTTGTCTCCCAGGTGCTGCTGGGTTTCCAAAACCAACTTCTTCTCGCCCTCCGTCTCCGATGCCTTGAAGTGGACCTCAAGAGCATCATAAATTTCGGGCGTGGAACCAGGGGGAAATTCGGCGTCTACGACGGCACCGATGACTTGTACGATTTTACCTACTTTAGAATTTTCGTTTTCCATGATGAAAAGTTTTGTTGGGGGAGCTACTCGGAAAAGGACGCCGCCGAGATTTCCAGGATTTCCTGGGTGATGGCCGCTTGTCGGGCCCGGTTGTATTGAAGAGTTAGGTCATCGATCAGGTTTCCTGCATTGTCGGTGGCCGTTTTCATGGCTACCATGCGGGCACTGTGCTCGGAAGCTTGGGCCTCGAGCACAAGCTGGAAAATTTCCTGCTTGAGGTAGAGACTTGCAATCTCGGAGAGCACGGCATCCCGGTCTTCGAACAAAATTTCCCGGCTATCTTTGGGGGCGACGTGATCCAGTTCGCCGAACCTCTCGTGCAGCTTGTTAGTCATGGAGTCGAGGTCGTTCAAGGGGAAGAGCCTGATGAGCTCGGGTTCCTGTCGGAGCGTGTTGATGAAGCTGGTGAAGAGTACCTCAATGGTGTCAATCCGACCGTCCTCGTAACTGCGGAGGAGAAATTCTACAACTTGGCGGATATCGGAAAAGGTCGGTCTGTCCGGTAGCGGGAAGTCAGCCAAAAGATCTCTTCGGGTACGGGAAAGATACTGGGATGCTCGCTTCCCGATAGAGATGAACTTGGCCGATCCGTCTACGTCGTTGAGTTCCCTGAAAAGGTTTGAATTGAGCGCTCCACACAATCCTTTGTCTGTGCCAATGACGAGAATACCGCGGTGCTTGACAGGACGTTGAACGAAATAGGACTGAGTAACTTCCTCAAATTCATCGGCAATGGAAAGGATGACATCCGCGAGAAGAAGAGCATACGGCCTTCCTGCCTTGGCGCTTTCCTGAGCTTTCTTCATCTTGGAGGTAGCTACCATTTGCATGGCGCGGGTGATTTGGCGCGTATTCTTGACGCCTTTGATCCTGATCCGGATATCTCTTGTGTTTGCCATCGTCGTTCAGGAGAAGTTCAGGTGAAATCAAGCAAATGTGCGCTTCCAGTCTTCAATCGCGCTTTTGAGCTTTTGCTCCGTGTCCTCTTCAAGTTTCCCTGATTTATAAATCTCGGCGCAAGGTTCCGTGCCTTGTGTCGACAGGTATTCCTTGAGGCTGTTGACCGCTTCGGCTATCTGGGCAACTGGGATGGTGTCGAAAAAGTCATTTTGCATGGCCCACATTACGGCCGTCTGCACTTCAACGGGAACGGGATTGTAGGCGGCTTGCTTGAACATTTCCACGATTCGGGCCCCACGGTCCAACCGAGCTTTTGTAGCTGAGTCCAAGTCGGATTCGAATTGCGAGAACGCGGCAAGTTCACGAAATTGGGCAAGCTCCAATTTTACTTTCCCCGCAACCTTCTTGTACGCTTTGATTTGGGCGGCGGAGCCAACCCGGGATACGGATAACCCAACGGAAACCGCAGGTCGAATGCCTTTGTTGAAGAGATCGGTTTCCAGGAAAATCTGGCCATCGGTGATGGAGATGACATTGGTCGGAATGTAACCGGCTACGTCACCCATCTGGGTTTCGATTATGGGGAGGGCAGTAAGAGAACCGTTCCCGTTATCCTCGTTTAAACGAGCGGATCTTTCGAGCAGACGGGAGTGTAGGTAAAAGACATCACCGGGATAAGCTTCGCGTCCAGAAGGTCTTTTGAGGATCAGAGAGATCTGTCTGTAAGCAACGGCGTGCTTGGAGAGATCATCATAAACGATGAGCGCGTCCTTGCCGTTTTCCATGAACCACTCGCCAATGGCACAACCGGAATACGGCGCGAGGTATTGGTTGGCCGGGTTGTCTGCGGCAGGAGCGGAAACGATTGTTACGTAATCAATTGCTCCTGTTTCTTCGAGTACCTTGATGGTTCGAGCGACATTTGAATTCTTTTGTCCAACCGCAACATAAATGCAATATACGGGGCGAAAATCAGGATCACCGGATTCCTCGCCCTGTTTATTGATCTTGGCTTGGTTGATGATGGTATCAATGGCAATGGTGGTCTTGCCGGTGGAACGGTCCCCAATGATCAGTTCTCTCTGTCCTCTGCCGATCGGAATCATGGAGTCCACGGCCATGATTCCCGTCTGAAGAGGTTGGTCTACGGACTTGCGGGGTATGATGCCGGGAGCAATTCTCTCGACGGGATATTCCTGGTCGGAGTTGATCTGACCTTTTCCGTCAATCGGCCTGCCAACTGCGTCCACGACTCTTCCAAGCAGTCCCATTCCCACGGGAACGGAGAGTAGCTTTCCGGTTGTCTTGGCTTCGTCGCCTTCCTTGAGTGCACTGGTGTCGCCAAGAATAACGCAACCGACCGTGTCCTCCTCGAGGTTGAGGGCAATGCCGAGTACATCGTTCGGAAATTCAACCATCTCGTTGAACATTACTTTGGAAAGTCCTTCCACTTTGGCTACGCCATCAGCGAGGGCCGTAATCGTTCCCACGTTGGTTTTGGTTGGATCTGTGGAGAGACTTTCGATCTCCTTGCGAATTAATTCGGTTATGGAACTCATTGATTAGATAATTAAGAAAGTGATTTACGAAGGTTTTCCAAGCGTTGATCGATGGAGTCCTCGTAAACATCATCGCCAACCCTTAGCTTGTAGCCAGCAATCAGTCTTGGGTTTTGAGAAGAATCGATAGAAAAGTTGTTTCCTTGGGAGGCATTCACTTTGCCTGAGATGGTTTGGTTTACTTGATCGTCAACGCCCTGGGGAACTTCAAGACCGCATTGAACGGTTGGCAAGTACCGACGGGTTTCCGATTGGTATTCCTGAAGGAGCGAACGGTAGTTTGAAGGAGGATCATTCCGGAGCGATTCTAGAATGGAACGAACTTTTGTTTCCTCCACCCTCCCCTCTTCGTCAAGGGACAAGGCAAGTAGCTTCTTGGCTATCTTCTTGGTTTTGGTTGTCGTCGCCATTTGGATGGTTTTGGTCAGTCGGAAATCTTGAGCTCCTCAGCCGCAGCATTGGAGAACCGTGACTTTTCTTCATCATTGAGCTCCTTCTGGAGGACTTTGCCTGTTGTAAGTACGACAAGGGAGGAAATGTCTTCTTTGGCTTCGTTGAGGACACGTTCTCTTTCCAGCGTCATTGATTCCTTTGCCTTTGCAACGATCTCCTCGGCTTGTTTGCGGGCATCCTCCTTCTGTCCTTCGATGTACGACTTGGCTTGTTCCTGAGCCCCTGTAACGGTTTTTTTGGCTTCGATCGAAGCTTCCTGGAGTGTTTCCTTTTGCTTTCTTTCTGTTTCCTCTAGCTCAAGCTTGATCTTTTCGGCATGTTTGAGGGAGTCGGAGATTTGCTTTTCTCTTTCCTGAATAGTCGAGAGAATGCCCTTGAAGCCAAATCGGTAAATGACGAATGAGACGAGGACGAAGTTGACGGCCTGAGCAATTAACATGGGCCAATCCACGCCAAATTCTTGTGCGATTGCTTGTCCCTTGTCTAGGACATCTTGGGCACTGGCTATGTAAAACATCATTTCGGCATGGGTTTCAGGGGGTCATGGTGCCGTAAAAACGGATTTCCAAAATTAAAGAAAGAGCGAGTAAAAAGCGACGGCCTCGGCCAGAGCCATACCGATAATGGATTGAACCATGATGGGTGTGGATGCATCGGGGTTTCTTCCGACAGCTTCCGAGCCTTTCATTCCAACGAGTCCTACTCCAATGGCGGCTCCCAGGCAGCCAAGTCCCGCTTGTATGCTGCCAGTGATTCCAGTGGCTTCGGCTACATCTTCAACCGCGGCTTTTGCCTGATCAGCAATTTGCGTTGCGTTACCATCGGCCAATAAGCTGGCATTTGCGTCTGCGAGTAATTCTATCATCTGTATTATGTGTTTTTGTAGTTAACGGTTGGTTGCGATTGCCCACAATCAATGCATGGTCACAATCGTAAAATCAATGTTCCTCTCCCTCTCCGTGATTGCAAATGAGGCCTATGTAAACGGCGACAAGGAGCATGAATACAAGTGCTTGCACGATTCCTATGAGAAGCTCCATGAAGTAAAATGGAACGGGTATTACCCATGCGAGTCCGAACTTGTCTCCCAATACGAACATACTGTGAAGAAGGCTCTCTCCTCCGAATACATTCCCAAAAAGCCTAAAGGTAAGGGAGACGGGTCTGAAGACAATTGATAAAATTTCAATCACCCCAACAGCCAAGAACAGGGGTACCAAGCAATAGTAAATGACGGTGCCAACGTCCTTCTTCTTGGCTTTGGTTCCAAAAAGATCATAGAGGATTACTTTGGGTCCTGCGTAAGCGAATATGAAGTAGAACCAACAGGCCATTGAAACCAAGGCCAAAGCCAAGGTCATGTTCAAATCGGCATTGCCAGGTCTAATCAGTTTGTCTTTCACGATAAAGTGCCCGTCTACCTCGTGGCCCCAACCGATGGTACCTACTCCGGGCAATAATCCACTTACGTTGTGCATGAGGATAAAGAAGAAAAGTCCACTGAGTAACCAGAAAGAAGGAAAAAAGACTTTCTTGCCCACAATGGGTTGAACAATGGAGCGGAGTGTGCCGATCACTGACTCGATGACAATTTGTCCTCTGCCAGGTACCAACTTGGGTTTGCCGACGGTCAGACGTATCAAAAGGATGATGAAAAGAGAAACGACCCAACTGGTCACCATTGAGTTAGTGATAGGCAACCACTCCAGATCGACGCCGATATCTATTTTCTCGGCTTTCTTATGGACTTCTCCAGATGCCAGAAGAGAAATTGATGCAGTTAAGTAAACGAAGACTGGAAGGAGCTTTTTCAATTCAAACGAAAACTATAAGTTTTCATTAAGGTCAGGTCAATAGGGTTTTTACGAAAAAAAGGATTGAAAAGTGTTGACAACAGGGTTGAGAGAAAAAGTAAGCAAAAGACCTTGGCGCGGCTTGCATTTGGAAAACAGAAGGGAGGGATAAGTATGACTAATGGAGGGGCCGTGCGCAAAAAGTCTTGAAATTGGGCAATAGGTCTTGAAAATAACTGGAATGTTCGAAGGGCAAGAGACTGGAACTCGAAGTCCAAAGAGGAGATTGTGCAAACATGTCGACGGTCCACTCAAAATAAGGTTCGTGATCCGTTCGGAAGAAGGTTTCTCCCGAGGGACTTGTTTTTGAATGCAGCAAAGTTAGGAAATCATGTTGAATCAAGCGTCTTTTGTGATGTTTGTGCTTGGGCCAGGGATCGGGAAACATGATAAACATGTTTTGGATTTTGACCGTATCGGGAATGAGTGAAACGAACTCCTTTGCCTCTGCTTTGTAAAAAAACAATTTATTTAGGTTTCGTTTCTCCTTTTTGGCGGTCGCTTTACTTATCCTTTTGGTAATCAAGTCAATCCCCACACACAAAATATCTTCATTCGCCATAGAGTATTCGGTGAGCCAATGACCGTGACCACAACCAATTTCTAAGTCGAAAACAGGGGAACTATCTTGGGGCAGTAATGGAAGTAGGGATTCTTCGAAGAACCGCCCTACCCTCTTTTCCCGTTCAATATCGGTCGGAAAACTTCTGAGGAAAGAGTCAGTCATTTCACTTTGCTGGTGTGCTTAGATTCCTTTTTGATCATGATCATCAGAACGCTTATGGCCGAAGGATCGACACCGGCAATTCTTGAGGCTTGACCTAAAGTTTCTGGTTGCACCATGGACAATTTCTCAGCACATTCCGTTTTTAGACCGGGAATATTTTTATATGAGAAGCCTGGTGGAATCTTCATTTTTTCGGAATCTCTTAACTTCCGAATACTTTTGATTTCTCGAAGCAAGTAACCTTCGTATTTTATCCTGTATAAAATTTCGTCCTTGAGTTCTTGATTGAGGCATTGAAATTCAGGCGGGAAATTATCACCCGTTTGATTTTTGCGTATCTGGTCAGCATAGGAATCATTACCCTGTACTTTTTCGTTATTAAAGAAATATAGCCATTTCTGAATTTGTCGTGATTTGTTTCGAATGGCAGTCTTGCGAGTTTCGGGCAGCAAGGAGAAATCCTCGATTAGCTCCTGGTATCTAAGTTCTGAGCTGCCGTGGTTGAACAAAAGTCTGTGCTCGGCTCGACTGGTGAACATACGATAAGGTTCAGTCGTACCTTTTGTAACAAGGTCATCGATGAGAACGCCGATGTAACCGACATCACGTCCAAGGTTGATGGTTTTGTGATTAGCCGCTTGAAGAGCGGCATTTGCTCCGGCAATCAGTCCTTGTCCCGCGGCCTCTTCATAACCGGATGTTCCGTTGATTTGCCCGGCAAAAAACAGGGAGCCGATTTTTTGGGATTCAAGTGTACGTGAAAGCTGTGTGGGGTGAGCATAATCATATTCAACGGCATAGGCCGGACGAATGATGACAGCTTTCTCGAGACCTTTAATTGAATGCACTACTTCATTTTGTACGTCGAAAGGCAAACTCGTGGAAAGTCCGTTTACATACCATTCATCCGTATTCAATCCTTCGGGTTCGAGGTAAATTTGATGATCTTTCTTTTCCGAAAATCTAACAATTTTATCTTCTATGCTCGGACAATAACGGGGTCCGGTACCAACGATTTCACCCTTGTAAAGAGGAGATAAATGTAGGTTCGTTCGAATAATGTCAGCTGTTTTTTGATTAGTTCTGGTTATCCTACAGGTAACCTGGTTGGCTTTGGGTTGGGGATACGGACGTTCCACGTGGAACCATCTTGAGTTATGTTCCACATGGAACGTCTCTTCATGGGTGCGCGTATCGTAAAAAGCGAACTTGGTAGGTTTTTGGTCGCCTTCTTGTACTTCAGTTTTGTCAAAGTCAATGGAGTGACCAAGTAGTCTTGGGGGCGTCCCCGTCTTGAAACGTCCCAGCTCGATGCCATACTTAATGAAGTCCGCAGATAGGCCTTTGGCAACATGATCCCCAAGTCTCCCTCCTTCTGATTGGTTCTTGCCGACATGCATTAATGCGCGAAGAAAAGTACCGGTGGTTACAATTACCGTTTTAGCATAAAAAGTCAGACCGAGGGAGGTTTTGATTCCTTTGCATATGCCGTTTTTAACGACTAGACCTTCGACCAGTGCCTGAAATATACAGAGTTTTGGATTCTGTTCCAGTACGTGCTTCATTCGTGATTGATATGCTTTCTTGTCGCACTGAGCACGGGGAGCTTGGACGGATGGCCCCTTTGATGTGTTGAGAAGTTTGAACTGGATGGCTGTAAAATCAGTATTCAGGGCCATTTCTCCACCCAAGGCATCTATTTCACGTACGATTTGTCCCTTTGCTTGTCCTCCGATTGCCGGGTTGCAACTCATTTGTGCGATTGTATCAAGATTACCGGTAAGTAGCAGGACATCCGCTCCGATTCTTGTTGCTGCAAGTGCAGCTTCGCAACCAGCATGTCCGGCTCCGCATACAATTACGTCATACGGGCGATCGGAATCAGTTCTCAGT
>Ga0315321_10003177_pt1 | contig 12770 bp, 12 predicted proteins | sample M180m21515metaG_FD_203464 | JGI IMG/M metagenome (GOLD analysis project Ga0315321, IMG submission 203464) | Ammonia-oxidizing marine archaeal communities from Monterey Bay, California, United States - M1 80m 21515 | ecosystem: Environmental > Aquatic > Marine > Intertidal zone | place: USA... | reverse complement strand
GGCTCGACGGTGAGACTGCGGCGCCAGATTCCCCATGCGGCGGCCATGGAGATGCTGCTGACTGGCCGCCGGGTGACCGCTCAAGAGGCGCTCGGCTGGGGCCTCATCAACCGGGTCGTTCCCGATGGCACCGCGCTTGATGTGGCGCTTGAACTCGCCGAGATGATTGCGGAGAATGGACCGCTGGCCGTGCAAGCCATCAAGCGGAGTGTGCTCGAAGCGGCCGATCTCAGCGAAGCCGATGGTCTCGCCAATGAGCTTGTGGTGGGACAGCCGGTGTTCGCCACCAAGGACGCTCGCGAAGGTCCCAAGGCCTTTGCCCAGCGCCGCAAGCCCAACTTTAAGGCCGAGTGAGGACTGACATGTCGTTCCAGCTGCCCCCGGTTCCCACGTTGTGGACCCGGACCGACCGAGACTCCCTCGCCCTCGTGGGTCCCGACCACGACCACTGGACGGTTGGGCGTCTTCAAGACGCCGCCAACCAGGTCTCCCGCAACCTGCGTGCGCTGGGCTGCACCCCCAACAGTGCGGTCGCCGTGTGCACCCGCAATCGCGTCGAGAACATCGTGCTGGCGCTGGCCGTCTACCAGATTGGCGTGTACCTGGTGCCGCTGTCCTGGCACCTCACCTCCCACGAAGCCCGCTACATCCTGGAGGACTCCGCGGCGGTGGTGGTGATCACCGGTCCTGCGCAAGCCGAGCGCTGCACCGGCACTGGGGCCAAGGTCGTGGTCATCGGCGATGCGCCGGAGGGTGTGGAAGTCGATCTTGCCTGGAGTGCGCTCACATCGGGCGACACCAGTCTTCCCGAGGACCGCAAGGCGGGCGGTCCCATGACCTACACCTCGGGCACCACCGGAAAGCCCAAAGGCGTGCGCCGCCCGCTGCCTCCTGCCCCTCCCGAGCCGGTCGCCGCAGCCTACTCCGCTTTCATGCTCATGTACGGCATGAAGATCGGTGAGGGCGTGCATCTCGTCGGATCACCGCTGTACCACACCGCCGTGCTCTACTTCGCCACCAGCTGCCTGCACCTCGGGCACACCGTGGTCGTGATGGACAAGTGGTCCGCCGAGGGCATGCTCTCGCGCTTCGACCGCTACCGCGTCACGTCGAGTCACATGGTCCCCACGCAGTTTTCGCGACTGCTTGCGCTTCCCGACGACGTGAAGGCCCGCTACGACCTGTCCAGCCTCGCCCACATGGTCCACGGAGCGGCGCCCTGCCCCGTGCCCGTCAAGCACGCCATGCTGAAGTGGTGGGGCGACGTGGTCTTTGAGTACTACGCGGCTTCGGAAGGCGGTGGCACCATGGTGGGCCCCCAAGAGTGGCGGGAGCGGCCCGGCACTGTGGGGCGTCCTTGGGCCACAGCCGACATCAAGATCTTCGACGACGACGGTGAACCTTCCGCGCCCAATGAGGTGGGCACCGTCTACATCAAGATGGCCCAGAGCTTCGAGTACCACGACGATGCCGACAAGACCCGGCGCGCGTGGCGAGGCGATGGCTACTTTACTGTGGGTGACGCCGGCTACCTCGACGAGGCCGGCTACTTGTTCCTGTGCGACCGCAAGGCCGACATGATCATCTCGGGCGGGGTCAACATCTACCCGGCCGAGATCGAGAGTGTGTTGACCGAGCATGAAGCCGTTCTCGACGTCGCGGTCTTCGGCATTCCCGACCGCGACTGGGGCGAGCAGGTCAAGGCGGTGGTGGAGGTCAAGGCGAGTGCTGAAGTCGGCGATGACTTCGGAGCAGAGCTGGTTGCCTGGGCCCGTGAGCGCCTCGCTGGCTTCAAGTGCCCCCGGTCGATCGACATCGTCGACCGGCTGCCGCGCGAAGACAACGGAAAGCTCAAGAAGCGCCTGCTTCGCGACCCCTACTGGGCAGAGACCGGCCGCCAGATCTGAAGTTCTGGGGGGTTTCTTGTGGTCCCCCCGAGAACATGTTCTACTCCCCACCGCTTCGGCGAGAACAAGTTCTCGCTGCCCCGCAACACGACCCGCCCGGCCCATGAGCGGCCGCCGTCAGGAGCACGACCATGCCCATCTCGACCTGCCAGGAGTACTTTGACACCCTCGACGAGCGCTTCGTGGCCTCTGCCTCGAAGGGCGTCGACGCCGTGTACCAGTTCGATCTCAGCGGAGACGGCGGCGGCACCTGGCACGTCATTGTCGTGGATGGCGGCATGGAGGTCGGCGAGGGCGCGCACGCCAGCCCGTCGTCCACAATCACCGCAAAGGCCGCGGACTACGTCAAGATCGCCAACAACGAGATGAACGGTCTTCGGGCGGTCATGACCCGCAAGATGAAGATTGGCGGCAACCTGGTGCTCGCTCGCAAGATGCAGGCGATGTTCCCGGTCGGCGTCTGAGCCCAGTCACTGCCCCGGGGCCGACTCGGGTCCCCTTGGTCGGAGGGTCCGTGAGCGACGCCGCCCCCTATGTCTCGTCGTTCGTGCTCGAGTACGCGTACAAGCGGTCGCTCGGGCCCGTGCTGTCGGAGTTTTTCACCTGTCTGCGGGACGGCGTTCTCATGGGTGCGCGAACCGCAGATGGTCGGGTCCTGATGCCGCCTACCGAGTACGACCCGCAGACTGGCGACGACATCGCGGGGCTGGTCCCCGTGGCGGACGCCGGCACCATCGTGTCGTGGACCTGGGTGGATGAGCCTGAGGCACGGCATCCAGTCGATACACCCTTCGCCTTCGCGTTGATTCGCGTAGACGGCACCGACACCGACCTGCTGCACGTCGTGGTCGACGACCGTGAGCGCATCCAGACCGGAGCGCGAGTGCAGCTGATGTGGAAACCCGCCGCCGAGCGTGTGGGCGCCATGACCGACATCGCCGGCTTCCGTGTGGTTGCTGGCTGAACCTCCGTCGGAGTACCGATGTCCACCGACCCCAGCTCGCCGAAAGCCCGGCCTGCCGTGACCCGCTTCAAGTCCCCCGTGCGCATCGAGTACGAGGTGGCCGCAGGCACTGTCACATCCCGCTTTCTCGACGGAATCCTTGAGGGTCGACTGGAGGGCCGGCGCTGTCCCTCTTGCGAGAAGGTCTACATCCCGCCGCGCGGTTCGTGTCCCACCTGCGCGGTACCCACCTCCGAGCCTGTGGATGTGGGGCCGAGAGGCACGGTGACGACCTTTTCGGTCATTCGGATTCCTTTCGAGGGACAGGTGCTGACCCCACCCTATGCCTGCGCCCATGTGCTGCTGGACGGAGCGGATGTGCCGTTGCTCCACATTGTCGGAGAGTGCGATGTCGACGAGATCCGCATGGGCATGCGGGTGGAGACGGTGTGGGCCGACGAGCTGAAGCCCACGCTGGAGTCGGTGCGCTACTTCCGACCGGTGGATGAAGACGACGTACCCTACGACCAGCTCAGGGAGCACGTCTGATGCGCCCCATCCATATTGCCGGCTTCGCGCAGCTCGATCAGGTCCTCCGGGACACCGAGAGAGACGAAGCCGAGATGGTCCAACAGGTCACCGCAGCTGCGCTCGCAGATGCGGGTCTCGGCCGCAAAGACGTTGGCTTCACCTGCTCAGGCAGCAACGACTACGTCATGGGCCGCGCCTTCAGCTTCACGATGGCCATCGACGGGCTCGCAGCCTGGCCACCGATTCGCGAGTCCCATGTCGAGATGGACGGCGCCTGGGCTCTGTACGAGGCGTGGGTAAGGCTGCAGCATGGTGATGTGGACATCGCGCTGGTCTACTCGTTCGGCAAGTCGAGCCTGGGCGGGGTGGCCGAGTCGCTCACCTACTCGCTCGACCCCTACTTCCTGGCGCCACTTGAGCCGGGCCCAGATGTGCTCGCGTCGCTCCAGGCCCGTCGGATGCTCGATGCCGGTCTGGCGACGGAAGCGGACTTTGCCAGAGCGGTCGCGCAGGCGAAGGCGGCAGCAGTGATCAATGGCCAGGTGCCCGATCCGCTGGACCACCGCGTCGGCACCAGCCACCTGCCACTCCGGGCGGAAGACGGTCCGGTACGCACGGATGGTGCGGCGTGCGTTGTGCTTCGTGCCGGCGGCGGGGGACCACGCATCTCCGGCATCGCTCACCGCATTGACCCCCACCAGCCCGGTGCGCGAGACCTCGCGACCTGCCCCTCGGCAGTGCTGGCCGCAGAGGCAGCGGGAGTCGACATCGCGAGGCTTGATGTGGCGGAATTTCACGCTCCATACTCTTCTCAGGTTGTGCTTCTTTCCCGTGTGCTGGGGCTTTCGGAACGAACCACGGTCAACCCGTCGGGAGGCGCTCTCGCAGCAGACACCCCGATGGTCGCAGGCCTGGTGCGCATCGGTGAAGCCGCGCAGGCCATCCGATCAGGACGGGCCAGGCATGCTCTCGGACATGCGTCCTCCGGACCCTGTCTACAGCACAACCTCATCTGTGCTCTGGAGGCAGAATGAGCGGTGCTTGCGCCATCATCGGCATCGGTCAGACTCGCCATGCCGCCAAGCGCGCCGACGTATCCATGCCTGGACTGGTTCGGGAGGCGGCCAAGCGGGCCCTCGAAGATGCCGGTCTTGAGTGGAAGGACATCGACGCGGTCGTCATCGGCAAGGCCCCGGACATGTTCGAGGGAGTGGTCCAGCCCGAGCTCTTCCTCGCCGGTGCACTCGGCGCGGTCGGCAAGCCCATGTTCCGGGTGCACACCGCCGGCAGCGTCGGGGGCAGCACCGCCATTGTGGCCAGCCACCTCGTGTCGTCGGGCGTGCATCGCAGAGTGCTCACGGTCGCCTACGAAAAGCAGTCCGAGTCCAACGCGATGTGGGCGCTTTCCCAGCGCTTTCCCTTCCGTCCGCCGATTGCCGCGGGAGCGGGCGGCTACTTTGCGCCCATCATCCGCGCCTACATGGCCCGCACCAACGCGCCCGACCACATCGGTGTGCAGGTGGCTGTAAAGGACCGGCTCAACGCGCTGGACAATCCCTACGCCCACCTCAAGCTACCCAACATCACCGCTGAGCAGGTGGCTGCTTCGCCAATGCTGTGGGACCCCATCCGGTATCTGGAGGCTTGCCCGAGCAGCGATGGGGCGTGTGCGTTGGTGCTGTCCGCCGATGAAGCGGACTGCAAGAACCCCGCGTGGGTGCATGCCACCGCAATGCGCAGTGAGCCGATGCTCTTTGCCGGCCGAGACGAGGTCAGTCCGCGTGCGGGGGCCGACTGCGCCAAGCAGGTCTACGCCGATGCGGGCATCACGCCCGACCAGCTCGATGTCGCCGAGATCTACGTGCCGTTTTCCTGGTACGAGCCCATGTGGCTCGAAAACCTGGGCCTGGCGGAGTCTGGGTGGCGCGCAGTCGACGCGGGCGAGACTCAGCGCGACGGCCGCCTGCCCATCAATCCGAGCGGCGGTGTGCTGTCTTCCAACCCCATCGGTGCGAGCGGCATGCTGCGCTTCGCCGAGGCGGCCCTGCAGGTGCGGGGTGCAGCCGGTGACCACCAGATTGACGGCGCACGCCTCGCTCTGGGCCATGCATATGGCGGCGGGTCCCAATTCTTCTCCATGTGGATTGTCGGGAGTGAGCGCCCATGAGTTCCTTCAACCTGGCCGACCTCTTCGAAGCTCTGGCGGACTCCTTTCCGCACCGCACCGCACTGGTGGTGGGTGGAGACGTCATCACCTTCGGGCAGCTCGACCGACGGGCCAATCGCCTGGCCCAGCACTGGATGGCTGCGGGCGTCGGGGAGGGGGACCACATCGGCCTGTGCCTCTTCAATGGCCGCGAGTATGTCGAGGCAATGCTGGCCGCCTGGAAGGTGCGCGCACGCACCATCAACGTCAACTACCGCTACCGGGCCAAGGAGCTCGCCTACATCTTCGACAATGCCGATATGAAAGGTGTTCTCTACGAAGATGACCTGGCGGACGATGTACTTGAGGCCCTGCAGCCTGGGATGGCCCACAACCTCCGGCGCGGCGACGAGCTCGAAGCGGCCCTGGCTGCGGCACCCGACACCCGCGATGGCTTCCCCGAGCGGTCCGAAGACGACCTCGTCATCATCTACACCGGCGGCACCACTGGCATGCCACGCGGCGTGATGTGGCGGCACCGCGACCTGTTCTTCGCGGCCCTCCAAGGTGGCAACCCCGGTGGCGAGCCCTTCGAGACTCCCGAGGAGCTGGTCCGTCAGGTCACCATCAATGGAGACGGCATTCACGTTCTCGGGGCGCCTCCGCTGATCCACGGCTCCAGCCAGCTCGCGAGCTGGATTGCGATGCTCAACGGCGGTGTGGCAGGACTCGTCCCGGGCCGGAGCTTTGATACCGACGCCATTCTTGACCTCGCCAGCCGGTCGAACATGCACACCATCAACATCGTTGGCGACGCCATGGCCATCCCGATTGCCGATGCGTTGGCGGCCAATCCAGGTCGTTGGGACCTCTCCGAGTTGCTGGTCATCGCTTCGGCGGGCGCGGTGTTGTCGGGCAGTGTGCGCGAGCGGCTTGAGGCGCTGCTGCCCAACGCGATGTGTCTCAACAACTTCGGAGCGTCGGAGACCGGTCACCAAGGGGCGGCCTTCTACGAGGACGGCAAGCCGGTATGGATCATGGACGAGGGCCACACCGTGGTCCTCGACGACAACCACGATGTGGTGCCGCCCGGCTCGGACACCGTGGGCTGGCTGGCACGCTACGGCCACATTCCGCTCGGCTATTACGGCGATGAGGAAAAGACCAAGCGCACCTTTGTCGAACGGAATGGCCGTCGCTACGTGATTCCCGGAGACCGGGCGAAGGTCGCCGAAGATGGCACCATCGAATTCCTCGGCCGCCACTCGGTCTGCATCAACTCCGGCGGCGAGAAGGTCTACGCGGAGGAAGTGGAAGAGGCGCTGAAGGCCCACGGCAGCGTGTTTGACGCCATCGTGGTCGGCGTGCCCGACCCTCGGTGGACCAACCGTGTCGAAGCGGTCATCACGGTGCGCGGAAGCGCCGAAGATGTTGATTTCGACGCCATTCGCGCTCATTGTAGAGAGCAGTTGGCGGGCTACAAGGTGCCCAAGGCCATCTGGATTACAGACAACCTCCACCGCCAGCCTTCGGGCAAGCCCAACTACAAGTGGGCGCGGGAGTACGCGGTCGCCAGTGGGTCGGCATCATGAGCGGTCTGGGCACTCCGGGCGCCCAGAGCCTCGACGGTCGCGTGGCGGTCATCACCGGCGCTGCGAGTGGCATCGGCCGGTCCATCGCACGCCGCATGGCCGCGAGCGGTGCAGAGCTGGTGCTTGTCGACATGGACGAAGCACGTCTTCACGCGGTCGCCGCTGAGCTGGGGGCGGAGGCCATCGTCGCCGACGTCTCCAGTCAGGCGGGCATCGACCGCATGCTCGACCGTCCTCGCGTGGACGTCCTCGTCAACAATGCCGGCGTGCTTGATGCCCTCACCCCGCTGGCCGAGGTCGACGACGACCTGTGGTCCAAGGTGATGCGGGTCAACGTCGATGGTCCCTTTAAGGCGATGCGGGCGGTGCTCCCTGGAATGGTGGAGCGTGGTGGAGGCGTCATCCTCAACACCTGCTCCGCAGCGGCTCTGTCGGGCGGTCGCGCTGGGGCGGCCTACACCGCTTCAAAGCACGCTCTGCTGGGGCTCACTCGCAGCACGGCTTGGTACTACGGCAACCAGGGCATCCGCTGCAATGCCGTCGCTCCCGGTGCCATCCAGACCCGCATGCACACGCGCACCATGCCGAGCACCAGTGGCATGGAACGCACCGCCCCCTACTTTCCGACCATCCCCGAGCACGGCAAGGCCATGGAGGTCGCGGAGGTCGCGGTCTTTCTGTGCAGCGATGCCGCCCGCTACGTCAACGGCGCTGTGCTTCCGGTGGACGGTGGGTGGATGGCGTACTGATGGCCGGTCTCACGCCGCCGCGCTGGGCGGTGCCCGAGGTGGTGTCGGGGGACTGGGCCTGTCGTCGGGAGCTCGCCGATGCCGTTCGACTGCTGTCTGAGCGGTGCATCACCTCCGAGGCCGACGGCGACGCGCTCGCAGAGGCGGCTGGACTCGTCCGCACCGCTGCGGCGCTCCTGAGGGGCTCCCAGAAGACCTCAGGTGAAGCGTGGAGCGACCAGAGCTACCACGAAGACATTCGTCGCTACGTGGACCGCGGCGCGCTTGTCGGACGCTGCAACCCCATCGCGCCTCCCCTCGACATCCAGCACTCCGGTGGTGAGTCCCGCTGCACGGTCACCCTCGACGAACGCTTCGTGGGGGCACCTGGACTCAGCCACGGTGGCGTGGTGGCGTCGATCTACGACCAGATGTGTGGCCACGCCGTCGTGTGGAGCGGCCACCGCGCCCTCACGCTTCGGCTAATCATCGAGTATCGCCGGCCGACCCCCCTTCATCTTCCCGTGATGTTTTCTTCCCGGGTGGCTCGCGTAGACGGACGGTCTTTGTGGCTGGAGGGAGAATGCTCCTTCCGCGGAAAGACCATTACGACCTGTCACGCAGAGTTTCGGGAGATTGACAAAGACACCGCCATGGCCATCTTTGCCCCGGCAGCGTCCCCCCAAAGCAAGCCCTGAGAGCGACCATGCACATCGCCTACACCCCTGAGCAGCAAGCACTGCAAGATGAGCTGAGAGCTCTGATGCGGAAGATGATGACCCCTGAGCTGAGGGCGGAGCTGCACGGCAGCGAAGGCGGCGGCCCGCTCTACCATCAGACGCTCCAGGAACTGGGTCGGCGCAATTGGCTCGGTCTCGGCTGGCCCAAGGAGTATGGCGGTCAAGACCGGTCCCCCATTGAGGAGTTCATCTTCTTCGACGAGATGCATCGCTCGGGCTTTCCAATTCCGCTGCTCACGCTCAATACGGTGGGCCCCACGCTGATCGCGTTTGGGCGGGATGACCAGAAGAACGCCTTACTGCCCCGGATTCTCGAGGGGAAGGTGCACTTCAGCATTGGCTACACGGAGCCCGACTCCGGCACCGACCTGGCGAGCTTGCAGACCTCTGCGGTGCGAGATGGCGACGAGTACGTCATCAACGGGCAGAAGATCTGGACCTCTCTGGCCGATCACGCCGACTATCTCTGGCTGGCCGCGCGCACGGATTCCGAGGCGCCCCGTCACAAGGGTATCAGCATCCTCATCGTGCCGATGTCCCACCCAGGGGTGTCGACTACCCCCATCCAAAACCTCGGCGACAACAACGTCCACGCGGTCTATCTGGAGAATGTGCGGGTCCCGGTGTCCAATCGGGTGGGGCCCGAACATGGCGGCTGGCGGATGATCACGAAGCAGCTCAACCACGAGCGGGTGGCGCTGATGATGACCGGTCCGCTTCGCCGGCTGGCCGAAGAGGTGAAGGCCTGGGCTGAGGAAGAGGCCACCACGAGTGGTCAGCGCCTCATCGACCAGGGTTGGGTGCGCCGCAACCTGGCCGAGGTCGAGGTCGGACTTGAGGTGCTCACCCTGATGAACTGGCGTCAGGCTTGGCGGATGGGACAGGGCCGCCTGCCGATGGAGGACGCCAGCGGCATCAAGGTGTTCGGCAGCGAGCTGTACGTGAGCGCCCACCGTCAGCTGCTCGAAGTGGTGGGCGCACGCGGGCTTCTCAAGCGAGGCTCTCGTGCTGCAGTCCTCCACGGTGACCTCGAACGGCACTACCGTGCCACCCTGGTGCTCACCTTTGGTGGCGGTACCAATGAAATTCAGCGGGACATCATCGCGGCAGCGGGTCTGCGCATGCCCCGCAGCAAGAGGTGATGGATGGACTGGACTCCTTCTGAAGTACAGACGGCCGTGTCCGACCTGGCCAAGCAGGTCTTGCGAACCAGCGCCTCGCCGTGGGCCGACCTTGCGGAGGCCGGGCTGTTCGAGCTGGACACCATGGTCGACATCGCGGCCTTGCTGGAGCAGGTCGGGCGCACCGGGGGCAGGGTTCCCGCCCTGGAGACTCTGGTGTTCGGCGCCCCGGCCCGACAGGAAGACGACCCCGCGGACATCGTGCTCACGGGGGCGCCATTTGCCCTCGGCCTTCGGGTGACCGATGGGAAGGCCCACGGCACGGTCGACTCGGTGGCCTCGGGCACCCTAGCCCAGCGCTTGGTCTTTCCGGCTGACAGCGGCCTCTACGTGGTGGAGCTGGCGGACTGCACCATTGAGGCGCAGATCGGAACCAACGATGATGCCCTTGCATGCGTGGTTTTCGGCGGTGCGTCGGTCGTGAGGCTCGGCGCGCTCGACGCGGTGGCCGACTGGCACCGCCGGTGTGGCGTGGGCATCTCGGCGATGCTGCTGGGGTTGTCCCGCGAGGCGCTCATCATGACCGCCAAGTACACCTCCACCCGCCATCAGTTCGGGCGGCCCATTGCGACCTTCCAGGCGGTGTCCCAGCGCGCGGCAGATGCCTGGATTCAAGTCAACGCGATGGAGTTGACGCTCACTCAAGCGGCCTGGCGACTCGATGAAGGACTGCCCTGTGGACGCGAGGTGGTCATCGCCCGCTACCAGGCGGCCGAAGGGTCTCATCGGGTGCTTGCCGCGGCCCAACACCTTCACGGCGGCATGGGCTTCGACAGGGACTATGCGCTCCACCGCTACTTCCTCACCGCCAAGGCTTGGGAGTTTGTGGGCGGAGGTGCGGCCGAGCAGCTCGAGCGTCTCGGCGACATCGTGGCCCGGTAGCCGGCGGGGCTCCTGCTCAAGCGCAGTCCAGCACGATGCGGCCCGACAGCCCTCCTTCCCGCAGGAGCTGCTGGGCCTGCTCCGCCTCGCTCAGCGGCAGCACTCGGTCGCGGAGCTTGGGCAGGTCGAGGGGGGTACGGGCGTGCAGAGCGAGCAGAGCGCGCATGTCTTCGGCGGTGGCGCCGCTGCTGCCGTGGAGGTGGAGGCCGTAGATGATGGCCCGCCCGAGATTGAGGGAGGCTCGCTCTCGGCTCACGTTGCCGACAATCACGATGTGGCCGCCCATCTTGGCCGAACGGAGGCTCGCGTTGAAGGTCGGCGAGCCCACGCAGTCGAGCACCACGTCGGCGGGGGCCCTCATCTTGCGATGGAAGCTGTCTCCCGGGTCAACGATGACTTCGCTTGCTCCTTGGGACGTCACGAACTCGATCTGGTCCTCTCGGCGCACCTGCGCGACAACCTCCGCGCCCAAGCGAGTGGCCACCTGGATCGCGGCCGCCCCCACACCGCCGTTTGCGCCGACCACGAGCAGCCTCTGACCAGCGGTGAGTCGCCCCTGCACGACCATTCCGCGGTAGGCCGTTCCAGCGGTGCAGTGTAGCGCACAGACGTCGCGTGCTGGCGTGTTGTCGGGAAGTGGGTACAACGAGTTTTCACGCGCCCGCAGCTCGGTCGCATAGCCGCCGTCCACCACGAGTCCGTAGACCCACACTGCATGTGGACACAGGGAGGTGTGGCCGGTGGAGCAAGCCGCGCACTCGCCACAGTGGTCCCGGTGCAGAGTGCCCACGCGATCGCCCACAGACCACAGGGTCACCTCGCAGCCGACCTCGACGACCCGTCCACATGCCTCGTGACCGGGCGTGATGGGCAGCTGGAGCCACGGAAAGCGCCCGCCCCGGTCGATGAGGTCCCGGTGACACACCCCACACGCCTCGACCTCAACCCGCACTTCGTCGGCGCCGAGCGGCTCTTCGGAAAAGGTCTCCAGGTGCAACGGAGTGTCGAATCCGGTGGCGGTAAGGCGCGCGCGAGTCGGCATAAGATCTCCGGGGACGGGGCGTGCTGCGGGGATCCTGCGAAGGCGCAGGCTCGAGGGGCAGGTGGTTGAAGCACTCGCGAGAACATGTTCTACTCCGCGGGTGAAACACGTTCTACCTCACGCGTGACACGACGTCGCGCGGGGGGTGCCAGACCCAATCGGAGCCGGTCCCCATGTCCTACGCCCCTGGTGAGCTCGACCTCATCGACCCGCAGACCCATGTCGATGCCTGGCCCCTCTACGACTGGTTGCGCGAAGAGGCGCCGGTCTACCAAGACAAGAACGGCATCTGGTGTGTGTCCCGCTACGACGACATTGTGGCCATCTCGAAGGACCCGGACACCTTCACCAGCCGGGAGGGAAACCGTCCCCTGCTGCCCGCGGACCACTCGTTCATCCACCTTGATGGCGATGCCCACCGGATGCGCCGGGGGCTTGTGGAGCGCTTCTTTGGTCCCCGGTCGGTGATGAAGATGGAACAGCACCTCCGCGAGGTGACCAACGCGCTTATCGACACCATCATCGAGAGCGGAAAGACCGAGCTCGTCAACGACCTCGCCGCTCCCTTTCCCGCCCGCATCATGTGCGAGATGACGGGCATTCCGGTCGATATGGCGGACGATGTTCGCAAGTGGCTCGATGTGTTCTGTCGCGGCGGCAATGGCCCGGATTTTGTCGACGAGGAAACCAACGACGCGTTCTTCACCTTCGGCCTGATGCACATGGATCTCGTGGAGGCCCAGCGCGCCGCGCCCAAGGACAACCTGCTGCAGGTGTGGATGGATGCCGAGGTGGATGGCGAGAAGATGAACGAGGACCAGCTCCTGTTCGAGCACACCATGCTGATGGTCGGCGGCAGTGAGACCAGCCGCAATGCCATCACCAGCGGTCTGCTCCAGCTCGCTCACAACCCGGAGCAGCGGCAGTGGCTCAAGGAGCATCCCGAAGGCATGAACAACGCCATCGAGGAGATCATTCGCTACGCGACGCCGTTCATCAGCATGTCGCGCGTGGCCACGAAGGACACCGAGCTTCACGGCCATGCCATCGCCGAAGGTGACACCGTGATGATGATGTA
>Ga0315321_10003171_pt1 | contig 12782 bp, 10 predicted proteins | sample M180m21515metaG_FD_203464 | JGI IMG/M metagenome (GOLD analysis project Ga0315321, IMG submission 203464) | Ammonia-oxidizing marine archaeal communities from Monterey Bay, California, United States - M1 80m 21515 | ecosystem: Environmental > Aquatic > Marine > Intertidal zone | place: USA... | reverse complement strand
AGAGAACAATAGAGGAAGCCCTGCGTGCGCATATCCGCTTGCTATCCGCATCATATCAGCAGGAGCATCAAGCCTCTGCCGTCGGTGTATCGCCCAGGCTTAGAAGTTTCGACCTTACGCGCAGACAGCATAGTTCCAGACCATCATTAGACCCCACAGAATGACACAGCTTGACGCGAACGAATATGAATTGCAATGAACTCATACGGAATTTTCCGCTCAGTATTTGACGTTTACGCTGAAATTTATGAACATCAGCGAACGTATCTGAATTAGTATATGGCGGACTCGCCCTCCGCCATAAGTATCTTGTAAATATCGGATTTATAATCATGATTATGAAATAAAAAGTCCGATTGGTACGTTTTTTGGTACACTTTTGGCTTAATTAAATTTTGGGACTTCTGGTATGGGCATGGCTGCCCTTGGCGTGCCCGTGTCCACTATCAGCTCCGTGCTGAACCATGCCGAGGGTGGAGTGACTAAATCTACAATCGCTTTGGATATGCTGAGGAGAAGCGCCTTGCACTGGAAGCGTGGGCCGGTCGCATAGGCGAAATTGTCAGTTAGAAAAGCTGGAACCCAAGGCTTTCAGAGCCTTTTAGTCCTCATGCCCCTAGAGCAGAGACCGGCTATCCACTAACATTGTAACCGGACCACTCTGTGGGGGCTGACCAGGTGCACAAAAGCTTTACTTTAAAAGTATTCTATACAACTCGAGCGATGGATTATCGAAAGGCATTGCTCAAAAATTGATAGTGCGGTCCGGCGGTAATAGAAAGTATTAAAGCTTCAAAGTTTTGGCCGGTTAAGCTGCTGTCAGTTTCGCTAAATAGACCCACAGAGGGAATTTCGTTCAACTAGCAAGGGCATTACCATCGTGATCAGATTGCGTCTCTTCCTCACTGTCGGGGTTGCCTTTTTCGTGATCGCGCTTGTTGGCGGTGTCGGCGGCCTGGGCATCTTCGGCGCGATTGAGAACGCTCTGTCCGTTAAGCGGGAGTTCCAGGCCTACCGCGCCGAGAACGTGCGCATAGCAGTAAGTGATTATTTCGAGCGTATCGAGGCCGAAGCAAAAGTCGTCGGTAGTTTGATTTCCATGCAGCCTGGGTTGGTCGACGATGACCTCCAGGTCATCCGCCTTCTATCCGCCCTTGTCAGCAACCTTGAAGGTGTCGAGGACGTCACCCTAGTACGCCGCGACGAGACCAATGTAATGGTTTACCTCGACGGCGACGAGGTCGAATCAATGCTAAATGGGCCACTTGATGCCGAAAGCCTGTCCATAGTGCGCAGTGGCAAGCCGGGCGACGACAGCGAGGGCTACGAGGATCTATATTTCGAGCCCAACGACCTACGCGCGGTGACCAGTTATACGCTCCACCTTGAGGATAGCTCAGGTCACCCACTTGGTACACTATTTATCGATATCGACATATTCACCCTGACCGATTCGGTTGCCCGGGGTAGTCGATCTGACGACAGCTACGTCTTCTTAATGGACGAACGCGGTTTCATCATGGCTCATTACGAACTCAACGCTGGGGACCTGATCGAGTCCCTCGGCGCTTTACCTGAGGCCAGACACCTCCAGGACCCGGTGCCCAAGGCGGTGATCGACCAAATGCTGGAAATCGGTACCCCTCCGGATCGGATAGATACCCCAGATGGCGCTGTTTTAGTTACCGTTTCCCAGCTGCCTGGCCTGGGTGATAGCGAATGGCTGGTGGTATCGGCAGTGCAACGCAACCGCATCCTCGGCGACGCCTACGACCGGGCACAGCTGATTGGTGCGGTTGGCCTCATCGTGTTATTTATAGCCGTTATTTTTGCTCTCTGGGTAGGCGGGAAAATCACTGAGCCAGTCCAGCGCCTCGCCTCGGCGGCCGCCGCCATTCAAGAGTTTCAGCTTGAGCTGCCGGGTGGAAGGGTTAGCCGCTTTACTGAACTGAACCAGGCCGAAAGTGCTTTCGCAGCTATGCTGCGCGGTCTGAACGTATTTTCACGCTATGTGCCCAAGAGTCTGGTGCGTCGGCTGATCCAGTTGGAGGATGAAGGCTCCGCAGTACAACCCGATGACCGGGAGGTAACGATCCTTTTTACAGATATCGCGGATTTCACGACGATCTCGACAGGCATGGCACCAGACGATCTCGCTAAAATGCTCAACGAGTATTTCACCATGCTGGTAAATCCAGTACTGGCCGAGGAGGGGACGGTTGACAAGTTTATCGGTGACGCCCTGATGGCTTTTTGGAGCGCACCGGTCTCGCAGCACGACCATGCCGACCGCGCGGTCCGGGCGGCCCTTGCGATTCGTGCTTCAACCGAGACTTTTAACCGGGAGCGCGCTGCGCGCGGCGAGCCCGAGCTACTCACCCGGATAGGCATCCATACAGGGGTAGTACTGGTCGGGAATATAGGCACTGAGGAGCGGTTCAACTACACAATCGTGGGCGATCCGGTAAACACTGCCTCGCGGCTGGAATCCCTCGGCAAAGAAGTCGGCAGCTACCTATGTATTTCTGATGAAACTCGGCGGGCTTGCAATGGAAACTACCCCTGGCGCAGGATTGGTGCGATCACCTTGCGTGGCCGCGCCGATGAGACTGTAATCTACACAATCAGAGAAGAGATCGAGCAGGATATCTGACGCGAACTATCGAACGGCGGGAGCTAAGACGGTGTAGGTAAGGCCATTACTATCTACTCGGCCGCCATGGCAACGATTTAACGATCATTTAGCACATTGGACTCGCATTTACATTTGGTTCAATTCGAGGCCAATGAAGGTACTTACAAAGATCTCGCCCTCGCACTTGCGTTGCAGGGGCTGGGGTAGCTGATTAAAAATCGCATATTACTGAGGGGTTCTCGTTTGAGGTGAGATGTGGTGCGGTCGAGGGTGCTTTAAATAAACCTAGAGAGATGATTGATGCGGGATAAGAAGATCAATCGGCGATTGTTCCTGAAGGCATCGGCTGCATTGTTGGCGGCGGCAGCGGGGCTGCCGGTCGGAGCCGCCCGAGCCCAGGACTTAGAGGGCTATTCGGTTATCGTTGTTGGCGCTGGCTTATCGGGTTTGGCCGCCGCGCGGGAGTTACGCGCCGCTGGGGCCGAGGTAATCGTGCTGGAGGCCAAAGACAATATAGGCGGCCGGCTGCTGACCGAGTGGACCCTGGGCGTGCCGTTTGAAGTCGGCGCGGGCTGGATACATGGCTTCTCCAACGACAATCCTGCCAAGGAACTGGCCGACGCAGTGGAAAGCAAATACATCTTCACTAACGACGATAGCTTGGTTGTCTATTCCGCCGAAGGCAAGGAGTACGATAGGAACGAGATTAAGGAGATTAATAAGACTTGGGAATGGATGCTGAAGAAAGTCGACAAAAAGCTTGAGCGAAGCGACCGACGGACCTTGAAACAGGCGATCGGCGACCTGACCCCCCGAAAGCTGCAATCTATTGAGGCACAGTGGGCGCTTTCGGCCTATACAGAGTTTTCCCGCGGTGCACCGATTGAAGACCTATCAGCAACGCTGCATGACGAGGACGAGCTATTCGACGGTCCCGAAGCGATCGTACTAAATGGCTATGACGCGTTGCTTAAGCCGATCGCCGATGGTCTAGATATCCGCCTGGGTGCCACGGTTGACTATATCGGCTACGACGATACTGGGGTCGAAGTGGAAAGCACCGCAGGTACGTTCGAAGCCGACTTCTGCGTTTGCAGCGTTCCACTTGGCGTCTTGAAGGCGGGTACGATCGAGTTCGATCCAGAACTACCTCTCAGCTATCAGAAAAAGATCAAGCAGCTGGGCTTTGGCAGTGTGACCAAGATCGCGTTGGAGTTCGAAAACTCGTTCTGGGATGCCGAAACCCAGTATTTTGGTGTCATGACCGAGACCAAGGGTCGTTGGAATTACTGGGTTAACTATCGCACTTTTTCGGACGCTAACGTTTTGCTGGGCCTCAGCGTTGGCGCCTACGCGCCAGTCGCCGATGCGATGTCGGACGAGCAGATGAAGACCGATGCGTTGGACGTTTTGCGCGGCGTCTGGGGTAATGCAGTGGGCGAACCAACCAGAATGCTAGCGACCCATTGGTCGACTAATCCGCATGCGCTGGGAGCCTATTCATATCCGCGCCCTGGCAATCGCAAGGGTGATTTCGACGATCTGGCCGACGGAGTCGACGACGTAGTGTTCCTGTGTGGCGAGCACACCATTTTCGACTATGCCGGCACCACCCAAGGTGCTTACATGACCGGCTTGCGTGCCGCCGAGCGGATAATAGAAGAGGCAGACTAGCCGGGTTTCCCACGGCACTTTTATACGCTGTCTGACAAGATTTCGGGCTGGTAACCGCTCTCTTCGGAGGAACATCGCATCAGACAGCAGCAACGATTGTTGATCTTGAAGTCCGCCTGCTGAAATACAATGATTTCCAAGAGCACTGGGGGGTGAATAGTCAATATGGGAACCGAGACTCAGATCACCATGGAAGCAACCAAATCTAGCGTAGATATGGTGAGCCTCCCCCTTTGAAGTGGTCCGCCCCTATAGTTAGGAAAGCGGAGAACCAAGAATGGCGATTAAGAGACCCAAGCCCGAAGAGATTGTCGTGAAGTTACGGCAGGTTGAAGTTCTGATGGGGCAAGGCATGCCTCGGATCGGTGCGATCAGACAGATCAGCGTGACTGAACAAACCTATTATCGCTGGAAGAAGAAGTACGGTGGCATGGGCACGGAACAACTCAAGGAACTAAAGCGTCTCCAGAAACAGAACGAGCGTTTACGTCATGCAGTTTCTGACCTGACGCTGGACAAACTGATCTTAAAGGAGGCCGCATCGGGAAACTTCTGAGCCCCTCGCGCCGGCGGGCCTGCATCGATCATGTGCGCAGTCAGTTCAAAGTTTCTGAGCGTCGTGTCTGCCGGCGATGCCGTTCGACGCTTGCCAAAAGCGGGGCGGCCGCGTGAGCAGCCAAGCGCTGGTGAGCTACCGAAACACGGACTACTCGGTCCCGACGGCCTATGCGCACCAGGACGTGTTGGTTAAGAGTTATGTCGATGAGGTCGTGATTGAGGCTGGCAGCGCCGAACGCACACCGATCAAAATAAGAAGTCGTAAAGCAAGGTGGGTGGGCGTTGGTTCTTCACGGCTGGCATAGAAGGCTGGCACATCAGCCCAAGTCATCGCCGGAATGTATTTTGGCTTGTGCTGCGACTTACCCAGAAGCGCCTTAACTTTGTCGGTCGCTTGCAAGTCCACATCCAGGCCCAGCGCCGCCGCGTGCCGAAGCACGACAAACACGCTGCTTAACTGAAAACCAGATGAGCCAAGTCTCCTAAAAACCAAAAAGCCGGATGTCTTAATTTATCTGACGACGGACATAGCATACAAGCGTGTTTCTGCCTATTTCTTGGTGTGTACGTAGACGCCGGTCCAGTCCTCTGCAGGCGGGTGGCGACCCAGCTTGCGTGCGCGACGCGCCATGATGGCAACGGCGAGGTCGGTAGGATTCCTCTTCGACAGATCCATGAACCGGCGGGATGCCTCGTCGAACTCGCCCTTCATGTAACGTGTGATCGCCTCCTCGTAGGCGTCTCGGTGCACGAGCCTTTCCGGATCGACCTTTCCCGTTTCCCCCATCAGTTCAAAGATGCGAATACTGCCGGTGCGGCCTACCACCGAAGCCCGGTCGAGGAAACGCCATTCGAAGCGGTCGCCGGTCGCATCGCGCAGTGCCTCGCTCCCCGTGATGCTGGTGCCGTAGAACTTGCAAAGACCTTCCAGTCTGCTTGCAATGTTCACGGTGTCACCGATCACCGAATAGGAGAACCGGTCAGCGGTGCCTATGTTACCGACCAGAACCTCGCCGACATCGAGTCCGATTCTGGCGTGGAACAGCGGTCTGCCCGCGGCCTCCCGTTGGATTCGGTCCTCCGCTAGCAGCTTCTGGCCATCGATTGCCGCCAGGCAGGCCGCAACCTCGTGATCCGGTGTTGCTATCGGCGCGTTAAACAGTGCCAAGATGCCATCGCCAATATATTTGTCGACCGTACCATGGTTCTCGGACAAGGAGTCGCGCATCAGGGTGAAATAGTCGCCCATCTCGTCGAAGATCTCTTCCGGCGTCAGTTTCTCCGAAATGGCCGTGAAATCGGCGATATCGGAGAAATAGATCGTCATCCGGCGGCGCTCCCCGCCTAGTTTCGCCTCCTCTCCGGAGATGATCAGCTTGCGGACCAGGCCCGTGGGCACATACCGTCCGAACGAACGAAGGCTGAGCTTCATTTTCTCTTTCGAGTGATAGAGAGTATCAAGTTCCCGGACGATCGAGTCGTGGATTTGCGTGTCGGTCAGATTGAACTGACCGATATTGCTGAACTCCGTGACCAAGTGATTGACCGCTTGCCGGATCCGGTTGGCTAGAAGCAGTATAATCGCAATTAGGAACACTATCAGCAGGCCTGTTATCGCCGCCATCTCCTGATTGGTACGGATCAGTTCGCCCACGAAGTCGTCGGTCGAAGCGACCGAAAGAACACGCCACTCCTTCCGAAACCTGTCGGGGAATGGCATCTCTCTGATGCTGAGTTGGCGGCCTTCCGAATCCTTGAAGACATAGGACGAGGTTCTAGCCAGATAGCGCAGTTCGTATGACTCGCGGATGGAGAGGTCGTCGATGCTGGCGACATTGGATGTGATGGCACCCTTCTGGCCGGTGTTCAGGAGCCTGGGATCGGAACTCGCGATCAGATTGCCCAGCCCGTCATAGATGATTGTTGTGCTATTCTCGCTGATGCGGTTGTTGTCGAGATAGTTGGAGATGTTCGACAATGTCATGTTGGCACCGACAAAGCCGATAAACTTGCCGCTGCGGATTATAGGGAAACCAAGCGAGATCACTCTAAAACCCGTATCGGGATTGATGCTGGGTTCACCAATCGCTAGCCTTCCAGAATTACGAGCTTCAAGGTAATGGGGCAGTTTCCGGATATCGAGATCGGTCAGGACGGAATAGGTCGCCAAGCTCTCGCCGCCCCAGACCTCGAAGAACTCCCGATGGCGTGCCCTATTATCGCCTGCTGCAAATTCATCAATGTAACTGGAGTGCCAGTTGGCGTTCTCGGGTATCTGTTCATTGGACTTGCGACGGTCCGCGTCGATGCGCGACACCACTCGGTGAAAGCCGCTTTCCAGACTGACATAGATGGCGTCGATCTGATTGGCCGCCTTCAGGCTGCGCCAGAGCACCTGGCCGCCGATTTTGGACTTGAAATAGACTGGCCCCAGCGCCGCCGAGTCCGCTACGACCGCGACGACATGACCAACCGTCTCTACCATTTCCGCGGAAGCCAAGACCGTCTGGCGCATATTATGGGTCACTTGGCGATCCAGGTTCGCAAGCGCCGCAGCCTCGTTGCGGATGTAGCCGTAAACCAGAACACCCAGCATTGGCAGAATCGTTAAGACCAGAAAGATCCCGAGCAAGAAGATGCCGAGACTGACGCGGATACGCATACACATAAATTTAGCGTGTACCTCCTCCATGTTGCGCCCCTCCTAGGGACCAAAGTTACGATTGGTCTCAAAGGCCGCGGCTACCGCGCACCTTTCACCGGTATCCAGCTGATCATATACTAAACGAGGTTTTTGGGCGCTATCCTTTATGCTCGGCGATGCGGGCGAGAACGTCGGTCAATCAGGCTTGCGGGTCGACGTCGCATTAAAGGAATTCCATTCCCAGAATTGGCTAAAAGTCGCTGTCGCAGGAACCTGCGTTGCACGTCCGGTTTTTCTAACGATAGCGGAAGTTAAAGGCGTGGCGGTGGCATTACCTCTTGGTCAACTGTCCAGCAACGACTTGGCCAATCCTGACCGTCGTTTGATTTCCCGGCGTATAGCCGCGCCTTCCTTCCGCTGGCGAATCGCCTCCGGTGACCGACGCTCATCGCCAATCTCTATGGTGTCGAGAAGAAGGTCCGGGGCCTGCCGCCCGATGAGCGGGTGAAGGCAAGGCAGCGTGAATCGAAACCTGTCTTCGACGATATGGGAACATAGCTGCACGCCCAGCTGACCAGGATATTCGGCAAATCACGTCTTGCCGGAGCGATCCGCTACGCCTTGGCACGCATGAAGAAGCTGCGGCCCTTCGCTTCAACCCTGAAGGGTTCGCCGCCTTCAGGTTCGATGTGATAGAGGCCAGCCCTCTTTGCCCGGCCCTTCGCTTGTGTTATTTTTCGGGGTCCCGGCGCTTCCGCTTTGTGGCTTTTTTGCCCCGTGTGGGCCTGCCAGCCGCGCGGTTTTTCTTTATGCCCGCCGTTGATGACACGCGGCCTTTCCGGTCATGGCGCGGCATTCAGTGTCGATTTTGGCCCCATGGTTTTAAGATGTAGACGGCGCCCGTAAAACCGGCCACGGAAGCAGCGAGGGTCACAGAGCAGCGTGAGAGTGGGACGGGTGCGTCAGCGATTCCGAAGGAAATGGGGATAGGAAGCGCGAGTGCCTATCTGGTACTCTCTGAGGTTTTACTCAACACCCTTTGTAGTTCGTATGGACACATTTATGGGCGAGATCTTGTGCGGTTTTCAATTGAGGTGGGGTCATTTGTTTCGCAACGAAATCTCGTACCTTACCTTTATCTTTTCCCCCAATAGATACAGCCATATTTCCCCACATATGGGCATAGACGTAATCTTTTAGTACTCCCGTGCCGAAGGCATACATAACGCCAAGATTTCCTTGGGCATCGGCATCCCCCTGTTCGGCAGCAAGTGTGTACCACTTCACAGCAGTCCTATAATCCTGGGAAACACCTTGCCCTTTGCTGTACATCATACCCAGATTGTACTGTGCAAAGGCACTGCCTTGTTCGGCAGCAAGTTTGTACCACTTCACCGCAATCTTATAATCCTGGGAAACACCTCTTCCTTGGCGGTACATCTGCCCCAGAATGTACTGGACAGCGGCATTCCCCTGTTCGGCGGGAAATCTGTACCATTTCACAGCAGTCTTATCGTTTTGTGGAACACCTAGTCCGTGGCGGTACGCATTACCCAGATTAAACTGGGCGCCGGCATCCCCCTGTTCGGCGGCAAGCCTATACCATTTTACGGCAGTCTTATAGTTCTTTGGAACACCTTGTCCGTTTTCGTACATCACCCCCAGATTGTATTGGGCATTGACATTCCCCTGTTTTGCAAGAGGTGTCCATTCCCGCAGAGCAGTTGCGAAATTACCACTTTGGGCAGCTGCATATCCCTTGTGGTAATCCTGGCTCCAAGACACTCTCGCACTTCCAAGAAGCAGGGCAATCGTCAGGCAGATGGTGGCGATCAAGTTTTTCATCTGCGAAGTCTGGCAGTAGCCCGCCGTCGTTGGCGGATGCAGACGCCACTGCACCTGTTTCGGATCAAACATGCCGACGGTCAATCGATCAATGATTCTTGCACCCAAAAATGCGCACGGCCAGGGTGGGCAACGTGGCCCCATCAATCCGAGGCTTTACTTTCAAGAACTTTTTGAGCTGGGCCGCGCACCATTAGCGACGCATCAATAGCGCCCCTAACCCGCACTTTCACATCTATCTCCGGAGGTGCGAATGGCATACCAACCGCAGGCCCGCCGAAAACCTCTTGAAAGTCTTACGCAAGTCGGAAATCCCCTGAAAAAGCCCCTTAGCCAGGTCCGCCCCATATTCTAAAACCTATAACCCATGGTCACCTTTAACTCAGTCTCCTTTTGCACGTTACCCAAAAGTGCGCTATCGGTGTTCGTGAGGCTCAGCGCAGCTCCCAGATTCCAACCCGGCGTAAGCTCTATGTCCGCAGATATCTGGTAAATCTCACTCTCTGTATTAAATATAAATCCTGAAACTATAGATTTTGTTTCCGCATCCGGGAGTGCTGTTGCCGCCACTTGAACGCGAGAACTAAGATCCCAATTCAACGATATGACTGGGCCGGTTGTGTAAGTTGCGGCGCTTGAATTAACCAATAACAAGTCCGACTTATCAACCCACGAAGCATTGGTGTAGCCCAAGCTTAAATTAGCCCCGAGCGGCACACTTCCCAACGTAAGAACTGGGCTGAGGTTAAAAGCTGCTCCTTCATCAAAATTTTCATACTTCGCTGACAACGTTGAAGAAGCAAAAACCCCCAAATCCTTAACATAAAGGAAAGTATAAGTCGGTGCAATCGTGACCGAAAAGTCTGCCTCTGAATCGGTTTGGATGCCTAAATCTAACTCTGCGTGGACGGAGAACTCAGGCGAAATACTTAAAGTACCTGCCACGCCCACATCATCAATTCCTTCTCGAGAACCAATACCGTCAACAAAGGCATGCAATTTTAATCCTTCGGAAAATTGGATTGCTCCGTCAACGTCAACCCCTGAGTCATCAGGACTTTGAAACGGCCCAGAAAACTCCTGCGCGTACCCTGCGAGCGACAACGTATAGCGTTTTGTCTCCGCCTTGTCTTTCTGAGTATTTACGGCGTGTCGAGCATCATGCGAGCGTTTTATATCTTCCTCTGAATGTATTGCTCGGTGAGCCTCATGCACGACATCTGCAGCGCTAACTCCCAGTCCCAGCAACGACGACGACAATCCGGCCAGAAGTATGACCACTTTTTCTTTCAGCATGATTAAGGCCTTTCTGAACCTACGCTTAATTAGAGCGATTTGAGGTACTCTAATAATTCTACCTTTTCGGCGGCTTGCAACTCAGTACCGTAGGTATGACCGTGATTGGAATTGCCCTTCAATCGCGTATCTATAACAAACCCACCCTCGGAAGGTTCAGCAAACCCGACGACATCGGGCCTGAACTCGGTATCACCAACACGAAATTCAACCTTCCTTTGATTCACCGGCTCAAGGAGATCCTTCAACGACATTACTGAACCATTGTGTAAGTAAGGCCCGGTCGCCCAAATCCCATTGAGCGGCCTCGCACGGTACTGCGCTTCAGCCAACACTTCCAAGCATGCTTTATCCTTACCGTGATATTCCAAAGAATCAGAAACCAACTGATCGTAGAGCGCGGAGCTGTTGTCACTTCTCTTTTGGAGAGCAGCGACTATTCCTGCTTCTGATATTCCCTTAGCCCTCAATTTTGCAATTAGATCGGTATCCGACATAACATGTTTATGCGATGCAGCACCGCTCAAGCCCAAAAGCGACCTGATCTTATTGCCTGATTCATGCAGTAGACCGCGGAAACCACTGGCCATAACCGATGACAGTGTCGACAACACAGGCTTATATGTTGTTGCAAGATCGCTCATTATAACGCCAACGGTAACGTGAGCGAGAACACTATTTCCGTGTACGTGCTCACACATCGGCTCACCGACGCTGTAAGCTTCTTTTCGTCCTTTAAGAGGACCGGATGCAACGACCCTATCGACAAAGCCAAGGGCAGCAGCACTGTCCGTTCCAATCTCTGGCAGAGAAAGCAATTTCACCTTTATAGAAGCAATATCGCCACGATTATCGCGGTCAATTACCTGATGGCAACCTGAACATTTTTTATCGTAAATATCCCTACCTTTGTCCGCCAAGATGCGATCAATTTCGGGAAGGAGCTTCTTTTCAGCAAGCTCTGACCACCTGGGCGACTTTAAAGTCTTCAGTGTCTCTTCAAGGTCCAGCAAGTGCTGAACATTCACCGAGGACGCGTATCCTCCCGGGATTGAAGACTCCTGAAGAGCCACTTCGCCGAAAACGCCCAGCACCTGACCAACATTACGGCCTAAGGCTCCAGCTCCTTTATTCGGCACAACCCCGTTGTATTGAACAAAGTCCAAATATGGCGCATCCCATAAGTACGGAAAACTCACGGGAGCGTCTACCACTCGCGCATTGTCAGGGCGATGCAGCATTTTTGCAGAAACCTGATTAAGAATGACATTTAAAGCATCAACCCGTCCAGGCCCAGCATTTACAGCTGTTTTATTTCTAAAAAGCCAGTCCTCCCGCTTGCGCATCACACCGCGAAGCCTCGCCCTTAGATTAACTGCATGAGTTGCTGAATAATTGTCCTTCAAAACTCTTCTCGCGAAACGATCAAACTTTTCGTCGTCCGAGTAATTCTTTTGAAGAGCCAGTGTCAGGTCGCGCATGAACTTGTAAAAATCGAAGTGCGAGGTCCCGCCATCAATCAAAACCTTTTGATTGCCAACCTTCATCTCTGTTACATGGCACGCCGCACAATTCATACCTAGGAACCGTTCAGTCCCTGAAATATCCAAATCATCCGTTAGCCCAACAGGTAAGTTATCTGGGTTGTTTGCTGATTTTTTCCAATATATCAAACCGAAGCTACTTAAATTCTTTCTGCTCGAAAAAATTTCACCGCTCGCTGCTTCCTCAAGCGCGAAGAAATAAGAATATGGGAGGATTGGAGAACCCTGAGCTGCATGATAGAAAGTTGCTCGATCATGCTCATCCCAGCCCTGGGATATGACCTCCACCTTGCCATTGTATCCGATCGCCTTTTCAGCTTCGGCGGGATTAACCGCGGATAAGCACATCAACGCCGTCAACGCGGAAAATGCGGCGATCCGCACTGGGAAAGCAATCATCATAATATCCTTTTTTTCACAGAGTCTTAAGATACTCAATCAGCGCATAAGCGCCGTCAAGGTCATCCGACCAGTCTAGCTTGTAGACTTTTTTATCGACAACAACGTCCTGGTCATGACCTTTGTTCGAAAGCGCGTGAAACGCTTCAGTGTCAAAGTTATAGCCCTCGTTGAAGCCTTCTTTCAG
>Ga0315321_10003170_pt1 | contig 12783 bp, 10 predicted proteins | sample M180m21515metaG_FD_203464 | JGI IMG/M metagenome (GOLD analysis project Ga0315321, IMG submission 203464) | Ammonia-oxidizing marine archaeal communities from Monterey Bay, California, United States - M1 80m 21515 | ecosystem: Environmental > Aquatic > Marine > Intertidal zone | place: USA... | reverse complement strand
CGCCGTAGACGCAATCGATAAAGCGTGACCTCACTCAGAATGCCGCTCAGGAGGAGCAAGCTCAACAAAAGGCTCAGCACTAGGTAGAGCAGATTGTTCCCGGTGTTCACCGCCGCTAAGCCGACGCCTGCCGTCACCCCAAGGAAGAGCTTACCAGCAAAGGAGAGCCGCACGGGTCGCCGAGGCATCAGCCAGCGACTCTTTGAAGAGCGCACTGGCTTGCCCGGAGCAACCCGGTTCTTTTTAGATCGGAACGACCACATCTTGCAGAAGATCTCTCATGATACGAGCCGCATCTGGACGCTGGTCGGTAGAGTTCACCCGATTGGCGAGGCGCACCCGATGGGAGAGCACCGGAACCGCGAGCTCCTTAATATCGTCCGGCAGCACGTGGTCACGCCCCTGCACGAGGGCCCGGGCCCGAGCCGCCCGTTCGAGACCAAGCGCCCCACGAATCGACGCCCCCAGCGACAAAAGTTCCGAGGAGCGCGTGGCCAACACAATCTCGTGTACGTAGTCCACCAACAATTCGTCGATACGTATGGTGTCGACTGCTTCTTGGGCTTTGAGCAGCTCAGCCTTGCTTACCACTTCACCCAGGTCACCAAGAGGATCGGATCCCCGGCGAGATCGAATCAACTCACGCTCAACCTCCGCGCTTGGATATCCAATCTCAACACAGAGGAGGAAGCGATCCAGCTGAGACTCCGGCAGGGGATAGGTTCCATGAAAATCTTCAGGGTTCTGAGTGGCGATGACAAAGAAGGGTTCGCCGATAGAGTGAGTCACTCCCTCGATTGAAACTTGGCGCTCCTCCATCGCTTCCAAGAGAGCGCTTTGGGTCTTTGGCGTGGTGCGATTTATCTCGTCAGCGAGAAGTACGTCCGTAAAAATCGGGCCCGGGCGGAACTCAAACTCCCCGCTGCGAGCATCGTAGATGCTACCGCCCGTCACATCGGCCGGCATCAGGTCTGAGGTGAACTGTATCCGCCGAAAGTCTACCCCTACAGATATGGCGAGGGCTCGGGCCAAGCTCGTCTTACCGACACCCGGTACGTCCTCTACCAGGAGGTGACCTTTCGCCAAGAGCGCTGTCACCGCCAACTGGATCACTTCCGGTTTACCGCGCAGCACCGCCCCGACATTCTCTTGAATTCTCTGTGCAATCTCTGAAGGCGAACCTTCTGCAATCGTCGAAATGGCTTTCACTCGCTGGACCCTATCACGTTCGTTCTGGACTCGATCTTTTCCCGAGATCGCCTGAATCTCTTGCGCATCCCCGCAAATATAAGACCGACCGAGCCCAACGTCGAGCCCGTCAGGCCGAGCGCCGTCACCTTCGCCGGCACCGAGGTACCTCCGCAGAGAACACCAGTCTTAACGGCCAATTCTGCCAGAGCCGACCCCCAAGGGTCTGCGGAGAGAGCGTTTAGTCCCTGCAGGCCCGGCGGCAAACCACCGCTACGCTGAAGCAAACCTGTCGTGTAACGGGCCGCGCGACTTAGACCGTGATCGTCGAGGTGTCTACCCAGCACCGCCGGCGAGACACTGAGCCTACGACCGGCCCGCCTTAAGTCTTCCAGGCGAGAGGGGTGCGCTAACGCGACGTGGTCACTTGCCAGTTTCCCGACGAGGTGTCCAACCACGTCCAGCTCATTCATCAGTGAAACCGGAGTACCAAAGACCGACTCGTTGAGCTCTGCCCGCCGAAAAACACCCGCGGTGTCTAATCCGTATCGAGTGTCTTCAAAGAGGGAGCGATGCAGATCTACGGCGAGCAAGCTTCCCTTCCGCCGCAACGCGCACTGAAAGTGGTTCGGGGAGGTCGGATCGGTTCGAATGTATTCCAATTCCTCAAGGCACCGAATCGCCTCTTGATACCGGGCGCGAGGAACCAAGAGGTCGATGTCTTTGACCGGACGACTCAATGGATCCTCGTAGTATCGCTCACGTAGAAGCATGCCTTTGAGCGGCATCAGCGAAATACGACGCTCTCCAAAGCACTCTGCGATCCGCTGAAGCTGCTCCCGACCACCGACCAGAGCCGCGAACTGTTGCGCTTGTGATCCGTACCGAAGGGTGGACGGACTATTCATGACCGCGCAATGCCGAAGACCCGTCGACGCAAACCCATGGCGCGACTCGCGAGCCAGGCGCAAGCAGGACCCCACCTAAGGATGGCTCGCGCGGCGCGCCGCTCGACCGCCCCAGGCAAGGCAGTAAACCGAGTTCGCCCAATCATCAGACCCTCAGCTCGGGCGAGAATGTCCCGATCGAGAACGGTCTCAATACAGCTTCCATAGGCATCACCGCGCATCTGCCAGGCCCCGCCCTGGCGCCGCACCACGCGATGAAGCGCCAAAGTTGAGCCTCGTCGATAAAGAGCGAGGTCACCCGGATTCAAAGCGCAGGGCCTCGTTTGAACCAACTCCGCCTCTGCACCGGATTTGACCCAAGGCCACATGCTTGAGCCGCGAACGCGAAGCGCCAAGCGACCTTCACGCTCCAGGAGATCGGTCAGCTCCTGACAGATTCGAGGCTCATCGAAAAATGGAGCTGGTCGTGAACTCGCTTCAGGAACTTCCGATTCCGCCGGCACCGATTTCACAGAAGAAACCCTCTTGGAATGAGCACTGCAATGCCAGGGTTTCGAATCGAGCGCTTTCCTCGACCTGCGGAGCTTCGTAGGGCAGCCGCGTCACGTCCTGCTTTTCGTCGTTGTCGTGGTCTTTTTCCATGTCGTTTCCTCAGTATGCCATCGCAGCCTCGGAGGGCCCAATGATGGCTCAATAAACCGCGTAGGCCTGACCGCCCAATGAGTCCGCGCAGAAGATATCGGAATACCCGTCTCCATTCATATCCCCAACAAACGCCGCTATGCGGCGGTTGCCCGGCGTTCCGGTGGGCTGGAAGTCGAAGCCTGTATCCGTCAGACGAGAGGGATCATAGCTCGAATCCGAGGAGCCGTAGACCACCTCGCATGCGCCGGGTGCACGAGGATCGGTTCCGATCTCGTTGCGTTCATCTGAACCCGCCAGAACATCAGCCCTCATGTCACCGTCCAGGTCACCGAGGGTGCCCGACCATGGGTGGTAGCCAAGTCCGATACTCGATCCGTAGTAGTTTCCACTAGGTCGCCCTAGGTTGTTGTCGATGACTACCGCAGAGGACGAGAACGAGCCGCCGACTTGTTGGTAGAAGAGTGAGATGCTGCCTTCATTACTGGCGTCACGCACACCGATATCGATGCGTCCATCGCCGTTGAAGTCACCAATCGCGCGCACGGTTTCACCGAAGGTCGGTGCGCCGGTGGCGATAGTGGACACAGCCGAAGCAGAAACCGTCTGCAGGCCAGCCCCCGCGGTGTATGAGCGACCCAAAACCAAGGAGACGCTGCCCGCCGCACCAATCACGAGTTCATGGCGAGTGTCCACTCCAACATCACCCACGGAGCTTAGGCTCTGGCCGAAAGCTCCCGCTGTCGGACCGACGATATCGAATCCATCAGGGGACGTGGCAGGCACCAAGAAGCTGGTTCCCGCAGTGAAACTGCTGCTACCGCGGATCACGTAGACGTGTCCCGAGGTGGAAATCCCTGGAGCACCAATCGCGAGATCCATGATGGAGTCTCCGTCGAAATCGACCGCACCCAGGCCAGAACCGAAGACGGCAAGAGGTGTGCTGCTCGACAAGCAGAGATCGGCGCCACAGCCCGAGGTCAGGTTTATGGTACTCGGCCACGTCGATGACGCGGCGCGACCAAACATGACCCATACCCGTCCGGTGAAGCCGGCGTCACTCGGTGCGCTGATCGCGAAATCAGAGCGACCGTCGCCGTTGAAGTCGCCAATCCCAATTCCGCGGTGACCGATCGAAGCTGCCGCCGGCAGCGTGAAGGTCACACTCGGTGCGCTCCCAACTCCTGTGGCCGAGCCGAGGTAGATATACGCGGCTGAGGAGCCCACATCACCGGTGACTAGAACGTCATCGAAGGTATCGCCGTTTACATCACCGATACCCACTACGCTGACGGCTTCTCCGCCGCTGCCCGAGAGGGTTGTCGCAGCGGACCGAGGATCATTGCTCAGGACGGCGTTGGCCCCGATTGGAGTCAAAGCCCCGCCTGCATCCCTGCCTCGCAAGCTGCAATTGAGACTAGTGCCAAGGCGGAAGCCCGGTACCAACTCACTCTCAGACACTCCACCCGCGGCCGGAACAGCAGAGAGGGTATACGTCGTCGCATCCGCCCATCGCGTCTCATCGCTGATGATGCGATTGGAGCAACGCAGCTCGTAGGATGTAAGGGCAAACCCAGAGTCGTCCACAGCCGTCCATTCAAAGCGGGCGGTTCCCGCCCTGACGTTCGCCATGGCGACCGGAGTCGTGAGATCGATCGCCGTAGTGGGCGCCGACGTATCGATGTCTACCGTGACGCTATCTGAGGAGACTCCACGAGAGGGGTCGGTGATGGAAGCCGAAGCCGTAACCCCTCGAGCATCGACAGCCGATAGACACCCGCTGGCGGCGCCACCTACAACGACCGTGCTCAATGAGGACGCCCCGATCGTAATAGTAGCGCTCGCCCCGTCGCTCGCGTCAGTGTTTGCTGTCACTCGAACCTGCAGGCCCGGGGCAACGAGATCACAATCGTCAGCCGCGGTGATAACACTGCCGTTCGTCGGCGATACCAAGGTGACAATCGGTAGGTCTGCAACCGTCACAGGGCAAGTCGGCGCGCAGCCGCGATTGCCCGCCGGATCTTGGCCACAAGCTTCCAGGTTGAGCATTCCACCAGAACCAAAGGTGGCACCGGAAGGAGCCGAGCCAGCCGGGTAGAACTCCACGATGGGGCCCGTCGCCGGAAGGTCACTCGTCTGAAGAACTCCCACTGGCGTGCCAGTCATGGCATCGCGGATTTGAAGTTCTACTGCGGGGCGAGGTACCGAGCCCGAGAGGATGCGAACCCGATACTCAAATTCGGGAGTGCTCAGATCCAGGTCGTCACTCGCAGGCCGCAGAACGGAGCCACAGGTAGGCGCGAGGACGTTGAAGTTCGGAGCCTCGCAGTCCGGCGTGAGAGATACCGGAGTGGATAGACCCACCAGGCGGTCATTCTCTTGCCGAGCGATGACGTTTAAGGAACTCCCATCGTTCAGGGACGCAAGCTCGACACCGGGGAAGACCGCAACACCGGTGAAGGGCATCGGCAAACCGGCCATCGCTTCGCACGTTGCCGAACCACCAAGGAGTTGAGATCCCGTGCCCTCATCGATAAGCGTGACCGGCACACCCACCTCTGAGCAGTTCACCCGGAAGACCACATCACAGGCTGGTGTCGTCGCATCCAGGTCTGCAGTCCGGCCGCCGGTGCCCTCTTGGTTGTAGCTTGTGCCCGTCGCGGGTACGGCGATCTCCAAAACTGGAGCATCGGTGCGCACTCGTACGGAGACTCGGCCTTCGCCAACATTGCCCGCCTCGTCCGTCACCAGAGCACAGATCTCCTGCATCGGCGTGGAACCAAGCGTCAGCTGGCCAGACCAGCTTTGGGCGTCAAGCGTCGCGTCAGAACCGGCAGCTCCACAGATGCCAACCGTGACGCCAACACAGGCATCTCCAGCGACATCTCCTGAGGCCGCAACCTGCACACCATCGGCCGCGGCGTCGATATCGTCGGTATCATTGAACACCTGATCGGCCACGGGCTCAGCCACGGCTGCCGTACACGCGATCGTATCGACGATCCACTCCGCAACACCGGACCGAGTCCGGTTACCGCTATTGTCGACACAGATACCTTGAACGCGATGAGATCCCTCGGTGAGATTGACACCGCTGAAGGTAGCGACGGCGTTCTCCCCCATCATTACGGGCAGAGCAGAAGCTGCGTTGCTCTCATCGCCATCGATCACCAGGAGGACACCCTGCTCGAGATCTGCGCCGCTTCCATCGGAGGACACCTCAAAGAGCCCCTGGAATCCTTCGTCCATGGACGAGTCGTCAGATTGGTTCAGGAAGGCACTCATCGTGTCCGGCGCTGTGATGGCACAACTGACACCGGCACAGTCGACGTATATCTCCACGGGGAAAGCCACGCGGCAGGTCGCGCCCTGAGAGTTGACCAACTCAACCTCGGCCGTGTTGCCCGTATCACCTCGGTTATCGAGAACTACGGCACCAAAGTCTGCGAAGCCTCCGGTGATCATCGCCTCGCCGCGAGGGTTACCATTCACGAAGAGTTGGGCCGAGCCACCTTCCGGCGCGTCGGTGAACACACGCACAGATGAAGAGAAGGTCTCGCCACAGGACTCGCCATCCTCATCATCGTCGGGCCCTAAGGTCAAACCGGAGCCTGCCTCGGGAACGGTGGGCAACACCCAGGAGACCTGAGCACATTGGGTCATGACGGTGAACTCGATGGCCCTCGACTTCACGGTGCAGTCTCGCGCACAGGCCACTATCGAGTGCATACCGTCTGGTAGCGTCACTTGTGCAGACACGATGCCGGAAGCGTCCGGCGTGCCGGTCGCATAGGGCATGAGGCCCTCTGCGCCCGCCTCGGGGTCCACGTCGAGGAAGAACTGCACCGTATCGTCAGCGCTCAAGCCGCGCGAAGACACCACGAGCGTGAACTGCAAACCATCTAAGGCCGCATCCTCATCCGCGTCAGGGCCAATCATTTGCTCTGCACTTGGGTTCGTTATGGCTATCGACGTTCCGGTAGCACTGCAATCACAGGCTCCGATCCCAAGGAATGCACACAGGAGTGCATAGAGGGGTGCTCGACCCGACATAAGGGGGAAACCTTTCAAGATATTCATTCTCGCTACTCCCATTGGCCCTACCTTCGAGATCGCGGGCGCTCCGGCCGCACCGATCCCTATGCGCCGAAGTCTACCAGAGTTTATTGTACGGGGATCCTTCGGATTTATTTAATCTAAGTTTTGACTTTGGCTGATTCACCGCCGGCTCTGCTCCTCTTTTCGCTGGGCTGGAATCAGTTCCGGACCTCTTTGTTTACGCCCCGGTCGACGCAGTTGAACTAGCTGGCCAGGGCGCGCGGACACCTCGGGAGGCGCCGCTTTGGGTGTACTTTGTACCCATGCAAAACGCTGACGGAGTTCCTCGTCGCGCTCAGAGAGGGTATCCGAGATCGCCTGCAAGCGACCTATGCTCAGTTCTCGGTAAGGACCCATCGTTGCGGATGGCTCCTGCTCGCCCTCGCCGGCGCGCGCTTGGACTTCGACGGATCCATGGACCGCCTCGTATTTGGAGCGCGCGCGGGCACACGCGCTCGCGTAGGGACCCAATGCGTCTCCCGACTCTTTTCGGGCGTTCGCAAAACAACGTTGGCAATAGGCGCGCAAGTCACAATCACGACAGCCATGGTGATCACCCCAGCTAAGCGATCTTATGCCCTGCGCCGTGGGATCCTCGTGAAACGCCTTCGCAAGGCCTGCTGGATCCAATGCATCTCCGACCTTTACTTCGAGCAACGTGCACGGCCTAAGCTCACCATTAGCCTCGATATGGACGTTACCTTTGCAGGCTCCGCAAGGCGGCGCTGCCAGCGGAGGTGCAGCGGGCTTCTGGGTTCCATCCGGAATCACCCGGGGATCTTTCCGCAAGGCGGTCCGCTCGCCCGCCGAGATGCGAAGACTGGTCGGATCGCGTTCACCTCCCTCGCGGGGGTTGATCTCAGAATCGAACTGATAATCGGCTCCGAGCCCCGTCACGAAGGCAATATAATCCTCGTACTCTTGAACATTAAAGCTCATGAGCGGGCTCTTCATCACGACTTTGACCCCATTGGCGATCAAATACCTCACTGCATCCACGGTCTTGTCGAAGGATCCGGGAACGCGGGTCACCCAATCGTGGACTTCTGCCCGGTGGGAATAGAGGCTGGTCTGGAACTCTTGCACGGCGAGCCCAGCGAGTGACTCCGCCATGGCTTGATTCACCCGCAAACCGTTCGAGTAAACCTTGACGGCAAACTGCAGTTCGCGAGCCTTCTCGACGATCTCTAAGAAATCATGACGAAGCGTGGGCTCACCACCTGAAATGGTCAGAAAGAGTACGCCCATCGACGCGAGCTCTTCGAGGATTCCGAAGATCTCCTCCGTACTCATCTCGCCTTTCTGACCTTGGATTTGGTAACAGTGAACGCAGTTCTCGTTACATCGGTCAGCGATCTCGATCATCGCACTGACCGGCTGAGTTGCGAAATCAACCTTTTGGGCCAGCAGTCGCCAAGCGCTGGCCTTTGCGAGGAAAGACTCGGCGGTCATGACCCCACCCCCGCGGTTCCCGATCGGCTCGGCTGAATCGCTCCCAAATCCACCATCCGCTCGATAAACGACGTGACATCCGAGAGGGCTCGCTCCGCGCCGACTTCGAACTCCGCCTGGATTTGAATCGCAATCGCTTCAAGGCTGCGATCCCTTGCTAGCTCCCACACTCGAGCACCGACCGGATTGAGGGCGTGGAGTTCCTGTCTATCGATCACGATCAGTACACCTTTTCCGTCCATTCGACGGAATGCAGTGCGCGGATTCTGAGAATATTGAAGCATCTCGCTCATTGCGCTCGCTCGGCCGCAAAAGTGGTAATGATGGGCCCCAATTCGGCCCCGAGAAGCGTATGGATGCGGTTTACCGGTACCTGGGACAAGAAATTTTCCAAATGGCCGAAACGCTCTGCTTCTGCCTGTCGGTCACCCGTCAGCAAAGACTCCCGCAAATACACGAGCCTTTGAAGCGATGGGAGCTCTTCGAGGCGGACGCGGCCATCCGACTGACAAACCCGCAATACGCCCAAGAGAGGTAGTGAGCGGAACGCCGAACGGCGAGAGCTCATTCGTCCGGCGCGGTGCTCCGGTAACGGAGCAGCACGCCACTCCCCTTCGGATGAGCGGTAAAACGCCGTTTTGTCGACCGCCAGGATAGGCGCTCCCACGCAAAGGTCAGCCGCGGTCGACTTTCCGGCTCCACTCGGCCCAATGAATGTCACCGCGCCACCCTCAAATTCGATGCTTGTTCCATGCATCATGAGAGCGCCAACTCGGTCATAAATCGCGCCGGTGAGGCCGAGCATCAAGCCCCGAATCTCCACCCGCCCGGGCGCCACTCGCGCGCTCGCTGCGTACTGACCCTCACCGAGGTCGCGCAGGGTCGCACGTACCCCATCTGCATGGACGGTCGCGTGGCTGCCGGTCCATGACCAAGTGATGGGAAGGCGACCACTCGAACTCAGACCGGGCATTTCCTGAACCGTGCACCGAACACAGCCAAAAGAGCTTAAAGCATCCTCCGTCGACTGCGCGCACTCCCGCAGAGTGTCCGGCATACACCAAAGATCGCTGTCGAGACCTCCGAGGAACTCAAATTCAAGGCCACTGAAGACTATGGAGTTCTGCCAACTCCGCGAAGCGTTTCTCAGGGGCGCCTCACGCGCCATTCGATCCGTTGCTCTGATCATACTCGATACACAGTCTGACCTCTAGGTTGTCGGCCAGCCAGCAAACATTCAGTATTTATCAGATTTTGGCGCGTTTTTAGTGGATGTCGAGCGGGTCTACATCCCACCGCTGACACCAGCGATGTTACCTCGCACCGCGGTCATTCGGAGACCGGCCGAAAAGCCGTCCTCGAACACCCGATCTCCTGCACAGCCGCGACCTTCGACGCGAGTCCCGTCACCGTCAATGCAGGCCACGATCACAGGCTGGCAGCCGCGTTCACCTGTGTTTACGATCTCAAAGGATTCCAGGCCGTCTCCGTCGAGATCGACATCGGGTTGCTGTCCCCGAAGGGGGATGAACCCACCGCGCGGAGCTCCGGCGACCAAGAGGTCCGCCATCGTCGCTGGCATTTCCGTTCCGTCGCAGGTGGCCGCCGCCATACCACCACCAATAAAGTCGAGTAGGTTGGGCAGAAGCGCGAAAGTGGAGAGAGGCACCGCACCACAGAGTCGACCCTCGGTGAGGCCACTGACCTCTCCGGCCTCCGCCGTGAACTGACCGTGGATTCGACCACGTCGGAGCTCCAGGGGAATGATCTCGAGAGGGATCTCAACATCCTCCGGACCACCCGAGACGCGACTCATCATGCTGCGACTCTCAAAGGCGGCGAGGGGGTTGCCGAAAGCGTCGAATCCGGCCGGATCGGCAAGGAAGCGGCCCATGCCCGTAAAGTTATTATCGCTATCCATGTCGGCGTCCTCGCCCTGGATCCATCCCGCGGTGAACGAGGGGTCGTTGGCGCCGGTCGGATCGTCAAGAGCTAGGAGCGGTACGAGAAAGAGCAAATCTCCTGACCTGATTCCAGACTGAATGAACATGCCATTAATAAGGGCCACTGCCGGACCCAGGGCTCGGGAGAAGCTGTTATCAGCCTCGCCATCACCGGTGTAATCACACCCAAATTCCGGTGGACCAATCTCTAGGCTGTTCACTACCAAGCTCCGCTCGGTCCGACAGTCGGCGCCGCAACCGTCCCACGGGTCGGTGTTCCCATCGTCGCACTCTTCACCCGCATCGAGACTGCTATCTCCACAGGACTCGAGGTTCGTGCAGTCGGCGGAGCAACCGTCCCCATCAACCGAGTTGCCGTCATCGCAGACCTCACCGAGGTGAGCGTCGCGTACCGAATTCCCGCAGGTCTCATCCGACAGGCAGTCGGAACGACAGCCATCGCCACTGCGATTGTTCCCGTCGTCGCAAAGCTCTCCTGCGTCCATGTTCCCATCACCACAGAACGATTCTCGGCGACACATCGAATCGCATCCATCGCCATCATCGGTATTTCCGTCGTCGCATTGCTCCATGGGATCGAGCATCCCATCGCCACATTCCCCCCCCGGAGGCCTCACGACGTTGGAGTCGGGCTCAGCGTCCGGTTGCGCACCGTCCTGTGGGGTCGCGTCGAAGCTGATTCCGCCATCTTCATCGGGTGGTGAAAACGACGAGCCACAACCGACTGAAACAACAAACAAGGATAAGAACAACGTAATACGCAAAGTCAGATCTCCTTCGATCGGGGACTCTACCCCCCAGGCTCACTAAGAAACAACGACAACCACGCAGAAACCCCCCACGGGAGTCATACCCACGTTGGATTCGGTTGCCCGGTCAGGAAGCATAGCGCGCGAGTTGTGCTCGCGCCCGATCTAGCTCTCGACGAAGGGTGAGCACCTTGGCCTCGTCCGCGCCTGCGTTGCGGTGCAAAAAAGCCCGCAGGTGTACGGCAGCCGCGGGTAGGTCACCCATCTCCGTAAAGAGCATTCCGATTACGTAACGTCCGTAACCATCCCGGTTCGGGGAGGCCAATAACCCCTGCACAACCCCTCGGAGGTTGGAGACCGGCGAACCGGACTCGAGACAGACCAACGCTCGGTGGGCCTCGAGCAGCGGGCGGTCACGCTTCGCCCAACGCAGTCCACGGTCAAAGGCCTTCAGGGCTGAGTCCCATTCTGACGCGTGGTGATGCAGAGTTGCCAAACACCAATAATGGAAGCTTCGACGAGCCGCCGGCGCCCGACGAGCCGCGGCGCGTTGATCCCGAATGGAGTCGCCCACTCGTTCAAGCGCAAAGAGAACTCGGCTTCGGTCATGATAGGCCGTGTCCCTCATGACCTCACAAGACACCATTTGATCCGCATACTCGAGGGCGGCTTCGAGCTCACTGCGATGGATGGCAGCCAGATAGAGCTGCCGCAGCAAGAGAACGCGCACCGAAGGAGTGACCTCCTTCACCGGAAACGCTAAGCCCTCACGAGCGAAGCTCGCGCGAGCCGCCATGTCATGCGCCTGCGTCGCTCGCCAGAGACACTCCTCCGGTGTTTCGAGCATATCCGAGCTATTTTCGATACCCTTCATCGCGTATCAGGCTGGCTACCTTTCCCCACGAAAGCCACAAGCATTCTGTTGACAGTTTCGTTATTTAAAACAGGTGCTTATGAGACTTTATCCACAGTCTTTACACCGATCCTAAGCCAATGTGGAAAACCCTCAATGACTGTACGAATCGTACACATCTTACCACGAGAACGGAATTAGTGCTCGTAGAGGAAGGCGGCCAGCTCATCTGCCTTCGCGGCCGCGTCCCTCCGACCCAGCTCAATCAAGCGCTGAGCGAAACCTCCATCAAAGAGAAGGTAGGAGGCGAGATCCGCATCTGTTCCCTCACCTACATCAAGCAAACGTAGAAAGCTGCGACCGAGCGCGCGCCTCAGATGGAAGCGATGCTTGCGAAGAAACTCTCCAGCGACGCTCCCAAGATCCACAGAGGGTCGAATCGTCACGGTGTCGATGATCCGGCGAGGAGTCTTCTCCCGAGCCTTTGATTGCTCCTCGAGTTTTTGTACCAACTCCGGACCACCGATTCGCTCAAGATCTCTCAACAGTTCGTTGGTCCACTCGACGTTAACCAGGTCGTTCTCCACATGATCCAGGAGAAAGGCGTTAAGCACTTTACCGAGAAGGAAGGGAGCACCCGGCATTCGACCCTTGGGGATTCCTCGGCGGACCCGGTCTTGGCGCACCTCACTCGCGACTCCGACTACGAGCAGCTTCTCCGCCCCCAAATGTATCGCTGGTGACATGGGCGTGTTTAGACGAAGCCCTCCATCACAGTAGAGTTCATCCCGGAGCGCCACGGGAGGGAAGATCAGCGGCAGCGCCGCCGAAGCAAGCACATGCTGAGGGAGAATTGGTGTCTCACGAACGAGCGCATTGCCTGACTCAAGTCGCAGAGGTGATTGATCCCGAGCGCTATCAACAAAGAC
>Ga0315321_10003169_pt1 | contig 12785 bp, 9 predicted proteins | sample M180m21515metaG_FD_203464 | JGI IMG/M metagenome (GOLD analysis project Ga0315321, IMG submission 203464) | Ammonia-oxidizing marine archaeal communities from Monterey Bay, California, United States - M1 80m 21515 | ecosystem: Environmental > Aquatic > Marine > Intertidal zone | place: USA... | reverse complement strand
TGGCTTAGATTGACTAATATTGCAATGAACATGGCGGAGATTCCCCATGAAAGGATATGTAAGAGTAGGCACCATGGGGCCGAAAAGTGATGAATATTATATTTGTTTGTATCGTCCATTATAATAAGAATACCTTTTTTATATTCTGGTGTAAATTGGCTGGTTTGTCAATGGTAGTGATATTTGATAGGATTTGACCTTGGTTGCGGAAAATTTTATTAACTAAGGACTATTTTATGTTATCTACCGTTCGTTATGCCTTTTTATTCATGGTTTTGGGTGTATTTTGTGTGGGAATTGCACAGGCTGATGAAGTCCCTGCTATTCGTCAAGTCAGTGAGTCAGGTATCAAGCATTCCTTCTTGCTGACCGGTTCAAATGATCATGTGTATTATTTTGGCGAAGATAATGAGGTTATTTGGAAAACACCGGGTAAAAGCCGTGACGGTTATGTATTGGACAATGGCAATATTATTGTCACTTCAGCAGCATGGGCGCGTGAATATAAGAAGGGCACCCAAGAAGTGGTTTGGGAGTATAAATTATCTCCTAAAAATAAGGAGATGAGTACAACTGTTAAGCTGGCGAATGGCAACTACATGCTTACTGAGCTGGGTAAGCATCCCCGTATACTTGAAGTGAATGCCAAGGGAAAAGTGAAAGTAGAAGTGCCTTTGCAACCGGAAACGGATAATAATCACATGCAAACGCGTATGGCGCGTAAATTACCCAATGGGAATTATCTTGTGCCTCATTTGTTTGCTTTTGCTGTTAAAGAATATACGCCTGAGGGTAAAGTGGTTCGTACGATTCGTACGGACCTTCCAGAGTTTGGTGGCCGTGAAGTATATAACTGGCCTTTCACGGCAATCTTGCTTGAGAATGGAAACATTCATGTGAATATGACCCATGGTAACAAGGTGGGTGAATTTGCTCCTGATGGAAGTGTCGTTTGGTGGGTGGATAACAAGCAGGTAGATGGTGAACCGTTTCAGGATCCTTGTGGTGCGCAGCGATTTAAAAATGGTAATGCTGTGATTGGTGCTTATGCGCAGCGTGATGCGACTAAAGCGCGTATGTTTGAGATTACTCAGGATAAAAAGATTGTTTGGGAGTTTTTTCATCCCAATTTGCATGCACATGAAATCCATATAGTTACAACTAATGGCGAAAAAATCAAAAACCCCATGCGATAGGTTGTGGTATACTACATTAGAATAATGAGAAGGATTCAGTGGAAAATATTCTGCTGTAAAAAGGAACTTGTGATGAAAAAAATATTTGCATTGATGATGGTGACTACATTGATGGCGTTTACTTTCGATCCTGCGGTTGCTGCTAGCAAAAAGGCCAATGAGCTTAAGCGTCAGGCGACAGACCAGATGGCCAAAGACACGCTTACGGAGTTGTATAAAACGCGTGAACAGTCTAAGGCATTTTTTGATGGCTCATATGGCTATGCCGTGTTTAATAATGTGAAACTTTCGTTGATGGTTTCTGCGGGTGGTGGTCAAGGCGTTGCTGTTGATAAAAAAACAGGTAAGCGTACGTATATGCGTATGGGTACTGCTGGTGTGAATATTGGCTTGGGTGCCCAAAAATATCAGGTTATATTTTTGTTTGAAGATAAGAAGATATTTGATAATTTTGTGAATAAAGGATGGCAAGCTGATGCGAATGCGAACGCAGTCGCGGGTACATCTGGATTAAATGCTGAAGCAACTTTTAAAAATGGGATTGCTGTGTATCAAATTACGGAAGCAGGCTTGATGTTGCAGGCGGATATTTCTGGGACAAAATATTGGAAAAATAAGAAGTTAAATAAAAAGTAGTTTTTCGATATAGCGCAAATAAAAAATTCCCCAATCAGAATACTTTTGATTGGGGAATTTTTATTAATTAGGTGTGTGATTAGACTCCGGCTAGAGCGTTTGAATCATCTAAAATGGTATCTCGTTTCATAACGAGTGTGGTTGCTGGTAATTCAAGTAAAGCCAGAATCTCTTTGGGCTTGGCCATTTTGTTTTCGTACATCTCTGTCGTGAAGTTGATGGTAGCTTGTTGCTCATTGGATTCAGCGATGGATAAATCTGAAATCATTGGGCGTATGTTTACAGGAGCGGTTCTTTTCATGGGACGGCGCTGTCCACGACCACGTCCTTTTTTCTTTTTGTTTTTAACTTTACGTTCGATGATAATTTCATCGGTGGCCATGAGTGATGATACGCGTTCTTCGAGTTCTTCAATGTTTTCGGGGGTAACGTAGAAGCTATATTCTACACCCCGCACTGCACTCATAAGCGCAGGGGTACGCAATGGGACATCTTCAGCGCCGAGCACAAGAAAGCCTTCGGGCATCACGGCTTTAAGGCGTTCAAGCAATTCATCTGCATGGACGAATTCTTTGAGGACGACATCCATATAGCATCCGCGTGATTCTTCGCCTAAAGGTGCTGCAGCAGCAAAATTGATTTTTGGATGGGCATGAAAGCCGAGGGAGTAGGATAGGGGTGCTCTTGCTCGGCGTAGAGCGCGTATCCAAGCATTCATCCATTCTAGGTGGCTCAGGAATCGAGGATCTCCTGTGCGGCCTACGCGGAAGCGGATACGTTGAATGGGTTCGGGTTCTACGTATTCTGGTGTTGGTTCAGGTTCCCAGTTTTTCTCTTCAATGCGGCCAACACGTTGATTTTTTAGCATATGGCTGCAGAGTTGTTGTTCTTTGAAAATTACGCCGCACATGTGGCATTTTCCTGCGCGACAGTCAGGTGCGTGTTTATATTCCATTGCGCGGGCCCAGTCTTCTTGGAACCATTCTTTGGCGATGAGTACGTCGATGTGATCCCATGGGAGGCGTTCTTCCGGGTCGCGTTCACGGAAGGCGAATTCAACGTCGTAATTTACATCTTCAATGGCTTTTAGCCATGCGTTGAGGTTGCAGAGTTCGTCCCAAGATTCGAAGCGCGCTCCATTATTCCATGCGGTTTCAATTAGATCGGCACATCGGCGGTCGGCACGGGTAACGAGGCCTTCGATGAAGGTAGTCTTGGCATCGTGGCGACCGAATTTGATTTTTCCGGTTTTCTTAAAGCCTTGGTCGAGGATTTGTTGGCGACGTTCTGTTTCGTCCATGTCGATTTGGTGTGCCCATTGGAAAGGCGTAAAGGGTTTGGGTACGAATGTGGACACGCCGAGGTTGATGGCGGCGCTGGGGTTGATTTCTTGACCGACACGCAGGTTGCGGAAGCAGAGGTCTATGATGGCTTCGATGTCTTCGTCGCGCTCAGTGGGAAGACCAATCATGAAGTAACATTTGACATGTTTCCAGCCTTTGCGAAAGGCTTCGGCGGACATTTCAAGCAGGCCTTCGTCGGGGATCCATTTATTGATTACGCCGCGTAGGCGTGGGCTGGCGGCTTCGGGAGCGAAGGTGAGTCCGCTGCGGCGTACGTCGGCGACTTTGTCGGCCATTTCGACGGAGAAGGAATCGAGGCGTAAGGACGGTAGGGAAATGGAAACTCGATTTTCTACACCGCGTTTGGCGGCTTGATTCACGAGTTGTAAGGGGCGTGAATAGTCGCAGGTGGATAGGGATACGAGGGATATTTCTTCGTAGCCTGTTTTTGCGAGAGAGTCTTCCATTAGTTGGTCAATGTTTTCTAAAGTGCGCTCTCGTACGGGACGGGTCACCATGCCGGCTTGGCAAAATCGGCAACCTTGCGTACACCCGCGGAGTACTTCAAGGGAAAGACGATCGTGTACTTGCTGGGTGTAAGGGACGATGTAGTCCGTAGGGAATTTCGCGCCGTCCAGAGAGTTCACTACGCGTTTGCGTACAGGTTCGGCATCGACAGCGGGTAAAATTTGGCCGTCAGGCAATGTTTCAAATGGATAAAGCTCAGGTATATATACCCCTTCAATTTTTGCTAGGTGTTCTAACTTTTCCAGACGCGGCAAGTGCTTTTTGTCGCGCATACATTCAGCGATTTCAACAATGGCATCTTCGCCTTCGCCAATGACGAAGAAATCGAAGAATGGGGCCATAGGCTCAGGATTGAAGGAAGTGGGTCCACCAGCAAAAAATAATGGTGCATCGTCAGCGCGATTCTTTGTGCGCAACGGTTGCCCGGATAGGTCGATGATGGTGAGAATGTTGGTGTAGGTCAACTCGGACTGCATGGTGATGCCGATGAGGTCCATTTCGTCGAGCGTGTCTTTGGACTCATGGGAAAATAGATTGTATCCGCGATTGCGTAGCTCGGCTTCCATATCGGGGGCGGGTGAGTAGGCACGTTCGCACCAGCACCAATCGAGATCGTTTAAGATGGAGTACATGATGAGTAGTCCGACATTACCAAGACCTAGATCATATAAATCAGGGAATACGAGGTTTATGCGTAACTCGATGTCTTCTTTGTTCTTATGAGTCGTGTTAAGCTCAGTGCCTAGGTAACGGGAAGGCTTTTCGACGATGGGCAGAATTTCGTTATTTAAGACAGTACTCAGATTCATAAATGTTCTCGTAGTAAGGGTTTAGGGGATATGGGCACACGTAAGGTGGAACGTGGCACAGTTTTTTTTTGGTAGAACAAAGAGGTATTATACAATATTCCGACATTTTCGGGCAAAATGGTGAAATATTGATATACTATACATTGATTTTAAGAATTATTAGTGATTTTAGGGGATAGTTAACTCAACTTTTCGAAAGGTTATTGTGTCACCAACGGGAATAATCTCATAGATATCTATTCCTGAATTGATTGATGAGAAACGTCCTAAGCTCGTTGTAATTAATCCTAACTCTTCTGATATGCCAAAGAGCTTTTTATATTCTGACGATCAGATTACTGTTGACTTTTAATAATTATCTAGACTTGACTTATATCGCCTTAGATTTTTATTAATTTTAGCGATTTCTATTTTACGTAGATTTATATTTTTTAGTAAATCATCGCCTTGTAAAATTTTGAGTGTTGTTAAAGGTTTTAGATTCGAAAGATTGTTGGTTATTTTTTGAGATAAGTTTTGTATATAGTCTTTATTAGGTATTGTATTGATTGGGTCTATTACTTTTGTTTTCAGAGATTTAGTGTTATCTTTTATAGTCGCAAATTTATATTCTAAATGTCCTGTAAGGACTTCTATTTCGGCATTGGCCTTTACTATGCCCATAGTTGAAAGTCCTGTTGCCACGGAGGATATACCACCAGCAATTGCAGTAATAGTCTCGGGAACTTTTAAATCTACAGTTTGTCCATAACTAACTAACATAGCGTTTGATATTTGAAACGTTACATTTGAGGATCCTATCCCCTGTTTGGCCTTAAACCATTTGGCCACTACGCTGAGCAATTAGAATAGAGGTATCAGGGAGATTCGAACTTCAATCGCACGGATTCTAAGTCCGTCGCCTCTTCCAGTTGGGCTACGATGGCTTGAGCGAAGGAGCACCCCAAGGCGCAGCGATCTAAAAAGACGGGCCACCGCTGTTCCTTAGAGGGTTTTATGCGCATTTTTTGAGAATGAGCGATTCCGTTGGGAAGTACATAAAGTGTTTCGGTCTCGTTTTTCCTCTGTATAGCAACTTTGATTTGAGCATCTTCCATGGTATGGCTAAGATTTTGGATAGTCGGGTTTTGCCATTTCCTAACAGGTTCGAGGGCGGCGACAAAGGTTGCTGTTTTTCCGTATCGGGTAACCATAGTTAGCGGGGTACGTTCGAGGACTGATGCACCCACTCCGTCGCTTGTTAGTATTGTGGTATTTGCTTGGGCAGCGAGAGTGAGGTGAGTGGTGACTTTTTTATCAGGAAATCGTACTGTGATGAGTTGGTCTGATTTACTAGTCTTGATATTTTCTATGTACTCAAATCCAGGGTAGGACGGTATGGTTGTAGTTTTAGTTACAAGATCGTTGAAGGCTTGTGTTCCACGGTTATGGTACACCCAATCGAAGCGGTGTTCTTTATCTGCTTAAAGTTGATCGATGAGCAATAGAAAATCTTCGTAAATGGATAGTGTGCGGGTGTGCTTTACACCGGGATAGGCTTCTTCGAAAATCGCTCCTATAGTGGCGTGGGTATGACTTTTTTGAAAGAACTTTACTTGTCCTTTTGCAGGTTGTTGGCTCTGCCCGTCGACAAGGACATTATTGTGGCTGATGGTGGCTTTGTACCAGTTTTTATGTATGTGGAGGCGGTAGGCTTGATTTTTTGCGCGACCCAGATCGATGGGGAGTTCCTGGCCATGGCCGAAAAAGACGAAACTAATTTTGTCGTAGTGACCGTGGGATCCACCGTAGGAACCAAAGGTCATGGCGGCGGATAATTCGGCATTTCCTTTGGTGCGTAGGATGGCATGGCCGGCACCTTAAAGCCAATCGCTGTCTAGTATTGGGTATGGTATTTTTTCTTGTACTTTTCGCCCGAGCAATATGTTTTCGGAAGTGGGTTTGGTGCCGAGTAGGTGGAGTAGCGATAGATCTTTGTAGGAATGACAGCCTTGTTCCATAGGAGCATCGCCAATTGGCAGATAGGAGTTGACGTCATCGCCGAATCGGGGAAGTCGATGGTTGAGCCTACATGCTTGTCGGCTGTTCTGATATAGTAGGCGATAACCTTATCTTCAGGTCCATTACCTGATAGGCTGCAGGAAGTCGTGAGAGTTGATCGGTGGTGATAGCGATGTAGGGATGAGTCGGGTAGGTTGATAGTTGATTCTTATGCTGAGGGTGTAGGGAGATTTGCCCGTTAAGAATGAGAAAAAGGGTGGAATAGATTAGCTGTCTAAACATCTTGTGGAGCATGGTATCGAGTTCCCTGATTGCTGATAGTTAGTATCTGCTTAAGCGTCTATTAAATCATTGTGAGAATGAAGTATTAATGAGTATATTCGTATAATTTTAGGGTAATAGCATTGGACCTACTCATGTAAACCTGTTACAATTTGTCTCTTGTTCAATAGGCTTGAACAAGGCTACAACACTAGGGGAAAGTCACGGCTGTATGGCAAGTGAATCTACATATTTGGCGGGTCTCAATGAGAACCAAGCCGCTGCTGTAGGCCAGATTGAGGGGCCAGTGTTGGTGATCGCTGGAGCGGGTAGTGGGAAGACGCGTGTGGTTACGCGTAGGATTGCGTATATCCTCGCCGCTCAAAAAGCGGCACCTGAAGAAATTCTTGCAGTTACTTTTACGAATAAAGCTGCTGGTGAGATGCGTGAGCGTGTCGCGGAATTGGTGGGGAAGAAAAATGCGGATACGGTGGTCATTTCGACCTTTCATTCTTTTTGCTTGAAAATTTTGCGTGAGCATATTGATCTGCTGGGGTATCGAAAAAATTTTACGATTGCGAGTGAGAGTGATACTCGGACTTTGTTGTCGCGGGCATTGGATGATATTGAAACACCGGAGGAAGCTTTCAGCCCTGGAATATTTCGTGAACAGATTAGCTTGATGAAAAGTCAGGAGAAATTGGATAACTTTTCAATGGCGATGCCAGCGGAGGAGTCGAAGGAAGAGGCGGTGAATCGTGAGAAGTATGAAAGCTGGCTTCCTGAGATTTATGATCGCTATCAGTCGGCATTGCGTGCAGCGAACACGGTGGACTTTGATGATTTGTTGGGGCTGGTGCTTCGCTTGTGGAAAGAGCATCGTGAGATGCGTGAGATTTTCCAGCATAAATTTAAGTATGTGATGGTTGATGAGTATCAGGATACGAACACGATTCAGTATAGGTTGATTCAGAATCTGGTGATGGCTCATAAAAATCTTTGTGTAGTGGGCGATGATGATCAGTCCATCTATGGATGGCGTGGAGCGGATATATCCAATATTTTGAATTTTGAGAAAGATTTCCCTGGAGCGAAAAAAATCAATTTAGGGTATAACTATCGCTCGAAAGAACCTATATTGGCGGCGGCGAATGCGGTGATTGCGAATAACAATAAACGCATTGATAAAGAAATGATTCCTCAGCAGGGGCCGGGACGTACCTTGGATCGCATTGTAACTGCAGATGAGGAACATGAGGCCCGGATGGTGCTGGAGTGGATGCAGAATATCCAGCGCAAAACGGGCGCGTCTTTTGATGATTTTGCGATCTTGTATCGTTCCAATGTACAGTCGCGTGCGCATGAGATTGCTATGCGATCGGTGGGTATTCCATATATTGTGATTGGCGGACAGGAATTTTTTGAGCGTGCGGAAATTCGCGATATTGTTTCCTATTTGAAAATTATTGTGAACCCTTGGGATGAGGCGGCGTTTTTGCGTGTGGTGAATATGCCGCGTCGTGGAATTGGCGATAAGACTTTACATACGATTCATGATCTTTGCCTGGAGGATAACTTAACGCTGGGTAAGGGGATGGCGAAGGCTTTGACTGAAGGGCATATCACGGGGAATGCGGAGAAAGGAATTCGTAATTTCCTGGGATTAATGAAAGATTTTCGTTTTCGGTTCAAAGAAAAGAAGCAACCCTTACATGAGATTGTTCAGCAGTTGGTTCATACGATTGCCTATCGGGCAGAAATTGAACGTACTGCGAAGAATCCAGAGCATGCGTCGTTCCAATGGGAGAATATTCAGGCAATTGTGAAGGCGATTGAGGAGTATGAGAACACGTCTGAGAATCCGACTTTGGGTGGTTTCTTGGATCAGAGTTCGTTGACGCGGGATGCGGATCGCTTTTCAAAGAATGGGCAGGATCGTTCGGTGGTGACGCTGATGACGATTCACTCTGCGAAGGGTTTGGAGTTTCCGTATGTGTTTTTGGTGGGGACTGAGGACGGGATTATTCCGCATGCACGGAGCCTTCGGGAGAATACGCTGGAAGAGGAGCGGCGTTTGTTTTATGTGGCGATTACACGTGCGCAGCGGCACTTTACCTTGTTTGAGACCTGTTCGCGTGTGAAGCATGGGCGGGAGATGATTTGTACGCCTAGCCGGTTTATTGAGGAAATTCCTAAGGATCTTGTGCGTGTGCGTACCTATGCACCGCGTGATGTGATTGCGCAGCAAGTGCGGGAGAATAATAATACGGGCAAGGGTAAAGGAGCGAAGAAGAAGGCTACGAAGAAAAAAGCGCGGGCGTAGATATCTATATGAAATAAAAAACGGGCGATTGCAGTTACAATCGTCCGTTTTTTACATTGATTAAGTAATGCTATCGACGGGGCATTTTGGTCCATTTTTCTTTGGACTTGGAACTCTTGACGGTGGTTTCGACGAAGAGCATGCCGCGCAGACCGTCGTCTACGGTGGGGAAGTCGAGCTCTAGAGCTGTGGGCTTCTTACCGAGGAGATGGGCGCGCATGGTGTCGGTGGCGTTTTTGTAGATGTTGGCGAAGGCTTCGAAGAAGGCTTCGGGGTGCCCTGAGGGCAGGCGGCTGGCTCGTGCAGCGGCTGGAGACTTGGCAGCGACGTAGTCGTTTCCGCGTTTCCAAACTTGCTCAGGGCCAGCGGGTGTTTTTTGGTAGAGGTAGTTCGGGTGCTCTTGGTGCCATTCGAGGCCACCCTTTTGACCGTATACCCAGATGGCGTGGTTGTTTTCTTCACCGACGGAGATTTGGCTGGCGTGGAGTACGCCTTTAGCACCGTCTTCGAAGTGAAGGAGGATGTTGCCGTCGTCGTCGAGTCGACGCCCTTTTACGAAGGTGTTGAGGTCTGCGCACATTTTGGTGATGCGGAGGCCTGTAACATATTCAGCGAGGTTTTCGGCATGGGTTCCAATGTCACCAATGCAACCTGCGGCTCCGGACTTTTTGGGGTCGGTGCGCCAAGCGGCTTGTTTTTGGTCGGTTTCTTCGAGATTGGTTGCGAGCCATCCTTGTGGGTATTGAACTACGATCTTGCGGACTTTCCCGATGTCGCCTTTGGCGATCATGTCTTTGGCGAGTTTCACCATGGGGTAGCCGGTGTAGTTGTGGGTAAGCGCGAAGACTTTTTTGGATTTCTTCACAATCTTTTTGAGTTGACGTGCTTCGTCGGTGTCGAGTGTCATGGGCTTGTCGCAGATGACGTTGAATCCGGCGAGGAGAAAGTCACGCGCTACAGGAAAGTGCATATGGTTTGGGGTCACGATGGACACGAAATCGATACGTTCCCCTTTGGGGAGTTGTGACTCTTTTTCGATCATTTCGGTGTATGAAGCATACGCGCGTTTTGGATCGAGGTTGAGTTCACCTCCTTTTTTCTTGGATTTTTTGGGATCGGAGGAGAAGGCTCCTGCTACGATATCCACACCGCCGTCTAGACGTGCCGCTTTTAGGTGGACATCGCCGATGAAGGAATCGGGGCCGCCACCGACCATACCCATTTTTAAGTTACGTTTTAATTGTGCCATGTTGCTGAGGTCCTATTGGTTATCTTTGTCGAAGGCTGCGTCGAATACAACATCGGATGTTTTGAAGTCGATGCTTTTGGTGTATTCGCAAGATTCGGTTGCACCGTGTACGCGGTCCATACCCATGTCTTCCCATTCTACTGAGAGTGGGCCGGTATATTGGATGCGGTTGAGGGAGCGGATGATTTCTTCGAAGTTTACGTCACCGCGTCCCACGGAGCGGAATTCCCATCCACGACGGGCATCGCCAAATTCAACATGACCACCGAGGAGACCGGTTTTACCGTCGAGGGTTAAGCCCGTGTCTTTCATGTGGACGTGGTAGATACGATTCGGAAACTCGTTGATCATCAAGTGAGGTTCCATGCCTTGCCAGATGAGATGGCTTGGGTCGAAATTGAATCCGAAGGCTTCGCGGTTGTCGATGGCATCGAGTGCGAGGCGTGCGGAGTGGATATCGAATGCGATTTCTGTGGGGTGTACCTCGAGGGCAAATTTCACTCCGCATTCATCGAAGACGTCCATGATGGGGTTCCAGCGATCGGCAAAGTCTTTGAAGCCCGCGTCAATCATTTCTTGTGAAGCTGGTGGGAATGAGTAGACCATGTGCCAGATGGAGGAGCCGGTAAATCCGTTGACTACGCTTACACCAAATCTCTGAGCGGCGCGTGCGGTGTTCTTCATGGCTTCGATGGCCCAAGCGCGTTTCTTCTCGGGATCGCCTGCGCAGTCTTCAGGTGCGAAAGCGTCGGAGCGGGCATCGTCGTTGAGGTCGCAGACGAGTTGGCCGGCGAGATGGTTGGATACGGAATAGCATTCCAAGCCATTTTCTTTAAGGAGTGCGCGGAGGTTGTCACAGTAATCTTCTTCGCTGACAGCACGATCAACTTCAAAATGGTCGCCCCAACAGGCGAGTTCGATACCGTCGTAGCCCATTTCTTTTACCATGGGGAGGAGTTCATTAATGGGGATATCGGCCCATTGTCCGCTGCAGAGGGTTACTGATCTGGCCATGATGTTGTTCCTTTATATGTTAACTATAGTTTTTTAATTTAGTTTTAGATTAAACGTGACGATTTAATATATTTTCGAGTAGTTCTTGCTGACCCGATTGTGGTGCTGGGGTCAGGTTGTTGGTGTGGACGTGTTCTGCGATCGAGTCGAAATCCATTTTGCCGTCGAGCATGTCTTTGCCTAAACCGGAGTCCCATCCTGCGTAGCGTGCGTCTACTTTGGAGGAGAGGGCTTCGGATTCGATGAGCGCTGCGGCGTTTTCGAGGCCGCGTGCTATGGTGTCAAGCCCACCAATGTGGGCGTAGAAGAGGTCGTTGGGGTCGATGGATTGGCGACGGATTTTCGCGTCGAAGTTTGCTCCGCCGGTGCCCATGCCGCCGCCTTTAAGGATGGTGTACATGGCGAGGGTCATTTCGGTGACGTCGTTCGGGAACTGGTCAGTATCCCATCCGCATTGGTCGTCGCCGCGGTTGAAGTCAACGGAGCCGAAGAAGTTGTTACCTGTAGCGAATTCGAGTTCGTGTTGGAAGGTATGGCCCGCGAGTGTCGCGTGGTTCACTTCGATGTTTACTTTTACTTCGTCTTGGAGGCCGTATTTGAGCAGGAAGCCGTGTACGGTGGCGCAATCGAAGTCGTATTGATGTTTGGTGGGTTCGTGAGGCTTAGGCTCGATAAGGATTGTGCCTTTGAAGCCAATTTTGTGTTTGTGTTCGACGACCATGGTGAGGAAGCGACCGAGTTGATCGATTTCTTGAGTCATTTTGGTGTTGAGAAGAGTTTCGTAGCCTTCGCGTCCGCCCCAGAGTACGTAGTTTTCTCCGTTGAGTTTGTGGGTGGTTTCGATGCAGTGTTTTACTTGTGCGGCGGCGTAGGCAAAGACTTCTGGATCGGGATTGGTGGCTGCGCCGGACATGAAGCGTGGGTTGCTGAAGAGGTTGGCTGTTCCCCAGAGAAGTTTGATGCCGGTCTCGTCCATTTTCGCTTGGAGTTTTTCGGCGATGTGGTCGAGGTTTTTATTTGATTCAGCGAGAGTTGCGCCTTCGGGGGTGACGTCTTTGTCGTGAAAGCAGTAATAGGGGACGCCCATTTTTTTGATGAATTCAAATCCGACTTCTACTTTTTGCTCGCACTGAGTCATGAGGTCTGTGCCTTCGTGCCAAGGGCGACCGAAGGTGCCGTCACCGAAAACATCGGCGCCAGGCCAGCAGAGGGTGTGCCACCAGCAGATGGCGGGGCGGAGGTGTTCAGCCATGGTTTTTCCGAGGATGACTTTATTGGGGTCGTAATGGCGGAATGCCAGTGGATTGCTGGAATCGGGACCTTCGAATTTGATTTGGTCAACGCCGGTGAAGAATTCGCTCATGGGTTTTCTCTTTCTATAATTTATGCACAATATTACTGATATTTTAAAATAAGTTATTATGC
>Ga0315321_10003167_pt1 | contig 12789 bp, 8 predicted proteins | sample M180m21515metaG_FD_203464 | JGI IMG/M metagenome (GOLD analysis project Ga0315321, IMG submission 203464) | Ammonia-oxidizing marine archaeal communities from Monterey Bay, California, United States - M1 80m 21515 | ecosystem: Environmental > Aquatic > Marine > Intertidal zone | place: USA... | reverse complement strand
AAATCTACGCAATGGCTGGAATGAAGAACAAGCGCCAACGGTAGCGATGATCGGGTCGCGTCAATCGACGGTGTTCGAACTTGAGGATTTTCAGAATTCCGATTTAAAGCCATTCGATATGCTCATAGCAATCGAGCCCTTTATGAGCGATGCAGTAACGTTTACGAGAGTTGAGACCAATGGGCCTAACAGCTTGAAGGCCTTTGCCGAAGCGACGAGCAATGGGCAGGCGAATAATTTTAAAGCACGCTTAGAGCGCTTCGATAAAATCGAGTCGGTGGTGATCGAAAAACTCGAGGGTCGCGCAGGAGGGGCTACGTTTACAGTGTTTTTGAATTTCAATGAGGATGCTTTTATTCGTACGGTCGAAGGCGAGGAGGTAGCGAAGAATGGCTAGCAAGAATCATTCTTCTGGCGAGTTCCAGTATTGGAATCAATTTCTTCGGCTGCGGTTTTCTCGTCTTTCGATGCGTGAGAAATTTCTATCGGTTCTATTCATCGCTGCGTTGCTTGGAGTTTGGTTCACGTTTCAGGTGGATCGCCATGGGGCGGCTATAACGAACATTCGTTTTGCGAATGCGCGGGCGGAGGAGCAAGGGCAATGGTTTATTGAGCAGTCCAATATTGATTCCCAATACAATGCGATGCTTCAGAGTATCAATCTTGATGAGCTTCCATCGGCGGATGCAGTTAGTGCTAGTGTTTTCGATTTGATACGCAAATACGGTTTTAGCGATTTCAAGACAAACCCACCGAAAACAGTTCCAGGTATTCCGCTAACTTTTCACGCGTTCACGATTAACATAAATAAGGCCGACTACAATAAATTGATAGATTTCACCAATGAGATCAAGTCGAGCCTTCCTTATGTTAGCCTCCGTCAGATTAGTATTATTGCACAGCCAAGAACGCCGCAGTTCCTGAATGTGAAGCTAGATTTGAAGTCCATTGAATATACGAAATGAATAATTGGATACGAAAAACTAATGCGATCGCTTTGATGTGCGTTCTCCTGTTGGGTGGGACTTCTCAGAACGTAATTGGACAAGATGCAGACCCAAGCCAGGCTGCAGCAGTGTCGAGCGGAGACGATACGGTTCGAATCCTATGGAGAGCCGAAAAGTTAGTCAGTGTCCTTCACTATTTAGAGATTCTTACAGAGCGATCGGTCATTCGACCGCAATCGTTGCCAACGCCGGAATTCACTTTCGATAGCCGAGGCGATATGACGCGAGACGAAGCCATTCTAGCGATAGAGAGTTTACTTAGTATAAATGGGATTGGCGTTACTCCTCTGGGGGATAAATTATTGAAGGTGGTCGCGATTGCCTCTATCCGAACGGAAGCTCCGGAGTTGGAAATCGGGTCTTTGAAGGATCGAGCGCCAAGCGGGAAGGTCGTGAGTAAGCTATTTCGCCTTAAGTACTTGGACTCTCAAACCTTTCAAACGCAAATTCAGCAGTTCCTGAGCCCGGGGTTCAGTACGATCATTCCTTTTCAAAATTCAAATGCGGTTATCGTCACGGATACAATCAGCAATTTGCAGCGGCTCGAGTATGTTGTCTCCGAAGTCGATACACCGAGTCGTTTGAACGTGGAGACGCGTTTCTATACTTTGGAGTTTGCGCAGGCCAGCGAAGTGTCTCAGCAGATCCAAGGATTAATCGATGCCGCTCGGACTAATTTCGGAGAAAACAATAACCAAAATTCGAATACGAATAATAATCGCGCGCAGGCTCGGACGCAAGGGGGTGGGGTTAATCAAGCGGCTCGATTGCAGCCAGCGATTGCAGCAGTAGCTGCGGAAGGTGCGATTCCTAACCAGATTCTATTCGGCTCGAATACGGCTTTGGCGTCGGATGATCGAACGAATCAGATTATCATCATGTCAGAACCTTCGAATATGGTCTTCTTCGATGACATAATCGAGAAGCTCGATATCAAAGCCGATCCTGCAACTCGTATCGAGGTAATCGTTCTCAATCATGCGGAAGCGACCGAAGTGGCAGGATTGCTCAGTAGTTTCGTTAGCGGCTCCACTTCGACCGAAAGCGGTGATCGTTCACAGGCAGGTGCAAATACAGGGCGCCAGCAAACGAATACAGGGCAGCAAGGCGCGGCTCAAAATACCATTCGTCAAAATGCCCAGACTCAACCACGGCAACAGCAAGTGGCGAACGCGGTTAGAACCGTGCTGGAGGATCGCGACAGTCAGTTCAGCGATTTCATGACGATCGAAGCAGATGAGCGGAGCAATGCCCTCATTATTTCCGGCACGCGAAGCGATCTGGAGCTCATGACGGAATTGATCGCTAAAATCGATGTATTGCTCCCGCAGGTATTGATCGAAGTAATCATAGCAGAAGTTAATTTGGGTAATGATGCCAACAGGGGTACGAGTTCTATCAGCGGAAGTTACGTTCAAAATGAAGCGGATGGCGAACCGAACATTACAGGTTTGAATGGCTTGGATCTTTTTGGGATTGGAGCCAGTAATGTGGCACTCAATCTTGATAAGACTACCGGAATCATTTCGAACCTGAGTTTCGATGCCATCTTGAATGCGGCTCGGACGAATAGTAATGTTCGGATTCTGTCGAAACCGTACCTGATGACGACGCACAATAAGGAAGCGACGTTCACTGTAGGACAGCGGGTTCCAGTTGTGACGGGTACTGTCTCAGACAGCCTAAATGGGAATCGAGAGACCGTTCAGTACCAAGATATTGCCATTGAGTTGAAAGTGAAGCCATTGATCGGTCCCAATGATATCATTCAGATGGAAATCGATCAATCTGTGAATGATATAGATAGAGAGGTTCTTGTTAATGGTAATGAGCAGCCGGTTATTGGGAGCCGACAAATGGTTTCTTTTGTGAGCGTTAAGAGTAATGGACTGGTTGTTCTCGGCGGGATGCAGCGTAGTAAACAGTCGGATACTAAAGGCCGTATGGCAATATTGGGCGAAATTCCTCTGTTAGGAAATCTCTTTAGAAGCAAGGCTGTTGGTTTTGAAAATCGAGAGCTTTTGCTCTTTATTCGTCCTAAGGTCGTTCGCGATGCTGACGAGGCGAATGCGAATGCTCGCGACGCGATTGGTAAACATCCTATAAGCGGGAAGGTGGATGATTTGTTGGAAAAAGGCGAATTCGACTTGAGGACAAAAGACAAGAAGAAGTCAAAACCGGAAGAGAGTAACGGCGAGTCTAGCTCGGTTTCTCGTAAACGGTTCAAACGATAAGGAGACTATTATGAAGACAGCTAGTATATTGGCGGTATTCGTAACGCTTTGTGGGGGGATTGGCTCGGCTTTCGCTCAGGAAGCGAAATCTCCTTTTATGCGGCCTTCCCAAACGATTGTGGCTCCCGTTCAGAAAACGACGGCAGCATCGCCGCTGGATGCGATGGAGTTTAATGGCGTAGTGGAAATTGGCGGTGTCGCCTGGTTAAGCTTGTACGATCCCCAGGCGAAGAAAAGCTATTGGTTGAGTAAGGAAGATGCGGCTGAAGATGGAATTACGCTCGCGCATTACGATAGAGGAAGCCAGCCGGGGGAAGAATCGATCGTGGTTAGGCAAGGCAGCATGACTCGGCGATTAACCTTAAAAGATGCTGATATCATTTCTCTTAAAGAAGCTCCCAGACCGGCGATTCAGCGAGCGACTCAACGGGCGGCTCCCGCAGTTCAGGCCCAAACTCCTCAACGAGTTCAGCAACCTAAGGCGATGGAAGCGGCAACTGACGAAGAAGTGCGTGAGCGTATGCAGCGCGTGGCGGAGGAAATTCGTCGCCGCCGAACCCTTCGTCGCGATGTTGTCGAACCTAAAGCGAATGGAAGTAATTAGAATTGGGATATGGCATTGGCTGAGATAGATTTTCTGGATACGTTTGAACTCTCCAATGAGCAGAGGCTGGAAATCGAGGGGTTGAGACGTTCCGAGCGATTGGAGCGCTTAGCGAATTGGGCGAATAAGGATTTGAGCGAAGTCGTTGGAATACTGAGCGAGTCGCAAGGAGTTGAGGTTGTTTCCCATGAGGCCTTCGATCTTGATCGCTTAAATTCGATTCCACTTCGAATCCTTCACGAGTTTCACTGCATTCCGGTTAAGGAAGCGTCAGAAAGCGAGAACGCTTCAGAGACGTTAGTCTTGGCCACTGGGTGGCCAGTTGATGAAGTTATGGATGATTGGGTTTACGCGACCTGCGGTCGACGACCTGAATGGCGGTTCGCAAATCCCGATCGTATTTCGAAATTCATTACGCAGAATTTAGGAGTTGGAGCAGAGAGCTTGGACGAATCTTTTGACATTGACGAAGATTTGGTCGGAGCGATCGAGGAAGATGAAGAGGATGAGGATGCGGCTATCATTCGTTTCGTGAATGAGGTTTTCAGTCAGGCGGTGGATGACGGAGCGACCGATATTCATTTCGAACCGATGGAGGAAGAGCTTCGTATCCGTTATCGAATTGATGGCTTGTTGGTTTCCGTCCCCGTCCCCGACAATTTGCGAAAATTCCAGGATGCAATCGTCTCGCGATTGAAAATCATGGCCAAGCTTAATATTTCCGAGCGACGTTTGCCTCAGGATGGACGTATCACCATGAAGGCGGGAGACACGACTTTGGATATACGTCTTTCCACTATGCCGGTAATGTATGGCGAAAGCATTAGTTTGCGTTTGCTAAACAAGAAGAGCTCACCCTTGAGTATGCAGCAGTTGGGCATGTCGGATCTGGATCAGGAGAAAGTGGATCGCGTGCTCGGATTGCCTTATGGAATTGTTCTCGTGACGGGTCCAACGGGTTCGGGAAAGTCGACTTCTCTTAACGCGTTCATTAGAAAGATCAATTCGGAGGATCGTCGTATTATTACTGTAGAAGATCCGATTGAGTACGAAGTTCCTGGAGTGAACCAAATCCAGGTTAAGCAAGATATCGGATTCGGTTTCGCGGAGGCGTTAAGGCATGTATTGCGTCAGGATCCCAATGTAATCATGGTCGGAGAAATTCGTGACAAGGAGACTGCGGATATTGCGATTCAGGCTTCATTGACGGGGCATTTGGTTTTCAGCACGCTTCATACGAATGATTCGGCAGGCGCCATTACGCGACTGACCGATATGGGAATCGAACCCTTCTTGATCGCTTCAGGGGTGGAGCTCGTGATTGCCCAGAGGCTTTTACGACGTCTTTGTCAGGAATGCTATGAGATGAAGCTAATCGATAGATCGGCTGTAACTGATTCTTTGAAAATCCTCGATTTGCCGGAAAGCTCAGTAGGTTCGGTAGCGGAATTGCCCGTGGTTGTCGGTTGCGAACGATGTCGGAATATTGGGTACAAGGGTAGAGTGGGGATTTATGAAATCCTTCGAGTGACCGAAGCGTTGCATAGTCCGATCGTAAATCGCGAAGCAGCACCCTTTTTGCGCGAGATCGGTCGGCAAGGCGGAATGGTTACGCTCGGTGAATCCGGTTGGAACCTGGCTTGCCAGAATATGACGACCTTGGATGAAGTGGTTCGCACGATTTCAATTAAGGAAGCGTCGGATTGAGCGAAAATTCAATTAGGATCTAGGAGAACCTCTTAACTTACAATTTAATCGATGCCCAGTTTTTCGTACAGCGCCAAAGATCTGAAGGGAGAATCGGTTCGTGGGTCGATCGATGCGGCGAACCGAAAGATAGCCTTGCAGAAGTTGAACGCAAAGCAGTTGCGACCGCTTTCGGTCAGCGAAGTAGGAGCCGAGGCTGCGAAACGTTCAAGGGCGTCCTCTTTGACTTCGTTATTCGGAGGCAAGAGCGACGCGGTGCAGGACAAAGCTCTCACGAGTAGCTTGGCTTTACCGTTTTTAACGGGGATTCGCGAGCTGTTGAAATGTGGTATTCAATCGGCGGATGCGCTTCGAATGATGGCGACTCGGCTAAGCGAGCCGAAGCAAAAGTTGTTAGCATCGCGGCTTTGGGAGGATTTGCGTCAGGGGCGTACATTGTCCGAGACTTTTCGAAAACAACCGAAGGTATTCAGCGAAAGCGTGGTGAATCTGGTCGAGGCCGGAGAAGCGACCGGTAACCTGAGCAATGTTTTGACACGGCTCGTCGAGAGTATGGAGGAGCGTAAGGCGATTCGCTCAAAGTTGATCGCTGCTCTATCTTACCCGTGTTTCTTGATCGTCGTAGCTCTTGGATTGGTCTTTCTGTTCTTGTTTAGTTTGCTGCCTCAAATCGAAGGGTTATTGGCATCGCTCGGTGGTGATCTTCCCACGTCAACCAAGCTTTTAATCGCTCTTTCGGATGGCATGCTTAAGTACGGTTGGATCGGAGCTATAGGGATAGCTTTGGTGGTTGGTAGTTTGGCTTCCTGGCGAAATTCGGAGAAGGGGCGGGCCAAATTCGACGCGCTAATTTTGCGATTGCCGGGAGTGGGGCGGTTTATTCGCGACTCTCAGGTCCTGCAATTTACTCAGACGCTGACGCTATTGCTCGAAAATGGGATCATCATGGTTCAGGCTTTGGTCATGGCGGAGCGTTCGCTGTTCAACTTATCTATGCGAAAATCGTTTTCGGAAGCGCGTGTGAAAGTGACTGAAGGAGTGACGCTCTCGGCGGCTTTTAAATCGACAGGTTTTTTCGAGGACATGGCTTTGGATGTTTTTACAGTAGGGGAGAACACTGGCGATGTCGTGCCGGGACTACGTCAGATGTCGCGGCAGTATAGCGAGATGATCGACAAATTCGTGAGAGTGTCTTTGGGAATCGTTTCAACGGGGGTATTGCTCGGAGTCTTTGCTATGGTGGGAATGATCGCATTCGGCATCATCTCTGCCGTTTTCAAATTGAGCGGTTCTTTGTCGGGCGGGTGAAGTTTTGAAGAAAATGAGGACATTGCCCAGTCTCTGACAAACGCATTTTGCTCAAAAATCGCTCTTATTGAAAGTTGGAGTTGATGAGTCGTCGGCTTGTCGCCTTACTCGCGACTTTCTTTTTAGAGAACGCTATATTTTTATGTCTTCAAATTTCCGCATAGCTATTCGGTTTTTGCTCGCTAAGAAGCGCTCCATGTTGATGAGCCTAGCGGGGATAGTGTTTGGCGTTGGCTTTTTCATTTCAACGCAAGCGCAGCTCAGCGGCTATCAAGACTTGTTCGTCGAGACGATTCTCGGGACCGATGGAGCTATCAGAATAGAGGATCGTATTCAGGCGACTTCGGTATTCGTCGAAGCGGGATCTTCGAAAGGAAATAGCACGAATTTCTTCGTGTCCGATAAAAACAACCGCCGTTTTGTGGAGGGAGTGGAGCATCCGGAATCGGTTATCGAGGCGATTATGGAGCTTTCGAATGTAGAGGCTACTTCTTCAGTGCTTAAAGGCAGCGTTCAGCTTCAGAGCGCATTGAGAGAAGACTCTGGGCAGGTGTTTGGCATCGTGGTGGACGAGCATATGGCAGTATCGGCCTTGGAGGATCAAATTGTTTGGGGTTCCATAACAGACTTTAGACAAGCTCAGATGGGTATTATTTTGGGGGTAAAAATGGCCGCGCGTTTGGATGTGTCGGTTGGCGACTCGTTGATCGTACGAGCGGTCGATCAGCAACGGCGTCTCAAGATTTCGGCATTGTACGAAACAGGTGTTTCGGAGATCGATAAGAAGCGCGTGTTTATGCACATTAATACGGCGCGGTCGCTGCTGAAGAAACCTCACGGGGTTAGCTTTATTCAAGTGAGCGTTTTCGATCGAACGCGTACGCTGATAGATTCCGACTTGATCGAGAATATGACGAATCACTTTTCGACGCCGTGGCAGGAGCGTGAGAAGTCGTTGCTAGAGTTGTTTAAAATCCTCCGAATCTCGTCTGCAATTACCGTATCCACAATTATCATAGTGTCCGGCTTGGGGATGTTTAGCATGCTGGTGATGATTGTGATGGAGAAGACCCGTGAAATTGCGATTTTGCGCTCTATGGGGTATACGCGTGGAGATATTTCGAGCATTTTTCTTTGGCAGGGCGCGATCGTCTTGGTGGTGGGTACGATAATCGGATGTTGCTTGGGGGTATTGATGACCTATGGGATTTCGAAGTTACCGATGCCTTCGGCTGGATTGTTTACGTCCGAATTCTTTGAAGTTAATTGGTCGTACTGGCACTATATCCAGGCGGTCGTTGCGGCAACGTTCATCGTTATGATTGCAAGTCTGATACCGGCTCGTCGAGCGGCTCGATTGGTGCCGGGTGATGTGATTAGGGGGACTGCGGCATGAGTGATAAGGCTGTGGATAGGGAAATCGCTCTTGAGTGTAGAGACCTTCATAAGCATCTTGGGGAAGGTGAAATGCAAGTGCATGTGCTTCGAGGCGTGAACTTGAAGCTCTACCGAGGCGAGATTTCGGCAATCGTCGGCCCTTCGGGTTGCGGCAAGAGTACTTTGCTCTATCTGCTGGGGCTTTTGGATCGGCAAGACTCGGGATCTATTCATGTGATGGACGAGTTGGTGCCGCTAGACAAGGATGGCGAGCATACACGGATTCGCGGCGAGAATATCGGCTTCGTCTTTCAGTTTCACTTTTTACTGCCCGAGTTTTCCGCGACTGAAAACGTGATGCTGCCAATGCGGAAACTTGGACGATTGAGTCCGAAGGAAATGGAATTTCGGGCTGTGGGACTATTAGAAGAGGTTGGTTTGGGCGACAAAACGCATCGGCTGCCATCTCAGTTGTCCGGCGGCGAGCAACAGCGCGTTGCCATCGCTCGCTCTTTAGCTAATATGCCTGGAGTGCTTTTGGCGGACGAGCCGACAGGGAATCTTGATGTTAAGAATTCCTTGATGGTATTCGAATCGTTGACGCGCTTGGCCAAAGAAAAGGGGCAGGCCGTCTTGATAGTTACTCACAATCCAGAATTGGCGAATAAGTGTGATCGGATCTTGAGGATGCGGGACGGTCTTTTCATCGACTCTTGAATTAAGTGCGATAGCCCGTTGTTTGGGAGAATTTCGGGTAGTGCCTATTAGAATTCCGATTGAATCTGACGGGCCCAGCTAATAACTGTTCAAGGAGTTCGTATTGATTGCGAATTTTTATTTGCTATTTAAGCGGGCTTTCCTTCACTCCCGAAATCCGTAAAAGTCCATAGATCGACCCGTGAGTTCCGAAAATTTCCGCAAATCTTTCATCTTGAAAGCAGCCGCAGCGTTTACAGCTGTTTTAGTTCTGCCCAAATTGCTTGCTCGACGTAGTGTCAGCAGTTCGGATCCAAACTGGGTGTCTGCAGCTTTTAAATTGCGGCAAGACCCTAAAGCAATCTCGCGAGAGAACTCTCCTAAAGCCTAATTCGCTTCTAAATTCTAATAAGCGAGCGACAACGAATTTCGCGTCATGTCAAATGTGTTCCCAAAGTGGTCCAACGCGCTGCCGTTGAAGATAATAGTTTTTATCTTCATCCTTGCTGCAGCTGTCGTTTCCGGAATCACCTATTACGCCACTCCTAGCTATACTCGCGTGGGTTACGAACCGGTACAGCCTGTTCCCTACGACCACAGTTTCCATGTGGGAGAGCTCGGATTGGATTGTCGGTACTGTCATAGCAAGGTGGAGGAATCCGGCCACGCTAACATTCCTGCTTCGAGCACCTGTATGGCTTGCCATAGCATGATTAAGACTGACAGCGAGCTGCTCGAGCCCGTCAGAGCGAGCTTCGCTTCAGGCGAACCATTGCCATGGGTGCGAGTTCACCAGACTCCCGACTACGTTTATTTTAATCACTCCGTTCACGTAAACCGCGGCGTCTCTTGCGTAGAATGTCACGGGGAAGTCAATAAGATGGAAATTGTTAAGCACGATCAACCCATGAGCATGGGTTGGTGCTTGGAGTGTCACCGCAATCCCGAAGAGTATCTTCGCCCTATCGCCGAGGTAACCAATCTCGATTGGGTTCACCCGGGAGGCGAAAAAGGCCAGATCGAAGACGGCAAGAAGTTCGTTGAAGAGTGGAATGTTAACCCGCCGCAAAGCTGCACAGGCTGCCACCGATGAAACCGATTAATTCCACACCCGCCACGAAGGCAGAGCAAACTGGACCGCGCTACTGGCGTAGTCTTGACGAGTTGTCTCAATCCCCCGACTTTCTGGAGCAAGCACATCGCGAATTCGGAGTCGAGGCTTCGGAGATGAATGAAGTCGATCGTCGCCATTTCTTCAAGATCATGGCCGCATCTTTCGCTATTGGCGGAGTAGGCTTCACCGGCTGCCGTCGTCCGGAATCGAATATTCTGCCTCACTCGAAGGCTCCGGAATATCAAGTTCCCGGACAACCTCTTTACTACGCGACTTCATTTTCGCTGCGTGGCGAAAGTCTTCCGCTTCTCGTAGAAACGCATGCTGGCCGTCCTACTAAGATAGAAGGCAATTCCGACTATAAAGCGTACAACGGGGGAACGAGCGGCAAGGCACAAGCGTCCGTGCTTGAGCTTTACGACCCCGATCGCTCGACACGTTTTACGAAAGAAGGCGCTAATCTTTCGAAAGAAGCGGTATTGGACGTCGTCGCCGGATTGAAGAGTTCGATCGATAGCTCCAAAGGCAAAGGCGTCGCGTTGCTGACCGAAAAGTCATCTTCGCCAACGCGCCTTCGCCTTAAGAAAGCGTTTCTCAAAGCAAACCCGGAAGCGACTTGGGCGGAATACGAGCCTATTTCGACGGATAACGGAAAAGCGGCTGCCAGTATTGTATCGGGGGCCAATCTTGAGCCTAAGTACGATTTGTCGAATGCCGAACGCATCTTGAGTATTGCGGGCGATTTTCTGGGTGACAATCCGGGAGCGATCGGATTCAGCAAGCAATTCGCTGACGGACGTCGCGTTCGGTCTTCCAAGGACAAGATGAATCGCCTCTACGTCGTAGAAAGCGGATTTTCCACAACCGGCGCGATGGCGGATCACCGCAAGCGTTTGGCGACGAGTCAAATGACTGGATTGCTTGCCGCAGCAGCTTTGGAAATCGATTTGGGCGTCGAAGGCGATGCGTTGAAGCCAATCTTTCAGAAGCTCGCTTCCGGTTTGGATGCCGGTACGAAAGAGTGGATTAGCAAGTCCATAGCGGACTTGGCTCATTTCAAGGGTGAGAGCCTCGTATACGCGGGTCCTCAGCTGAGCAAAGAAGCCCACGGCATCGCACTCCTTATCAATGAGAAGCTCGGCAACTTGGGTAAGACGGTTAGTTTGGTTGAAATCGAAGCGGACGAATCCGCTTCCATCGAAGACCTCGCCGCTGCAATCGATTCCGGTTCGATCGACACGCTTATCATCTCAGGTGGTAATCCGGTTTACAATGCTCCGGTCGAACTTGATTTCAGTTCGAAGTTGTCGCAGGTCGAGATGGTTGTTCGCCTCGGTTACTACGACGATGAAACGTCCGAGAAATCGAATTACCACTTCGTCCAGGCGCACTACCTAGAATCCTGGGGTGACGGTCGGACTTACGCTGGAGACGTCGTTGCTCAGCAACCGATGATCATGCCGCTTTTCGAAGGCATTTCGGAAATCGAACTTTTGGGAAGCCTCGTTGGCGAAGCGAATACGGACGGGCACAGCCTGGTTTACGAAACGCTTCAAAAGGCTGGGGCGAAAGGAAGGATTGGTTTCGACAAATTTCTCCACGACGGGTTTTTAGGCGATTCTGCCTACAAGGCAAAGCGCTCCCTGATTTCGGGTATGCGTTTGGCGGAATCCATGTCGGGTTTTGCTGCGATCGCTGCTCCGACTGGATTGAATGATCTCGAAGTTGTATTCGCTAATGACGCGAGTGTCGACGATGGTCGTTACATCAACAACGGCTGGTTGCAGGAGTGTCCGGACCCAATGTCGAAGTTGACTTGGGACAATGCGATTTTCGTTAGTCCACGTGTGGCGAACGAGCTCGATATCGTGTCCGCGGACTCGATGTTGCAGATCACTCGCAAGAATCCGAATGTCGTCAAAGATGGTCGTTCGTATTCTCCAGTAGCGACTGTGACCATCGATGGCCGTGAGATCACGGGTGGGGTTCAGATCCTTCCGGGTCTCGACAATTACTCGATCATCTTGCCGCTCGGTTATGGACGGACTCGTACGGGTCGCGTCGGAACCAACTCTGGTTTTAGCTCGTATGCGATTCGTACTTCCAAATCGGCTACGTTCGTTTCGGGCGCGAAGCTCGAGTTGACTGGCGAAGTTATCCAGTTGGCAAATACGCAAGAGCATTGGTCGATGGAAGGTCGGGCGATCATTCGCGAATCTAATCTCGACGATTACGCATCGGATCCGCAATGGGTGGAGAAGATGGGAATGGAAAGCCATTCGCCGCCAATTTTGGGCGACGAAAAGGGTATGTCCGTCCAGCAACGCTCCAAGGAAACGCCACGTGGCGGATCTATTTACAAGCATCCGGATTACACTGGTATTCATCAGTGGGGTATGGCGATCGACTTGAACGTTTGTTCTGGGTGTAACGCCTGTGTCGTTGCTTGCCAAAGCGAGAACAATATTCCAATAGTCGGTCGTGACCAAGTTCGCCGCGGCCGCGAGATGCATTGGATCCGAATGGATCGTTACTTCTCTTCGGGAGACGTGAACGACCTGTCCACGATCCCAGAGGACCCGCAAGTTTCGCTTCAGCCAATAGCATGTATGCATTGCGAAACGGCTCCTTGCGAAACGGTTTGCCCGGTTAACGCTACAGTGCACGACGAAGACGGCCTCAATACGATGGCTTATAATCGTTGTATCGGTACTCGTTATTGCGCGAATAATTGCCCGTACA
>Ga0315321_10003165_pt1 | contig 12791 bp, 12 predicted proteins | sample M180m21515metaG_FD_203464 | JGI IMG/M metagenome (GOLD analysis project Ga0315321, IMG submission 203464) | Ammonia-oxidizing marine archaeal communities from Monterey Bay, California, United States - M1 80m 21515 | ecosystem: Environmental > Aquatic > Marine > Intertidal zone | place: USA... | reverse complement strand
AGGGTTCTTGGATGCATCTCATGCGGTTCGAGCGCACGGAGGTAGCCCTCGATGGCTGACCTCTCCTCGAGTGGCACGCCACCCAGCGTGGCCTTCGCGCGCGACATTCTCCAGCGCCTTGGAGAGGCGGGACAGCCTCCCGACCGCGGCGTGGAGCTGGTCAACGTCGGCAATGAGCGCACTCTGAGGGTGCTCGACGAGGCCTACCTCGCCCCCATCGCGGAAACCGGCCAAGGCTCCGCCTTCAAGCTGGTGCAGGCCCACTACGGCGGTGGCAAGACCCACTTCCTGCTGTGCGTGCGAGAGCGCGCCTGGCGCCGGGACTTTGCAGTCGCGCTCGTGGGCCTGTCCCCCCACGACTGTCCCTTCGACGACCCCCTCAAGGTGTGGCAAGCAGTCGCCCGCGAGGTGGCCCTGCGACCCGATGATGCAGAAGCCCCGCCCATCCGCGGCATCGAGGCCCTGCTGGAGCGGGTGCTGGCCCCGCGCCTGAAACAAGAAGGGCCATCGCTTCACCGAGCGCTCGGCCAGACGCTCCGCCGGGCATCCTCGGACATGCCCGCGCTTGGGGTGGCGATACGAGTGTGGCTGAAGGCAGTCGACGAAGGCGACTTGGACCGTGAACAGCTGGCGATGGCTTGGCTGCGTGGCGCGTCGGTCACCATCCAGGAAGTGCGCCCACTTGGGATTCGCGAGCTTCCGGCCCGACACAATGGGCTGCGCCTGCTGCGCGCGTTTGCGGAGGTGCTGCGTGCGCTCGAAGTGTCCGGTCTGTTGCTCTGCTTCGATGAGCTTGACCGCAACCTCTCCCTCACCGCCAGAAGGCGCCGTGCTGTAGCCGACAACCTGCGCCAGTTGGTCGATCTCTGCGGGCGCGGATCGCTGCCCGGGCTCGTGTGTCTCTATGCGGTCCCCCCAGAATTCATGCGCAGCGTGGTCGCTGAGTACCCGGCTCTTCAGCAGCGCCTCGAAGCGCCCGCCCCACTGTCCCGGCGCAGTCCACAGTCCGCCGTCATCGACCTGGAGCGCTCTGAGCTTCCGCCCGAAGTGGTCCTCCAGCGCATCGGCGACCGCATTCTACAGCTGTTCAGCCGCGCCCATGGCGTGCGCTTCGACCAGCGCCTGCAGAAGGCCAACCTTGAAGTCCTGGCTCGCGAAATCACCAGCGCGAGCTTCGACACCGCCCACCGCCGAGCATTCGTAAAGGCCGCAGTGGACCTCTTCTTCAGGCAGCGCGAGGACCAGTGTGCGCTGGATGTCGAGCAGGTACGAGAGCTGGCAGGGGAGGGGGGACAGCTGCTGGTCTTCCCCGGTCGGCAGGCCGCTGCGCCCGACCCGTTCGACGACTTCTGAGATGAGCGACACCCCCCACTGGACCAAGGGCGCCCGCTTCCTTCATCCAGTCAGAGGCACTGGACGTGTCGTTACGGTGGCCGGGCCGCGCCTGTTGGTGCGCTTTGACGCGCGGCCCGCCGTGCCCACGATGATTCTGGCAACCACAGTGCGGCGCATCAAAGGGGACGACTCCGAGCCACCCGCTGTCCAAGTCATCGCACCCAAGCTGACGCTGGCACCCGACGTGGCCCGCCAGTGCCTCGAAGCCCTGCGACTCGGCGTCGTTCCCACCGCCGGCCTCGACCGTCTCACCATTGGCCGCGATGCAGCTCAGGCCCGTCTGCGTCGTCTTCTCGATGGCCGAGGCGCCGGACTGCTGGTGGTGGAGGGCAGCTATGGCGCCGGCAAGTCACACCTTCTGGAGCTGGCAGGCCAGCTGGCTCTCCGCGAAGGCTACGGGGTCGCCCGGGCGAGCTTCGACCCCTTGGAGACCCCACCGTCCCACCCACTGCGCCTCTACCGCGCCTTGATGGCGGACCTCCGCTGGCCCGACGGACAACGTGGGCTGCGTCCGCTGTTGGAGCGCGCGGCCACTGAACCGCTCCCTGCGCATCGGTGGCTGAGCCCCGCCCGGTTCGTGGTGCAAGCCGACCCCATTGACTCCGATCCCACCTTGGTGGGAGATGTCCTCGACTTTGTGAGCGCACGAAGACGGGCCACACCAGGACAGCTCGCCCGTCGTCTCCACCGCGCGGGCTACCGGGGCCTGCGTCCCTTGGGGCTGCCCGACTACCGGACCTTCGGTCAGGTGATGGCCCACCTGCTGAGCGGGCTGGGCGAGTGGTCGCGAAGATTGGGTCACCGAGGGCTGGTCGTAATGCTCGATGAGGCCGAGTACGTTGACCGGCTGGTGCCCACGGGCCGCACCTTTGCGACCGAAGTGCTGCGCTACCTGGCCGTGGCCTCGCTGCCAGATGACCAGCTCGCCTTCGACCCCGCCACTCTGCGCGCCGGAGGCCATGCCGCCCACCGTGCATTGTCCCCGCGCGCATGCGGGACGCCCTCGCTGCTCACCATCGCGGCCATCACGCCTGCCCCCGCCATCGAGGCGGTCCTCCGAGACATCCTCGCGGACCTCGGCACGCCGGGCAGAGTGACTCTGCGCACCTTGCGGCCCTCCCAGCTGCCGGACCTGGCGTCGAGAGTCCAAGAGGTGGTGGCGTGTGCGCGCCCCCAGCGTCCACCGCCATTGCAGGCCGCGAAACGCCTTCATCCAGTCCTCGAAGATGCCTTTGCTATGGGCATCTTGCAGACTCCTCGCCAAGCAGCGCGCTTCGTGGTGGAGTTCTGGGATCTCTACTATTGGGACCCGCTCCGGGCCTGGCAGGCGGTCGGCCTCGACCCCTGAGCGTGCAACAAGGTGCAGGCCGCCACGAAGCGAGGCAGAATGGGTTCAGTCTGCGGGTCCACCATGTCGTTGTTTCGCCCAGTCATCGCTGCTGTTCTCTCCACCCTCTGTGCGGGATGTGGCTTCGGCTTTGTGTCCGACGATGAGCTGGCGGACCGCTTGGACGCCGACAACGATGGCTGGCACCGACGGATCGACTGCGACGACAACGACCCCTCGGTGACGCTGCGCTTCTGGTTCGTCGACGCGGATCGAGATGGCTACGGCGATGCGGCCGTCGAAAAGGTCGTTACCTGCGACTGGAAAGCCGGTCTGGCCCTCGAAGCCGGCGACTGCGACGACACCCAGCCGCTCACCCACCCGGACGCGCCGGAGATCTGCAACCGGATCGACGATGACTGCGATGGACGGGCCGACGAGTCGGTCGAAGCCCCCCCGGTCTTCTACAACGACAAGGATGGCGACAGCTACGGCGACCCCCTCGATAGTGTGGCGACCTGCTTTCAACCCGAAGGCTGGGTCACCAACGACCTCGACTGCGACGACCTCAACGTCGACACCACCACCGCGCTCACCTGGTACTCCGACACCGATGGCGATGGCTGGGGCGACAACCGCTCGTTGCTGCTCGCCTGCGTCGCGCCAGAAGGCTCCGTCCCCCGGGCGGGCGACTGCAACGATAACGACGCAGCCGTGAATCCTGACGCCACCGAGGTCTGCGACGACGAGAAGATCGACGAGGACTGCGACGGCTTCTCCAACGACGACGACCATAGCGTCGACCTCTCCAACGGCATCGACACCTGGATCGACAACGACGGCGACGGACTTGGCGATGCAATGAGTCCTGCCGTTCGCTGCCAGGTCGCCGCTGCGGAGGGTTGGGTCGACAACCGAGACGACTGCGACGACACCGACCCCCTTACTGGCTTCGCCGACTGCCCCTACATCACGGTGTCCGCCGGCACCACCGCCAGCTGCGCAGTGCGAGGCGACCACAACATCGACTGCTGGGGCGAAGACCTCATCGCGCTGAACTCCCCATCCGGGACCTACATCGACGTCGCAGTGGGCCTCAGCCACGCCTGCGGGCTCAGTATCGACGGCACCCTCCAGTGCTGGGGAGCCACCGGCCTCAACACCTTCGAGTCCGACGAGCGGCTCAACGCCGTGAAAATCGACGGCTCCTACACCTGTGCTCGCACCGATGCCGAGGACCTCCAGTGCTGGTCCGGCGGCATCGAGTACCGCATCGGCATCGCAGACCAGGGCTTTTCCGACTTTGCAGTGGGCATCTCCCACTCCTGCGGACTGATGGACGACGGCGATGGACGCTGCCTCGGGGTGTGCAACGAGGGCGAGTGCGGCGTTCCCCCGGGACCGATCGACGACATCGCGGCAGGGCGCGAGTTCACCTGCGCGCTCGACGGCAGCGGAGGGGCCGTCTGCTGGGGCGACTTCGACAACACCATTCCCAGCGTGGACTTCACCGACATCGCGGCCTACGGGCGCCACGTCTGCGGGGCTGACTCATCGTCGGTGTTGACCTGCTGGGCAGCATCCTCGGCCAGCTCAGCGCAAGATCCGCCGCAAGAAATAATGACGTCGTGGGATGTGGGTGCGGCGCATGGCTGCGGCATCACAGACCCAGATGGGCAGCTCGTGTGCTGGGGCGACGACACCTATGGGCAAGCGTCGCCTCCGCGACCTTGAGTCGACCCGGCGCCTCTCAGCGACCTACCATGTGACCACGGTGTACACACCCAGTCCTGCGGCGAAGGTGCCGACCCCCACCGCGCCCCAGTAGTAGGCGTTGTTGGCGGCCTGGGCTTGGCGAGGCTGGGTAAGCGGGCGGGAGTCATCGAGGATGCGGTTTTCGCCGATGCGCGCACGGGTGAGAAGACCGCCTGCCACCAAGGCGACTCCGCCGGTGGAGATGAGCATGTCGCGGTGACGCTTCCGGTTCCGTTCGCGATCGACGGGCACCGGCCCGAAGCGGGGAGAGGGGTCGCCCGGCAGCAGGTACTGGGTGTGGGTGAGCAGGCCGTCTTGCGCGTAGACCTGCACAATGGCGGACAAACCGCGGGGACGCAGACCGTCGACCGTGCCGTCGATGACGACGGTGCCACCGAGCGGCGGAATGACCGACTCCAGCTCACTGTCGGCGTCGTGGAGTGCTGCGGCCTCGTAGAGCACCACGAGCGGGTGGCCATTCGGCGCCACTTCGGGAGGCACACGGTAGCCGGGGTCGAGTCGACGGGCGGCGTGAAACTCGGCCAGCACCAGCTGCTCGTCGCCTGCCGTAAAGGCCGCCATCGCCATCATCCGGTGAAAGTCGGCGGCGATCGACGGCGTGACGGGATCACCAAGACAAGGAACCGTCGCAAGCGCGATCTCGCGGGCCCGAGTGAGCGCAGGCAGGTCGATGTTGGCGAAGGCCTGCTCCCCCGCGCGGGCAGCGGCTTCAAAGTCCGACAAGGTGGCGACCTCGGGACACACTCGCGTCTCCGATGGACCACCGAGTGCCGAAGCGACGACCAGGGACAGCAGCATCACCGGGGCACACACTTCTTGAAGGAGGGCGCGCAATGGAGCCGAACCGCTTCATGTGCTCGGACCTCGATCTCGGCCGCCACGACCTTCTGAGAGTCCTGTCCGAAGATGGCCCACACCCGGTAGCGGCCCGCTGGAACAACCCCCACCTCGTGCGGGACGCCCTGGTCGTCTTCGAGCCAGAGCTCGCTCACCGAGCCCTCGAACTCGAGGTGGCCCATCTCGACCGGCGCTTCAACCGGCTCGTCGGGCGGATCTGCGGTGCCGACGTCGGACTCCGTGGGCGGGGCCTCCACCGGGGCAGCTGCCGATCCCGCTGTGGATGTGGCGACAGGCGCAGCGACGGGATCTGGGGGAAGGGGCTCGACGGGAGGAGCTGTCACTGCAACCGGCACAGGCACGAGCAGCGGACCGGGTACCAAGGCCACACCGGGCTCGTCGGGGGGTGTGGTGTTGACAGGCCCCGGCTCGCTTGGCCCGAGCTCTATGGGCGCAGTCAGCTTGGTGCCGACCATGGCGAACGCACCCACCGCGAGCACCACCATCGCGGCCGCAATCGCAAACCCCGCCAGTCCGGTGGGACGTCGGCGGTCGCTGTGGTCGTCCTCCACCAAGGGGGGCGGCAATAGGCTGGGATCGGGCGCAGACACCACCTTCCGCTGTTCAAGGATCGTGTCGAAGGTGGGAGGTCGCAGGTGAGTCTGGGCATCGGCCACGGTGACGTGACCATCGGGCGTGCGCCGGGCTTCGAGCAACGCGACGAGGGTGTCGCTGGTGTCCCCGACACGAGCCGGGAGCATCGTTGCGGGCGGAGGAATCGGCTCGTCGGACAGCTCAGATGCGATGTCTCGAAGCGCGGCAGCGAACGCAGCGGCAGACTCGAAGCGCTCGCTGGCCCGGTACTGCGTGGACTTCTGCACCAGTGCCGCCAAGCGCTCGGAAAGTCCCTCCAGCATCTCCGGCTCGCGGTCCGCCATGTACAAGTCGGTGGGCGTGATGCCCTTCACAAGAGCCCAGAGGGTGGCCCCCAGCGCATACACATCGCTCCGGGGCTCCACCCGGCTGGCGTCGTTGCGTTGCTCAGGGGGCATAAAGCCCCAAGTACCCATGATGGTGCCGGTGCGGGTGTGGGACCGCCGGTCGGCTGTGTCGTCGAAGCGCGCGATGCCGAAGTCGGTGAGGCGCCCGGAGCCGGACTCCGTGAGCAAGATATTGTGGGGCTTAATGTCGCGGTGGACGATGCCGGCGGCGTGCGCGGCCGCCACAGCATCCGCGATGGGAGCGAGCATCGCAACGGCCTCTCCTTCGGTGAAGGTGCCCAGCCGGGAGATCCTCTGCCACGCGGTCCCTCCACCGATGAGATCCATCACGATGTAGATGTGACCATCCGTGTCGAGCACATCCTGGATCCCGACCACATGGGGATGTCGAAGTCGGGCCATCGCGCGCGCTTCGGAAATGAAGCGAGCGCGAATCGACGCCCGGTCGGCGAGCTCGGGGCTGAGCACCTTGACCGCGCGGTGAACGGCGAGGTGTCGGTCGAAGGCCCGGTAGACGGTGGCCATGCCCCCTGTGCCGAGGACATCCTCGACCAAATACCGCCCTCCCGCGAGATCGACGGGAGGTTCGGGCACAGCGCGGGGGCGTGCTGCTGGACACTCCGGGAGGGAACCGGGAGGCATCGCCTTGGCGTCGTCTTGGGAAATGAGGCGCTCGCGCGGTCCGAGGATAAAGAGGGAGGGCGGATCTAACCACGGGTGGGCGCTCCAGTCCGGTCAACCCTTGTCCGGACCGCACCACATGCAGGCATACACCTTGACCGATCCACCTTGCGGGGTTGCCGGAACGTCCGGACGAGACAAGGTGTCGGAGGCGAGGCATGTTCCCGTCCAACCCGCATCTTGGAGCCACCATGGACCAAGCCTTTTCCTTTCGCGCCCTCGGCTACCCCGTCTCGGTGGGGTGGGGCTCGGTCATCATCATGGGGCTCTACGGATTCATGTCGGCCGGGGACCAGGTCAACGCGATGGGCTTGGTGACCGCCATTCTCGGAGGCGTGGTCTTCGGCGCATCCATCCTGGTCCACGAGCTGGGACACGCCGTGGCCGCCAATCGCCTGGGCCTGAGCGTGCAAGGCATCCGGCTCCACGGCTTGGGTGGTCACTGCGACTACAACGGCCACACCACCAACGGACGGCGCCTCCTGATCGCGCTGGCCGGCCCCGCAGCAGGGCTTGCCCTTGGCGCACTGGCCATCGCGGCCCAACAGACCGTGCTCGCAGCCGTGCCGGGAATTCCACCGCTGATCTACCGCCTGGTGGGGCTCCTCATCTGGGTCAACTTGTTCTGGAGCTTGTTCAACCTGCTGCCCATGATTCCGCTCGACGGCGGCTCTGCGATGCAGAACGCCTTGCGCCTCCGGCTCAAAGCCCGTCGTGCGGCGGAAGCCGCCAAGTGGGTGAGCTTGGTGACCGCCGGCATCGTCGGCATCGCCGCGCTGAGCATGGGCATGCGAATCATCTTCCTGTTTGCAGCGATGTCTTTCTATACGGCCTGGACGGGCAAGCGCATCATCTGAGGATGACCCCGAAACCTCGCCAGGAACGTCCGCATCGGCTAATGCGCCTGCCCGCACGGAGGTGCTCGGAATGTCGTCCATCCGCCGCAATGTCAACATCGCGACCGCACCGCGGGCGGTCTGGAACGCCTTGACCACCGCCGACGGCCTCACAAGCTGGCTCGTCGACGAAGCCCGTGTCGATGGGCGAATGGGCGGCCGCGTCGTCTGGACCCAAGAGGGCGACGACGGAGAGCCGGTGCAAGGCCACGGCACCCTCGTGAAGTGGCGTCCCACCGCCACCATCGAGATTCGGTGGGACAAGGGCGGAAGCTTTCCGATGGCCGGCTGCCGGTTGGTGTTCAACGTCGCCCGCGACGGTGGTGAGACCCGCTTGGCCATCATCGTGCAGGGTGCGCAGCTCGACGACCCCGACACCCGGGCCGCTCTCGACAAGGAGTGGGGCCGCGACCTCCGTGCCATCCAGTCCATGCTCGACGCCGACTGACGCCGACTGACGCCGAATCACGGAGATGCCCATGTTCGACCCCAAGATGTTCGACAATCCTGCGCTTGGCGGCATGATGGCTGGCCTTCAGCAGCAGATGCAGGCCGCCCAGGCCAGCGCTGCAGCCACCACCGTGGTGGGCGAAGCAGGCGGCGGACTGGTCAAGGTCCATGCCACAGGCGGCCTCCAGGTCACCCGAGTGGAGATCGCTGAGGCAGCCGGCGACGACCTCGAGATGCTCGAAGACCTCATCACCGCAGCCACCAACGATGCCCTTCGACAAGCGCAAGCGGTGTCGTCCCAAGGCATGGCCGGCATGCTCGGTGGCATGGGACTTCCCCCCGGCATGCTCCCTCCCGGCTTCGGCGGCTGAACGTCCGGCCCCCCGGGCACGAGACTGTCTCCAGCCTCTTTCAACATCCGTCCAGCTCCTGAGACCCCACAGGGCAGGCAAGCCAAGGCGGCGACCCATTACGTCGGGTGCTACGATAGCTCGGCGGAGCCGTTGGGTGGTTCCGGGAGATGTCCCATGACCCGCACCACCGCCTCCGTGGCCCTTCTCATGATGCTGGGTTCGTCCAGCCTTGTTGCTTGTTCGCCAAAGGCGGCAGACACAGGGTCTGGCGGCGACGAAGGTGGCTCGTCGGGCAGTGGGTCGGGGTCGGGGTCGGGCACTGGGTCCGGCACGGGCGACGAAGGCTGCTTCGCAAACCCTCCCCAGATCGAAATCGGCACCGGCGACCGTGAGTTCGAGCCGCTGGCCGAGGGCGACGGCGTGATGATGGTCCATGGCCCGCAGGGCGGCTGGCACATGCTCGGCAGCGTGCAGATCACCAACCTGTCGGAAATTGTGAGCGTCCACTTCCTCATCATCCACAGCGAGTCGGGCGTCGTGGTGGCCGACAACACCTACCGGGTGGCCACCATCTACGATGAGGCCAGCTGCTCGGGCTACTACCCCGGCATGTACGGCTACATCTATGTCGAGGACCTCATCGAGGGCGAAGCGGACACCCCACCCGAGCTGTTGTCCTACGATGTAGTGTCGTTTTGCATGGAGGTCACCGACCAGGAGTCGCGCGTGGTCAGCGACTGCATGGACATCGTGGCCACACCCGACCCTGAAGACATCGAAGACGGTCTCGCCGAGTGACCTTGCGACCCTGAAGGCTACCGCGGCGTCGGCATCCCGAGCGCCTCAAGCACGCTCCGAAGCATCGCGTCGGCGGGCGCAGGCTTGGGGATTCGGCCATGCACCTTGTCCCCCAACACCTCAATGAGCTCGAAGTCGGTGCAGGCGGTGTGAGCGAGCACGATGGGTGGGTTGTCGACCCGGTCGAGCTCATCGAGCAGCACCAGGCCACCGAGATGGCGCACCGTCTCCTGGTAGCGACGCGCCCGCGGCCCAAGCGCGCCGCCTCTGCGCGCCCCGAGCGGGATGAAGATGTCTGTGACCACGAGGTCGAAGGGCTTCTCGTGAAGACAGGCCACCGCAGCTTCGACCGTGGGCACCACGACGACCTCACACTCAAGGACCTCGCGGACCAGTCCGACGGCGACTTCGATCTGTTCGGGCTCGTCGTCAACAAAGAGGATGCGCATGCGGAGGTCCTGGGGTCAGTCCGGACAGTCGTCGTAGGTCATCATCTCACGGTCTGCGCAGCCGCCGTCCCAACCCCCCGGCATACAGCCGCTAGAGAACAGCCAGCATGCCGCGCTGCCCTCCGGCGCGCCATGGCCCAGAGAGTCGTCGCAGCCCATGTCGGGGGGCATACAGCCGACATCTTCACGGACGTCGACATCGACGCACCACCCGTCGGACTCGTCGGTGACCACCGGCCAGGCCCACAGCGACACACAGCCCCGCTCTTCGCACTCCCCCGCATCGACGAACCAGCAGGCATCGACGTCCACATCCGTGTCGGCATCGGCATCGGCATCGGTGTCGGTGTCGGTGTCGGTGTCGGTGTCGGTGTCGGTGTCGGTGTCGGTGTCGGTGTCGGTGTCGGCGTCTCCACCCCCCGGCCCCACGTCGATGATGTCGACGTCTGCGTCTTCATCATCGTCCTTTGATACACAGCCAGGGGTAAAGGTAGTGGTCATGGCGAACAGGCCGCCGACCGCGGCGAAGAGCAGCGAGCGCAGAGTGGGAAGGAAGGGACTCATGGGAACTCCTGTCTGGCTTCACCCGCGTGCGCACCGTAGACCCCACTTCGATGGGTCGCAATGCCCCGAGAGACTCGAAGTGACCAGACCAGTTCACCGAAGGCCCAGCCCAACGTAGGAGAAGCCAGCGCACGCCCGGAGGTGAAATTCGACCTCCTGCTGGTCGGTGTTGCCATCGCGACGCCACTTCAGGAGATAGGTGCTGCGCCGGCCGAGCGTCGACCCGACCTCGCCGAGGGCACCCACTGCTGGGCGATGACATGAGCGTGTGCTGGCGGATATTCACACTCTGCGGTCTGGCTTCGGGCTGTGCCGAGCCGTTTACGGTCGAGCGCCACCTGCTCGACCCTCCTCGGCTGGCCGCCATGGGAGTGCACGACGGCGTGGCGCGGGCAGCCATCTGGTCTGGAAGAGGCGCCTTCCACACAGAGGCCCCTCAGCTCGAGTGGACCCTCAACGACGCCCCCATCGGTGAAGGCTTCGACGTGGTGGTGCCGGGGGACGGGCGTCTCGGTCTCACCGCGGTGCTGGCAGACGGTCATGCCGTCACCGGTGAGGTCACCGTGGGCCCCTGGACGGAAGTCGACGTGCTGCGCGCGGAAGTGGAGCGCCCCGTCGGCAAGGCGCTCACCCTCGATGACCGTCGCGCGGTTCAAGATCCCGTCCCGGTTGCCGGAAGCGTGCCTTCCACCACCATGCTGCGTCTCATCGCAGTGCGCTCGTCGGACACCCCAGAGACCATGCGCTGGATGTTCTCCAATCCCGCGTGGAGCCTGCTGGAGCTCGACACTGCGTCTGCGGATGTGGTGTCCGCCAAAGTGCGCTGGGAGGACGGCGAGATCGACGCGGTCATCGACAGTGCGGGGGGACTGGCCCCGGGGCTTGCCCTGTCGGTAGACGGCGCCGGTGGCAACGGCTGGCAGTGGTTCGACATGGCCTTCGACATCGACACTCCTCTGATTCGAGTCGGTGGACGCCTGCTACCGCTCGATCCCGAGACCACCCAAGACAGCGTGTATGACAGCCCCTCCCACGTTGTCGCAACACTTGTGGCCGACCCGGATGCCCCCGGACGTTCCGGCTTCTCGCTGGTGGATGTCGCCGCCGGCGAAGACCTCGACACCGACCTCGTCGCCTGGCCCGGCCCCACTTGCTCCACCGGCAGCCTGCTCCTTGAGCACATCGCCGAAGGGCGGTGCACACTCGACGAGATTGACGGTGTTCGGGTCGTCTTGGAGGTGCGCTGATGTGGTTCTTGCTGCTCGGAGTGGGCCTCGCCGGCGAGCTTTCCGGCACCGTTGTAGAGCTGGGAACCGGGGACCCTCTGTCCGGCGCGCTGGTCCAGATCGTACACCCATCCACCGTCGTCACCGCCGTTACCGGCACACGCGGCGGGTTCCGGGTCATCGTGCCCGACACCCCCGGCGTCATCCGAGTCGTCACATCTCACGGCGGTCACCTGCCCCGTGAGTCCAACCTCGACTGGCCATCTTCGGAGTCCATGCGGGTGCTGATGGTCCCAGTGACTCCCCCGCCCGAGATTGTCGTCGAGGCCCACCGTCCATCCGACCACGCAGTGCGCCATGTGCTCGACCGGGAGCGCGTCGAGAAGACCCCCGGCACCTTCGACGACCCTGTCCGCCTCGTCCAGGCTCTGCCCGGTGTCGCCGTCACCCCCGAGTATTCACCCACCGCAGGTGTTCTCGCTGTCCGGGGAGCCGCCCCCGCCGAAAGCCGGGTGTTTCTCGACGGCATCGAGATTCCCTACCTCTACCACTTCCAAAACTACGCCAGCGTCATCCACTCCCGGCTGCTCGACGAGGTGGCGCTCTACCCATCGGCCTTTTCAGCGGAGTGGGGAGATGCGGTGGGCGGGGTGGCGGCGGTCACCACTCGACGACCCGACCCCCTGAAGGTGCATGGGGGAATCAATCTCAATGCCATTACCACCGGGGCCTACGTGCAGGCGCCTCTGGAGCGGGTGGACGACGCTGCAGTTTCCCTATCTGGACGCCGTTCCATCGCGGACCTACTCGACGACAGCAACGACCAGTTCACCGTGTGGCCCGTCTTCTGGGACTACCTGGGTCGCGTGGACCTCGGACGGGGAGACCGCACTCTGGCCGTTACCGCAGTGGGCGCAGGCGATGGCTACAGCCGCTATCCGGGCGACACCGCGACCTTCGACCCTCTGGAGCGGTCCGAGGCGCCGGACTTCCAGTTCAAGCGCGCCTTCCACGGTCTCACCACTTCGGCGTCCATCG
>Ga0315321_10003164_pt1 | contig 12795 bp, 5 predicted proteins | sample M180m21515metaG_FD_203464 | JGI IMG/M metagenome (GOLD analysis project Ga0315321, IMG submission 203464) | Ammonia-oxidizing marine archaeal communities from Monterey Bay, California, United States - M1 80m 21515 | ecosystem: Environmental > Aquatic > Marine > Intertidal zone | place: USA... | reverse complement strand
AACGCCTTACACAACTGAAGTGAATATTGTTTTCATGGATTCGAATGGGCAAACTGAAGATGTTAATATCGAACTTACCAACGGAACTCCAATCGTAAATGGCGAAGACTGGTTCGAACAAATTGATTTCATCACAAGTATATGCACGGACACAACCCAATGTGGAGGCTATGTTAATCGATGGATGGGTGCAGGTAATGGAATGTTTGAACGTGCAGCGGAATATTTCAAAGGTCAATTTGAAGGCCTCGGATATGAAACTCATTTGCTAAGAGTTACCGATCATGGAAACTTAGCACAGCCAGAGAGTCTCAATGTCATTGCATGGAAACAAGGACGCAATGACAACTGCGTCCAAGGCATGGGAGGCCACATGGATATTGCACCGCCTGGTGGTCCACCTGGCGGTGGCACATACGAGGGTGCGTATGACAATACTGCGGGTACTGTAGCAATGTTGTTGTATGCTCGCGCTTTTGCAGACCTAACTTTTGAGTGTGACACATTCCTGGCATTATGGTCCAGCGAAGAAGAAGGACTTCGCGGTTCTAATGCATTCGCTAACAACGATTGTGATTATTGCCTTCCTCAAGACAAAGAACTTGAGTTCTACATTAACATGGACATGATGGGAATGTCTTGGCCTGCACACAAATCAAATGGAGATCCATTCCCTTACCATGCATGGTCAGGACCTGATGCTGACCCTGAAGTTCAGGATGTTGCGATTACAACAGTACTTGATGATGTACATTTCAACATTCTAAAAGCTCCGAGGAATTTGACTATTGATGGCTCTTATGGGGCTGGTTGTGATCAGCATTGGGATGAACATTCAGACCTTGTAATGGATGTTCACGAAGATACTTTTGGACGCTCAGACCACGTTACATTCCGCAATCTTGGCGCTCAGACCATTTTCCACCTCGGTGCATATGATGCAGATTATGATGCATATCACTCCCCCTCAGATACTCTCGATAACATGGTTGCAGAAGTAGGTGGCCAAGAAGAACTTGAGAACAGTATGGAATTTGTAATGTGGGCAGCAATGCTTGAATTCATTATTGCTGATCAGACTCCTGAAATCCGAAACCTGAACGCTTGAATACGAATTTAACGGTGGTGAATAAATGAAAGCTTCTAACATTCTCGCAACTGGTTTGCTATTCTTTTTGTTATTCATGCCCGCATTTGCATTTACTGGTGATCTGAGAATAGAATGTGAATTATCAAATTCGGGTGGGTGTATTGAATACGGCTATATGCAGGGTATTGCAACTGCTGGGATGATGTTTGGAATCATACTTTCAGTCGGTGGTGCTTACAAAATAAGAGGATTAGCTGCAAAAAATTCAAAATCCAATGAAGGACTATGGTTTGCAACTGATATTCCAGAAAATGATAAGAATAAGTGAACCTGTATCTCATTGGTTAGAACTTGCTTAATTCCAAAATGCATTTCTAGTTCCAATTACACTGTTGGTCGGTTTCTACATTTGGACTGTCAATTAATGATATCCTACAATTCTCTAATTTAGCAAGTCAAGTACGATTAAAGAATCAAACAATCCTTTTTGTAGTTCATCGAGTCAATTGATTGTATGGAGGAGGAATTTACTTCTGATAGAGAAGAAGGTAAGAATCCGAAAAAATTGTGGAAAGTTGTCGCTAGTTCTTCGATTATTGCCTCCATGTGTTGTCTTCCATCAGTAGTATTGGTAATGTTTGGTATTGCGTCTGTTTCGGCTGGTGCAGCATTATCTAACACATTATACTGGGGCGAAAATGGATATTCATGGTATAGACCACTGATACTTGCAATTGCTGCAATTAATGTATGCGTTGGATTGGTCTTTTACTTCAGAAGTAAGGGTGTATGTACCATCGACCAAGCGAAGCGCGAACGAAGAAAAATCATTAACACATCAATACTGATTATAATAATCTCTTACCTAAGTTATCTATTACTAAATTATGTAATCTTAACTGAAATTGGAATTTTGTTTGGTCTACCTTGGGAATCCAGTAGAGTTTGGAACAAGTGATTCAAACATTATTTCTGGTTGTTTTGCAACCTACACCCCATGATTCACTAGACTGCATAGCAATTCTTGTTTGATGTAATAAGTCGTCTTCTGCTGTTCTGGGATTTTGACCTGCTTTTCTCCAAGCGACTGAAACCATCAAATCCGCATGAACAAATGATTCGACATTACACTGTGATAGGTCGATATTGCGAGGATTTAGGTGCATACCCATTCTCTCTGCTTTTTGTACAGCTTCTTTCGCAGTCCAAATTCTGATAGCTTGATCTGGATTGGATTTCAACCAATCTAATTCTTTTCCTTTGGCCATCATATCAAATGCGTTTTCTTGTATTCCTCTATCTGCCGCTTCTGCATCTATTCCAATCCAAAAATCAGGTTCTATTAATGCACAAACAGCCCATCTCCCTGAATGACCAATACTTATTCCCGGCAATGGATCATTTCTCCAGACCCCGTCAAGCCATGAAAGAAATGGCGCTCTCTCTTCGGTTCTCAATACTTCAATCGTATCTGTAGGTATTCCCCATTCTTTCAAGCATTTCTCCAATAGCAGACGTCCCGAGTTGTGGTCAGAGATTCTCTTTGGGGTTGCTCTTGGTAATTCATCGGAAAGTATGCTTTCACATTCTTTGATTAGCATACGAGCGATTAGCATACGAGGACCCGATGGAGGATCCATTTTCTCCATCTAATCACCTCACAAGAGTAAATCTCTGGTCTTCTGGTACTTGGCCCATGGCTTTGAGCCTCAATCCTTTGAGTGAAATTACAGGAGCATCATCATCTCCCACGATTACAACATCATGAACTGTGATTCCTGCATCTTCTGTTGCGACCTTTACCGAACGCATTCTTAGTTTCTCGTTAACTTCAGGGACTCTTAGCATTGTTGACCATTCTATTCCAATAGGTAGGCTCGAAAAGCCATCGCTTTCCATTGCAGATAGACCTGCATTCTGGAACCCTGCTTCAATCAGCATTGGGAGGGCGTCGAGTAGAACCTCTTCTCCATCACTCTCTGAAGAAAATTGATCTTTTACTGGTAATTGATGGCGCATCAATGCAATCCCATCAACTCCGTTTTCAATTCCTCGCAGTACTCCTCCGTGAGATTGGAAGCGAGGGCCGTGGAAATATCTCAAATAAATGAAACTTGAATGATGAATCAGTTCCCCATCTGCAGGGGTTCCAATAGTTGGAAGAGCATCTACTTCATTCTGTAAGAATGGACGCAAATCATCACTCGTTTCAACAAGGCGTACCTTTGCTTCATGATGCAATCTCGGCTCACCAAATATCTCTCCTTTTGAATTGATTAGATCTGAAACCAACCGGCAATGAACCCAAGACAAATCCTCTTGACTTCTCTCCAAAGATGCTTCAACCCTTACGGTCATTGCACCTTTCATGAGTTTTACAGGTAGACCAAATGTGACTTCTTCGAATCCTGCAAGACTATGTCCAGGTAACAACAATAGGGCATTTTCTGCAAACATCTCTAATGCCATTACACCCGGGTGATATGGCACTCCATCTATTGCATGGTCAACTAAGAATGGATGATCTTGAGTTGAAAGTGTGCATTGGGAAATCAAGGATTGGCCTTCTTCAAGAGTTACCAATTTATCGATTAATGGGAAGCGTCGAGGATCTGCGATTGATGCTGCCATTTCAGCAGGCAACTTTAGTGGAGCCTCTCTGAATGAATCAAAGCGGTCCATCAATCCTAGAGAACCACATCCAATTACTCGTCTTTTACCACCTGCTAAGGCTTCACCTACGAATATCTCGACACCTTCATCTACCGATAATGTTTCAATTCCTGCCGCTTCAAATACCGCTTCGATGGAACCGCGTGTTGCCATACCGACGTCTCGCCACCCAGTCCATCCAATTGCAACTGCACGGCAATCGCCTGCTGCAGTGAGTCTTGCCATCTCCGCATCAAGTATGGAATTTGCAGCAGCATAATCGGTCTGTCCGCCGTTTCCAAACCGTCCAGCAACACTGGTGAATGAACATGCAAATCTCAGAGATTCGCCTGCTGCAGCGGTTAGGGCTTTCCAACCATCAACCTTGACACGGACAATCAAATCAAATTTATTCCAAGATTTATCTGCTACTAATTTAGATTCTTCAAGTCCAGCTCCGTGAACTATTCCTGTGATGTTTCTTCCATTGACTGCTTCAGTAATCGCTTCAGCATCAGTAACATTAGCAGAATGGTATTCTGCATGATTGCCACTGTTTTCTATTTCCTTGATAGTTCGATAAATATCCATACTTCTTGTTAGTTTGGACCATGCATTATTCCATTCTACCATGGTAACCTTGCCGGTTTCTGATTCTGCTATTAGGGATTCACGTAACTCGTTTTTACGCTCATTAAGTCTGTCATCATCCCAGTTCAGCCAAGTGGCTGTCTCTTCCTCAATCTTGCTTCTTCCGAGCAGTAAGAAGGTTGCTTTAGCGCCATTGCTTGCGTTTGCAACTCCAATAATGGAAGCTGCGGTCACTCCTGAGCCGCCGCCACTAACCAACCAGATATCATCGGATTGAAGAGGCTCTATTTCATCAACGATGTCTTCAGCAAAACAAACTAATGTCCACCTACGTCCATCTCTGTCAATTCCAATTTCAACATCACCGCCAGCACTTAGTAAGTCCTTTTCGATAATTTCTGCTGCTGAATCTGCATCGATAATCAATTCAGGATGCAAATCAAGTGCACGACATCGGAGATTTTCTCTCTCAAATGCATAGGATTTGGTTACACCACTTGCTCCACAAGCAAGCGAATTGAATCTTTCACCATGATTACCATGGCGTCCATCTAATGCGGTTACACTACTGACGATTCCAGAAGATATTACTCCTAATTGGCGATCTAGTCCTTTCAACAAACCAAACCAAGATTGTGCTGCTAGTGTTACCTGGTTTGAAGTTCCAGAAGATTCCCATGTACTTCCTGTTAATGAAAGCGGGGCAAGATGAATTATTCCACCAATGCCAGTTAATCTTGAACATATTTCTGCGATTTGCTCTTCACTTCCAGGGTCTGCACGGAAGGTGTGGCCTGACATTTCTTCCTGTTCGGTTACAGATTTGGCTCCAAATTCAAATCCAATTTTAGCGACGGATAATCCTTTTTCTGTCAATCTAGTTGCTAATGCATCAGCAACCCCCCAACTATCTTGGGTGATAACAATAGTTCCACCGATTGGCAATCCTTCTGCCACAGGCGGACATGGTTCAATTTCAACTTGCCATCTACGCGTAGAATTATTGGTTTGTGGGGTTGCTGCAACAGGTTGTTCAGCGCTATGAGCAACAGCAACTTCAGGAGTTTCAACCGGGGCTTCGATTGATTTTGATGGTGCAGTACCACCTGTCATCTTCTGGATGTAAGCAACGAAGTGATTGAGAGTTGGATGGTCGGCTAAAACAAAGTCTTCGTCAACTGGGAGAGAGAATATTTCTCTTACGTCTCCCATGATTTCGGCTTGTTTTACCGTATCGATACCAAGTTCTCCTTCGAGATCTTGGTCCATCTCGATGAAATCTTCAGGGTAGCCTGTATGTTTTACTACTACTCCGATTAATTTAGGCTGAATCTCTCCCTCGCCAGTTGCTGCTACTGTAACTGGCTTCTCTATTGGGGTTGCAACTTGTTGCGGGGTTGGTTCAGCAATAGGTGCAGAAACAACAGCGGGGGTTGCAGTTTCTGAAACTGGAACTTCTCCACCCGTCATTTTCATGATATATTCAACGAAGTGATTGAGCGTTGGATGCTCGGATAATACGAAGTCTTCGTCAACTGGGAGTGCGAATATTTCTCTTACATCTCCCATGATTTCGGCTTGTTTTACCGTATCGATACCAAGTTCTCCTTCGAGGTCTTGGTCCATCTCGATGAAATCTTCAGGATATCCTGTGTGCTTGACCACTACGCCGATTAATTTAGGTTTGACATCACTACTATTTGTTGGAGCTGAAACGGCAATAGGTGCAGAAGCAACTACTGCTGTCGGTTCTGCAATAGGTTCCACTATTACTTCAGGAACGATTACAGGTTCAGGCTTAGATTCGACAACTACTGGAATTGGTGTTGCTGAATAGTCTGAAGCATTAGCATATTCATCTCCCTGTATGCCTCCATGAAGATTATTTTCTCCATCGATATAAGCGACTAGTTTGTTCTGCAAGACACGCAACTCGAGCGTTGATGTTCCTGCTATTGATTGATTCCAAGTCAACAATTTTTGTTTATTGATTCGGTCACCAGAATAGTCACACTTACGAACTAACGATAGCCCAATTTGGCTACCAAACCCTGCTGCAAACCTCATTCCGTACTTTAAATTAGAATATTTGCCACCTTTGGATAGATTTAGATTTCCAAGTTCAGGATCGACTTCTTTATGATTTGCAATTGGTGGAATACTTCCTGTCATCAATCCATAAAACATTGAAGCATCTTCAATTCCTACACCCATTGGGTGTCCAGTGAAACCCTTTGTATTTGCAATTACAATAGAATCGGTACTTTTGCCAAAGGTATCACGTAACGCTTTGACTTCGGCTTGAGCGGAGCCTCCTCTTGCAGGAGTAAATGTTTCATGCGAGAAAAAGACGGTGTCAGGTGCCATTACGTGGCGGTCAAGACTCCATTTTTCTTCCATCTCTTCAATGAAGTGATTTACTGTCTCTGCCACGTGTTCGACATCAAGGCGTGTTCCATGGAACGCTGAATTTGCAATCTTTGTTCCAAGTAATTCTGCAATAGGCTGAACTCCTCTTGCATCGGATTGCGATTTCTTTTCAACTACGAAAGCTGCTGCACCCATTCCCAAAACCAAACCATTTCTTCTTCGATCAAATGGTAATGCTGTTTCTTCGATTACATTGCTGGTAGCCGCTGCACCACTTGCAGCGAAACCGGAGCCTATCCATTCCCACAAGTCGTCTCCAGTAACATCATCTGCAGATATTATGATCACACGATCACATCTATCGGTTGCAAGCCAATCTTCTGCTACACCGAATGCGGCAGTGGCTGAAGCACATGCAAGGTTGATTGTAGTATTAGGACCTCGAATACCTACATGCTGTGCGAATTGTGAATGACCCATTTTTAGTATCTGGAATAGATAACGGCGATCAAATCGACCTTCACCATCATCGCCGCCGACCTTAGCATGTTTTGCAGCCATTTGATGGCCTGCGAAACAAGAAGCAAATACGATACCAGTTCGATCACGATAACTCGGTGGCATTTGCCAAGAACGGATAAGTCGTAATCCACCTTTACCTACTTGTTCAACCGGCATTAATGGAATTCCTGCATCTTTGAGAGCGATTAGGCCTGCTGCACACGCGAGTTGTGTTGCTATATCCCAAGCAGCCGCAATTTTAGCATCAATTCCAAATTCACCGCTTGGGTCAAATGCTCCCTTTAATCCAGCAAGTTGAGGAATATCTCCGAATTCTGTCGCAGATTCCATTCCAACACTGCCGTCACGTCCTTTGATTAGACGCACAATATTTTTGTCAAGTAATCGTTGTTTGTAGTCATCAGTAACTTCACTGATACAAGTTTCTCCACGAACTAACTTCTCAAAATTTCCTTCATCAAAGACTCGTTCTCCACCAGGTAAGCCTAGAGAAATTCCAGTAATCACAAATGGATCATCACTTCGATTACTGTCCTTTGTCATTCGATGGCGTGGTTCATCCACAGGTGCACTTGTAATCCATCTTGTGATATCACCTGGAGTTTTTGCAACTGTAATATCCCATTCAGAATCGGTGCTACACCGAGCATGTACCGATGAAACTACCACTTGGATTTGGGCATCACTCATGCCTAATACGGCACGCATATCCACATTACCTTGGCAGAATTTAGATGGATAACCAGTCTGAGCTGAAATTAATTCGCCGACCAGATTCTTCTTTGCCAAATCAGGATCAACATAGGTCTCTGCAGATTGAACAATTGTTGTTACCGCTTCTCCGCTCTTGGATGGAAGTGGACGACTTCGTTCTTTGAGAGAGGTAGACGGCTGCACGGTTCCACCTTTCGATTCAATTGGACCCGCACGGAATGCTTCGGTTAAGTGTAGACTATTTCGGTCAGGCCACTGTGGTATTCTTCCTGCAAGTGCCATGGTACCTAGAGCGGAAAGGAAAGTTGCAATTCCACCTGCCTTTGGATGATTTGACATTACCGGAAGCGCTGGCTTACCCTCTAGAATTTGTGATGCAAATACGGTTAGTGCACGCTTTGGCCCTACTTCAATGAACATTCTAGCACCGGCATCATACATTGTATTGATTTGCGTGGTCCATTCAACACTCGAGGCCATTTGTGGCGCTAATTTTGAAAGAATAGCGGTTTTAGAATCGCTTCCATCATCCATTGGATACCATCCGCCATCTACGTTGCTGGTCAGTGGTATTTTTGGCCATCCAATTTCCAAACTTTCTAGGAATCGACGTAGTGGTTCATTTGCTGGGGCAACGATTCGAGAATGGAATGCGTGACTTGTAGCCAGTGCGACGCTTTGGAAACCCTCGGCTTCAAATCGAGACATTGCAGCCTTGACCGGTTCGGTTTCTCCCGCAATTACTGTCATTTTAGGTGAATTTTTATTTGCGGCTATGACATAGCCGTCGATTTCTTCGATGATTTGTGCAATCCGCTCGTAAGGAGCAGTTACACTTGCCATCAGGCCTTTGTCATCAATTTGAACGCTGCCCATTTCAGTTCCACGGGCTGCTGCTGCTCGAAGCGCTCCATCCATGTCTAATATTCCAGCGCTCATCAATGCCGCATATTCGCCTAAACTGTGCCCAGCAACCATGTCTGGAATGTGTCCGTGTGCATTGAATGCTGCTTCTATTGCTAAATCTGCTGTTAGCATAGCAGGTTGAGTGTATTCGGTTTGTTTGAGTTTGTGTTCTGCTTCGACTCTTTCGTCTTTAGTAAGATCAGAACGTAATACGAAGGAAGAAAGAGTCTCTCCCTCGAGTACATCGACCATTGTAATATCAGCCTTATCCCAGACATCTACTACTCCTGAAAATCGCCTATGTAAATCCATTGTCATGCCAACATATTGACTCCCTTGACCTGGATACATGTGTGCGACTTTAGCGTTAGGGGGTAAAGAAGGGTCGTCGCTAATCATGATTCCTTGACTTGCCAAGAATCCCCACTTCGCCTTGTCGTCTATCGAATTAATTGCAAGCTCTTTCCTCTTAGTAAACTCTGCCCAACTCGTTGCAGTAATTGCCATTCGAACTGAATCACTTGTTTCAAACGACCAGTGTTCGGGAAGGGTGAACGATAAGCGTATTCCATTTGGATCATCATCGAATGTCGAACCATTGAATGAAATCGCGCCTAATTTAGATTTGACTGAATCTATTGAATCCCCAGATAGTAACAACAGTCCGCCCTCGACGGATTTCAACTCTTCATGAGTAAATGAGGCCTTAGCCATAGCACTGGTCTCTATGCCGGCATAAGCCTCCCATCTGCCGTCCCATAGTGAAACGAGATCAGCATGATATTGAGGGTCAAATCCTTCAATTGCAACGTGGAAATTGGTGCCTCCAAACCCAAAGGCAGAGACTCCTGCTCGGCGAGGGTTTGCTTCTGGTTCAGGCCAATCTCTCGCTTCAGTAGGTACGAAAAATGGAATTTGGTTCCATTCAACTGTTGGATTGGGAGTTTCGAAACCCGCACTAGGAGGAATCGTTCGGTGATATACTGCACTACATGCTTTCATTATGCCAGCAATTCCTGCAGCCGCTTTCAAGTGGCCAATTTGGCTCTTTACAGAACCTACTGCTATGTGGTCCCCTCCGTCTAATCCCGTCCATAACAAAGATAGTGTCGATAATTCAGTAGCATCCCCTACTTTGGTTGAGGTTCCGTGGGCTTCAACCAATTCTACAGAAGATGGCGTATATCCGGCTTGTGAATAAGCACGGCTTACGGCTTGAACTTGCCCTCTTTGACTTGGAGCAGTGATGCCTTTTCCTCGCCCATCGGACGAGCCACCGACTCCACGAACGACCGCCTTGACGTCGTCTCCATCTCTAATTGCGTCTGAAAGTCTCTTGAGTAGTAAAACTCCGGCGCCTTCACCCATTACGAACCCGTTAGCTCTCGCGTCAAATGGTGTAGAGTGTGATGATGAAAGAGCACCGATCGCACTGAATTTCGCATATGTGGGGGCTTCCATGCACCTGTCGGTAGCACCTGCAAGCATTGTGTCGACCTGTCTGGTTTGGAGTAGGCGGCAGGCGTCAAGTAATGCTGCCATCGATGAAGCACAAGCCGCATCTGTAGAGTAATTTGGACCTTGGAGGTCTAGTAGATTCGCCACTCTTCCACTTACTACATTGGCAAGTTCTCCGGGCATAGTGTCTTCATCAATGCGTGGTTTACCTTCACACATTTTCGCCACCATCGCATCAGCTTGCTCAGGAGTAGCGCCGTTATCAAGTGCGATTTTACGCATTTCAGCACTGTATATTCGAAGATTGGTTTCGGAACGGTTCTCTCCGCCAAGGGCATTTGCAAATATCACTCCCGTACGTGAACGGTCGAGGATTTTACCATCATCGCCGTAGCCAGCATTTTCAATAGCATCTGCTGCTACTGTAACAGCCCATAGTTGGCACGGATCTATTTGCGGCAGAGTTCCAGGAGGTTGCCTCCACCGTCGCCAGTCGAATTCATACCCATCGACAAATCCGCCTATTTTTGAATATGTTTTTCCTTCGGTAATATTCCCTGGGGATCCGTTTTCCCAGTAGATGTCTGGGTCCCAGCGTTCTTCTGAAACCTCTTTGATTGAAACATGTGCGTCGATGATATTCTGCCAAAATTCTTCAATGTTTACTGCATCGGGCATTAATGCAGCCATTCCGATTACTGCTATTGGTTCAAATGGCGCTTGATCAAGTCCATCGCATACTTTGCCATCAGCTGTAGTGATTGTCATTTGGTTCACTCACCCATTATGCTTGAAGGCACCATTGTGATAGAATAGCCCGCATCCACATGGATGCACTGGCCAGTAACGCCAGATGCTAACGGGCTTGCAAGCCAAGTAGTACATCCTGCGACATCTGATTGGTTCACGTTTCGCCTCAGTGGAGAATTTGCAGCCACATGATCTAGAATATTATCGAATCCAGGAATTCCACTTGCTGCGATTGTGCGTATTGGGCCGCTTGAAATTGCATTGACCCTATGGCCTTCCGGCCCAAGATGACAAGCTAGTTCTCTAGTCCAGCATTCGAGGGCTGCCTTTGCCATACTCATGATTCCATACGAGGGTACGTGGCGGGTTGATGCAGCATAAGTCAGAGTAATTGTTGATGAACCTTGGTTGAGGTGAGGTATTGCAAATTTCAAACATCGTTGTAAAGAATTTGCAGATATTGTAAATGCAGTATTGATCTTGTCATCATCAACAAATAAAATCGGCCTATCAAAACATTCACGTGGTGCGAATCCGATTGCGTGAATTAAAATATCCGCTTTTAATCCCGGGTTTTCTTCACTGAATTTATCAAAGAATTCTTTTGTATCAGCGTCGGTTGCAACATCAAGAGGATAGAATCCCGCTATGGCTGGTAATTTATCTTTTAATTGGAAAACTCGTGACATGAATCTTTTCTGATATCCGAGGTATAATGTCACCCCGGCTTCGGCTAAACTTTTGCAAATCGCCCATGCGATTGAGTCTTCACTGGCGACACCAAAAACAAATGCAACTTTACCTTGTAATCCTAGCATAATTAGCACCTACCCTTAGGGTAGGTGTTTCCCTTGCCATGACGCCTATGACTGTTGCCATGACTAAATGGGTTGCGAGAGGCTTTCGGCGAGTACAAAAAAATAGCCAGAACTCGTATTTTGAGGGCTCACAAGTCATCAAAATCGAAGTCGTCGTCTAAGTCTCCAAAATCATCTTCGAAATCATCATCTGAATCTAAGTCTTCATCTTCCTCAACAACTGGATTCGTTTTCTTAGCGCGTTTTGCAGACTTATTCGATTTACGTCCGCTCTTAGCCAATATCTTTGCCTCTTTAGCAGCGATCTTGCGCTTGCCTGTTTTCTTAGTTAGTCGAGATATAACTACGAGTAATAATATGAGTCCGATAAATCCACCTGTGGCCATTCCAATCAGTTTCATATTATCGCTTGAAACTGAATCAAGACCCAAAACACCACCTGAACTTCCAGAGGCTTTTATGGTCACAGGTACTGAAATTTCAATGTAGTCTTCATCTGGCCCGGACATATCAGAATATGCTCGTAATTTAATATCAATACTAATATCCTCGTCTGGTAACTCTGCGATTCCAATCGTCATAAACCCAGCATCTGAAGACTGGTCTGTGCCAACGGTTTCCCGGTAAAAGTCAACTCCAACGTAAAGTGGACTTTCGCTGTAGAAAGCATATGCCAACCCTAAATCATCAAGTTCTTGCTGATTAGTTATAGAGACGAAAATCGTATCATCGGCATTACCCTCGTTAGATAACTCTAATTGGAGTAATATGAAGCCATCCTCGCCCTTTTCTTCGATAGTCATTGTACTATAACCGGACGCTAGTTTAAAATCTATTTTTGAATATGGTAGAGAACTGACCTCGCCGCTTAACTCTGCAGTTGACCCAGCCTCCCCTAATGGAACCAATATCGGTTCTATCCCA
>Ga0315321_10003159_pt1 | contig 12799 bp, 10 predicted proteins | sample M180m21515metaG_FD_203464 | JGI IMG/M metagenome (GOLD analysis project Ga0315321, IMG submission 203464) | Ammonia-oxidizing marine archaeal communities from Monterey Bay, California, United States - M1 80m 21515 | ecosystem: Environmental > Aquatic > Marine > Intertidal zone | place: USA... | reverse complement strand
TGCGAGCATTCGATTCGGGTGGTCAAGCTACCAAGGGCGCATGGGGGATGTCTTGGCATTAGGAGGCTTTGAAGGGCGCGGAAGGCTGCGAAAAGCCTGGGGTAACCGTCAAACAGGTGATGATCCCGGGATTCCCGAACTGGCTGTAACTGAATACATAGGTTGCAGTGGCCAACGCGGAGAACTGAAACATCTAAGTATCCGTAGGAATAGAAAGAAAAATCGATTTCCTGAGTAGCGGCGAGCGAAAGGGAAATAGCCCAAACCGCGGTGGTTTCCACTGCGGGGTTGTAGGGCCCTCCACCGGAGTTATCAAACAATTAGCTAGCAGAACGATTTGGAAAGGTCGTCCATAGAGGGTGACAGACCCGTACGCGAAAGTTAATTGTCTCTGGAGGGTACCCTGAGTAGGTCGAGGCACGTGAAACCTCGACTGAATCTACGGGGACCATCCCGTAAGGCTAAATACTCCCTAATGACCGATAGTAAACAAGTAGAGCGATCGAAAGATGAGAAGAACCCCTGTTAGGGGAGGAATGTGAACCTGAAACCATGTGCCTACAAGCGGTCGGAGCGCTATGGCCTTTTTGGCAATGCGTGACGGCGTGCCTTTTGCATAATGATCCGGCGAGTTACCGTCAGCGGCTCGGTTAAGGCCTTTCGGGCCGAAGCCATAGGGAAACCGAGTCTGAATAGGGCGACTATTGGTCGCTGGTGGTAGACGCGAAACTGCACGAACTACCCATGAGCAGGTTGAATCGCGGGTAAAACCGCGTGGAGGACCGAACCCACTTGGGTTGAAAACCGAGGGGATGACTTGTGGGGAGGAGTGAAAGTCTAATCAAGCGCAGAGATAGCTCGTTCTCTCCGAAATAGCTTTAGGGCTAGCCTCGGGCAATAGATAGTGGGGGTAGAGAGACTGAATTGGATGGGGGCCCTTCCCGGGTACCTCACCGAACCAAACTCCGAATACCATTATCCGTACCCCGGGAGTCAGTCCGCGAGGGATAAGCTTCGCGGTCGAGAGGGAAACAACCCAGACCACCTGCTAAGGTCCCCAAGTAAAACTCAGTCACTAAGGAAGTGATTTTGCTATGACAGCCAGGATGTTGGCTTAGAAGCAGCCACCATTTAAAAAGTGCGTAACAGCTTACTGGTCGAGCAATTTTGCGCCGATAATGAACGGGAGTTAAGTTTTACACCGAAGCAGTGGGATCCACTTTGTGGATCGGTAGGAGAGCGCTGTACGTCAGATACAAGTCGCACCGAAAGGAGCGATGGTGGGGCGTACAGGTGATTATGCCGGAATGAGTAACGATAAAGCAGGTGAGAATCCTGCTCGCCGAAAGCCTAAGGTTTCCTGGGGAAGGTAAATCCGCCCAGGGTTAGCCGGTTCCTTAGTCGAGGCCGAAAGGCGTAGACGATGGATAGCAGGTCAACATTCCTGCGCCACATGCCGGACTGATGGAGGGACGGCGTCTGAAAGGTGAGGGGACGGATAGAAATGTCCCTCGCCTGTGTGGAGGGTAGCTGTAGGCAAATCCGCAGCGACATCCTGAAGCATGGGACAAAGACGTTTATGTTTCGATAGTCATCAGAAGGACGTCCAAGAAAAGCTTCTAGGGTTGATGGCATGTGACCGTACTAAAACTGACACAGGTAGGCGGGACGAGAAGTCCTAGGCGCTCGGGAGAACACTGGTTAAGGAACTCTGCAAAATGGCCCCGTAAGTTCGCGATAAGGGGTGCCCTCTTTGGTTTACGCTGAGGAGGGTCACAGTAAATCGGCATCAGCGACTGTTTATCAAAAACACAGGACTCTGCTAACTCGCAAGAGGATGTATAGAGTCTGACGCCTGCCCGGTGCTGGTAGGTTAAGGAAGAGGGTTAGCCGCAAGGCGAAGCCCGCGACCGAAGCCCCAGTAAACGGCGGCCGTAACTATGACGGTCCTAAGGTAGCGAAGTTCCTTGTCGGGTAAGTTCCGACCTGCATGAAAGGCGTAACGACTGATGCACTGTCTCAACCAGTGACCCGGTGAAATTGTAGCCGTGGTGAAGATGCCACGTACCCGCAGTATGACGGAAAGACCCCGTGAACCTTTACTGTAGGCTGATATTGGTCTTGGACGTGTTCTGTGTAGGATAGGTGGGAGGCTTTGAAGCAGTGACGCTAGTCATTGTGGAGCCAACGTTGAAATACCACCCTGGATTCGTTTGAGTTCTAACGCTGATTCCCGTGAAACCGGGCAGCGGACAGTTTCAGTTGGGCAGTTTGACTGGGGCGGTCTCCTCCCAAAGAGTAACGGAGGAGTTCAAAGGTACCCTCAGCCTGGTTGGCAATCAGGCATTGAGCGCAAAGGTAGAAGGGTGCTTGACTGCGAGACTCATAAGTCGAGCAGATACGAAAGTAGGACTTAGTGATCCGGTGGTTCTGAATGGAAGGGCCATCGCTCATCAGATAAAAGGTACTCCGGGGATAACAGGCTTATCGCTTCCGAGCGTCCATAGCGGCGAAGCGGTTTGGCACCTCGATGTCGGCTCATCACATCCTGGGGGTGGAGAAGCTCCCAAGGGTTTGGCTGTTCGCCAATGAAAGTGGTACGTGAGCTGGGTTCAGACCGTCGTGAGACAGGTCGGTCCCTATCTGCTGTGGGCGTACGAAACTTGCGAGGATTCTTCTTTAGTACGAGAGGATTTGGAAGGACGTTCCTCTGGTGTACCAGTTGTCGCGCTAGCGGCACGGCTGGATAGCTAAGAACGGAAAGGATAAACGCTGAAAGCATATAAGCGTGAAGCCCGCCTCAAGATCAGGTTTCGTAGGGTTTATACCCGAAAGTCCCCTGAAAGACGATCAGGTTAATAGGCCGGATGTGTACGTGCAGTAATGCACTCAGCTAACCGGTACTAACGGACGATTGCTTGACCACTCGTATCGAGTGCTCACTCTATTGCTCTCCTGCGAAAGCATGAGAGTGCCAATTACCACAACATTTTCACCGTGAAAGCGGTGATGCAATATTTTCCGGTGAACATATTTGAAAGGTCACACCCGTTCCCATCCCGAACACGGTAGTTAAGCTTTCAGAGCCGATGGTAGTGCCAAAAGTGCGAGAGTAGGTATTGCCGGAAATTTTTTACGAACCCCTTGGGCTCCTTTTGGAACCCAAGGGGTTTTTGTTTTACGGTGACTCAATATGTTGATGAATCAGTTGTTCGATAAATTCAACGGGTAGACCAACAACATTGTCGGCGGTTCCCTTCAGCAAATGGAGGGGTAGAAGGCCATCTTGAAAACCGCATCCACCCGCCTTGCCGCACCATTCATTTGTTGTCATGTACAAATCAATCTCTTTTTTGTTGAGTGAGTCCATGAAAACTTCACTTGATGCACACCCTTCTGTTGTTGCGTAACAACGCTGCCCCTCAACAATGTTATTTTTGCTCGGAGTTCCCGGAAACCAGATACTTACGCCTGTAAAAACAAGGTGTTTTTTTCCCGAAAGTGCTTCTATCATCCGTCGAGCATCATGAGCGTCGTTTGGCTTTCCTAATATCGAACCCTCGATTTCACCAACAGTATCACATGCCAGAATAGCGCGGTCTTCGGATAGCGGAAGGTGTTTCGCTACTGCAGAGGCTTTGGTGTGGGCCAATCGAGTGACGAAATCCCTCACCGTTTCACCTGGCTGGTGTGGCAATGCCGAGGCTTCGGCCTGCTCAGGTGGGGCAATAATGGAAACATCCCAGCCTGCAGAAATCGCCAGTTCTCGACGACGGCGAGATTGGCTTGCTAGGATCAGGCGAAGTGGCAAAGGTGGCGTCATGAACAAGTGGCTCGTGGAAAGACTGACCGATAGACGAAGGTAATCAGATGAAGGTTCTCTTTGATGATTCAGAAATCATCGTTCTCGACAAGCCTGTTGGTCTTGCAACGGCCAACAGTCCGCGGGGTGAGGATAGCCTCTATGTTGAATTGGTGGACAGGTTTGGGTCAGGGTGTTTTGTCGGAGTTGTGAGTAGATTAGACAAGCCCGTGTCGGGCGTAGTTGTTTTTGGAAAAAATAAAACCGCTACGGCGAGTTTAGCTGAGCAGTTTCGTCACCGAACTGTCAAAAAAGAATATATTGCGATTGTTGAAAGACGATTTCCATCGGCTCTGGGCGAATGGGTGACTTGGCGGGATCGTATTCATTGGGACGATATGGCACGTCGTGCTGTTGTCGACGGCCTAGGACAGCAGAGTAGCCTTCTGAGAAAAACGCGACAAAAGGAGTCAGATGGCGATTCTGCAGAAGCTTCTGCACGAGTAGTAAAACGAGCTGGAGAAGTCTCGCTAGTCGAACTGCAGCCGAAAACTGGACGCCGACACCAATTGCGTGCTCAATTGGCTTTTCGGGGATGTCCGATTGTCGGTGACCGTATGTATGGCAGCCGACTTCCATTGAGTTTTGAGGACGATATGGTTATAGCTCTCCATGCTCAGAAACTTACGCTTGGGCACCCGAAGACAGGCGATAAAACGACATTCGAAGCAGAGATACCAAAGCTTTGGAAGTCACGTTATGCGGTCCTGTTTTAAAGGGAACCTTGCGTGACCATAAATGCACAATTCCTCTGTCGGGATTTCATTAGTTTCTGAGGAGCGGTTACTCGATCAGGTCTTTCGCAAGCTTCTATTTCGTGAAAAATCTTTAAGGACACTGACTGATTTGGTAGGTTTTGACAGGAGATGTATTCAAGTAAAGCTCACGTTCCATCACCTTAGTTATTCACTTTCATTTTTAATTTATCATGCCTCAAAAAACTTCCCTGATTAAACGCTTTCGTCAAGCGGTAATTGATTCAGGGTTACTGGAAAAATCAGTACTAAATGCTGCAGAGTCATCAGTTCGAACATCTCCCGGAATGACTGCTTCTGATGAGACTGCAATCATTCGTGCGACGCTCAATTCACTCGTGGCAAAAGGGCATTTCAGTGAGGCTGATGCCACAAACGTTATCGGGTCGACATTTACTGAACTCGACTCTTTTCGTGAGGCATCACTAGCTAGCGGGCTTGGTGTAACTTTACAGACACTTGACGATGCAGAAAGTGTTGTGCGTTCATTTCCTGACAATGAATCAGTTGATGAGGCAACGATTGCGAAAGCCGTAGCAGACCGCCTTGTTGAGCAGGAGTTTCTGACCCCGTTTCAGGCGTCTCAACTTCTCTTGGGGCGAAAGAAGTTTCAGTTAGGGCATTACCGAATTCTTTCACAAATCGGAAAGGGAGGGATGGGGCTTGTGTTTCTTGCAGAGCATGAGCTTATGGGGCGAAAAGTAGCAATCAAGGTATTGCCGCGAAAGAAGGTGACGGATCAGTCAGAGGAAGCTTTTCGTCGTGAGATTCGTATGCTTGGTCGCCTTGATCATGTGAATTTAGTGCGGGCGATTGATGCTGGATTTGACGGCAATGTGTTTTATATGGTGACCGAGTTTATTGACGGCCTTGATCTTAATCGTCTTGTTAAAAAACATGGATGTCTGACTGATGATGTTGCTGCATCGATAATCTCGCAAGCCGCACGAGCTTTAGGGTACGCGCACGAAAATAAAATTGTGCATCGTGACGTGAAGCCCGGGAATATCTTCGTAGGTTTTGATGGCTGTGTGAAACTCCTTGACCTGGGCCTTGCTCGATCGGAAGCAGACGGGGAGGCCAGTTCGTTCAGCGGTGTAGTTGGGACAATTGACTATATTTCACCAGAACAGTTGGACAAAAACAGTGCAGGAAGTGTTGGGTCTCCCGCTGACGTATACAGCCTCGGATGCACGCTCTACTACACAGTGACAGGGGAGCCACCATACTCTGGAGGAGATCGTGGGGATAAAGCACGGCGTCATCTTGATTCCAAGTCGATCAGTAAAAGTGAAATTCAAAAAAATGCGAAGCGTAGCAGTCCTGGCTTCTGCGATGTGCTTTATGGAATGCTTTTGAAGGAGCCAGGAGATAGGTACCAGTCTATGGACGAGGTAATCGATTCACTTGGCAACTGGCTTCCGCAGAACCCACAACAGACAATTATGAATTGGATGAGTTCGTCGCCCGAGGCCTATTCTCATGATGAATGGGTACTCTCAGGAGAGGATCTTCTTAAAGACAGCAACGATGACGTTGTCTTGGAGCAGCCTGGACGTGGTTTCGAGCAGGGACAATCGAAGATTCCGACACAGGTGCTTCAATTGGTTGTACGATCCCTCATCATTGGCGTCGGTGTTGGTCTGTTAGTCGCTGTTGCGGAGTTTTCATTTGGTGAGAGAGTGAGCTATCTTTCGGTACTGTTCGGCCTTGTTGGTTTCGTGATAGCGGGGGGAGTCCAATCTCTTCTGAGGGTCATGAAGTCAGGCGGGTAGAGAGTAGCACGGATCAAGACGCCTCAAACTGACAGGATGTCTTCCAAAGCCTCTTTTATGAATGGGAATTGATAGGCAAATCCTGTTTCAAGGGCAACCTGTGGCAGAACCTTTTGGGAGGCAAAAAGTACCTTGGCAAATTCACCAAAAACCAAACGTAGCCCGATGTATGGTGCAGGCATAAAAGCTGGGCGTTTCAGTTGTGCCGCAAGCGCTTTGGTGAATTCACTATTGCGCACTGGATTGGGTGCAACAGCATTCATTGGTCCGTTTATTGATGAGGTTTCGTTGGCGTGGGTGTAGAGCCGTGCGAGATCAGCAACATGTATCCACGGCATCCACTGTCGTCCATTACCAAGAGGGCCACCAGCGCCGAGTCGGAATGGAGTGAGCATTTTCGCTAGTGCTCCACCACCAGCCCCAAGCACGATGCCTGTACGCATCGTGACTACACGAACACCCTGTTCACGTGCAATTTCTGCTTCTCGTTCCCAGCCAATACATACATCAGCGAGAAAATCATTTCCTGGTGAAGACGATTCAGTTAAATCTTCTTCACCTCGATCGCCGTAATAGCCAACCGCACTGCTTGAGATGAGATTCTTGATACCATTTTTGTTCTGCAAAATACCGGCAACAAGATTTTTTGTTCCAAGGACACGGCTGTCTCGGATTCGAGCTTTCTGCGCAGTTGTCCAACGACCCTCAGCAACGGACTCGCCAGCAAGATGGAAAACAGAATCAATACCGTCGAATGACTCGGGTGGTGGTGGCCCTTCCAGAGGATTCCAACCGATCACATCTCCTGCAAGATGCCCAATTTTTTCAGCCGCACGTTCTGGATTTCGCGTGAGTACGGTTGGTTTGTTCAGAAGCCGTAAGAGACGTGGGCCAACAAAACCAGTACCACCGGTGACGAGAGCTTTCATGGAGGAAACCTGCCTTTAGAGGTTGAGTGTGTGCAGTACTAAAATTTTCTTCTATTAAGGTCGGTCGTAGCCGCCCGGCCTCGGAGACTTAGGCGAGGTTGCCACATATTGATCAAGACAAGTGTTTCCAGAACAACATGCTTCTCAACCAGCTGGAAAGTTGGCTTCGTTTGAGAGACTGTTCAGGAAAACTCGTGCCTTGCCATATTCGCTGGAAGGATAGTCCTTCACGTGCTCTTTGAGGACCTCCATAAATTTGCTAACGGTCTTGCGAATGGCTTGGAAGTCTTGGAACTGAAGGCCACTCCCAGATGAAGCACGGCCGGCAAAAAGTGAATCAAGTTCCGAACGATAAGGAGTAAAGATGCTGTCCTGAAGAACGAGAGGGTATTGGATGTGACCGGTCACCGGATCAAGTTGGGTAGAACTGAGGCGAGGGGGCGCGACTGATTTGGCAAGACGAATCGCATCTTCGTGCGAAATGCGCGAGGGTGCCTCATCGGCACGAGCTTTTCGGTTCGTCTTCCGCATATCGAAATAGGTTTCAGTCCATTTCTTTCGGTTGTCGATTTGTTGGGACTGCGCCGACTGATAATTCTGGGCAGCTTCTGAGTTTTGTAAGTTTTGATAGCCTTGAGCCTTCATCATGGAAGCCATTCCGTAGTCTGCTCCTTGCTGCGCAGTCGATGCGAAATTACCTCCACCATAACCACGTCTGCCCATGCCACCCATCTGTGCTGCCAGTGGTAGCACCAAAAAGCTCCAGCAAAGAATTCCACATAAAAAACGATGTTCCGTGTGAAAGGAGAGCGTCAGCAGCCAGGTTCGAAACTTCATGGAAAAGACCTCGTCGGATAACCAGTCAAATATTTTTGAAACCATGGGATTATAGTTTCAGCGAAAATCTACTGAAAATAGTATACTTTGAAAGATGAAATGTCGCGATGTGAGCCTTCTCTAGGACACATGGCCAGGATTTTAGCTGCCGGATTAAGGGCTTGCTGAAGTGCCTTTGGAAAAACAAAAACCCACGCAAATCGGAAAAATATTATGAATTCTTTTCGGATTCTTGGTTCTCTATGGGCTCTTGTCATCTTGATCAGTTTTATTTCCGGCTGTTCTCAACCTAAACAAGACTCAGGGACTGCTTCTGTAATCCGAACTGATTCAGCTGAAGGGGACGGTGCTGCTGAGGAACAAAAGGCTGGTAGTGCTCTAGAAAATATGAATCCGAGTGAGAACTCCAGTGAATCAGGAGAGGTTCAACAAGAACCAGACGGCTCACAGAAAGCGACGGTTCTGTCAGAGGAAGAGAAAAGCAGGCCGGTTGTCCGTCCATCGGTATCTGAACAGCCAGAGGCTCGTGAACTGAACATTAATGAGCTTCGTGAGAAACTTTCAGCTGCCACAAATCCAGATGCTGTCGTTAAAGTGACTGATTCAATCGGTCGGCTTCGAGGCCAAGGGCGATCAGCTTTACCCGACTTGCTCAAGCTTACAGCAGATGCGGATCCAAGAGTGCGGTGGCACGCCGCCCGTTCAGTTGGGCTCATTGGTGAAGATGCAGTCGCAACTATTCCGACGCTCCTCACGCTGCTCCAAGATGCTGATCCAGTCGTTGCAACGCAGGCTGCTGCAGCAATCGGTCATATACGAGAGGACGACGATCTCAAGAGCCTGTCAGATGCGGACAAAGAACTGTATGCCGATGCTGTAACACAGCTTGTGGGAACACTCGTTCATAATGATGCCCGTGTCCGCCGTGCATGTTTGCGTTCACTTCGAACACTTGATCCATCTCCAGAGCAGCTCATGCCTGTCGTGGATACAGTTTTTGCTTCACAGGATCCCGCTGTCATACTGCCTATCTTGCAAAGTATTGCTGATATGGGCTCTGAGGCAGTGCCATTCTTGGTCGAGCGACTCAAGCTTCCTCAAGGACGGTTTTGGGCGAGTGTCGCCATTACTGAAATCGGTCCGGGTGCTGCAGGTGCCACGCAAGCACTTATTGAAGCTCTGCCGGAGAGTGCGTTAGATGAGCAACTCCACGAGGTATTTGCCCTCGCTGCGATTGGTGAGGGCGCTCAGAGTGCGGGAGAAGCCCTGGTAAAATTATACAGTGATGGGGATTCGTCGCTGCACGGTCCAATCTTGTATGCGATTGGAAAATTGAAGTATAGAGAAGCTGAGCCGTTCCTGACACAAACGGTTGCAGAGGATTCGCCACTTTCCGCTACGGCAGCGTGGGCTTTAGCCAAAATTCACCCGGATGATTCAGCATTGGTTGATGATGCGGTAAAAAGAATGCGTGCTCAGTGCCAAAGTGAAAGTGTATTTGAACAAGCAGCAGCTGTATCAGCTTTATCAGACTTATCGACTTCCATGGATACAACACAGCGGCAAAGCCTTGGAGCCTTCCTCGGCAACATGCTAGAGAATGCACCAGAGCCAGTTCAGGAAGCTGCTGCAGCAGCAATTGTTCGACTTGGCAGTGACGGTGTTCCTGCTCTTGTTTCTCGCTTAAAAGACACAGAGACACAATTCTTTGCTCTTGGGATCACCTCGGCAATTGGTGAATCTGCCGCCGAAGTAGTTCCTGATATTGTTGGATTACTGGATTCAAAAGATGACGAGATTGTTCACGAAGCTATTCTTGCTCTTGCTGCAATAGGTTCCGCTTCAGCTCCAGCTTCAGACAGAGTTCTCACGATCCTCAACGAATCAGTGCAAAATCAGAATGAAGTCGAAACTCGTCTTCATTATGCTGCAGCGTACTGCCTTGGACGCATTGGCTCCCCTGCCGCAATGAAAGCCCTTCCTCGACTGAAGGAATTGAGTGTTTCCTCGGATGGCATGCAGGCAACCGTTGCGATTTGGGCGGTTTTGCAGATCACTCCGGATGATCAGGAGCAATTTGAAAATGCAGTACCCCTGCTCACAGAAGCATTAGCTTCTGAGGAGCAGACCATTCGCCTTGAGGCGATTATTGCACTTGGTGATATGGGCCCGCGGGCCAAAGATGCTATCCCAGCCATGGAGCTAGTTAGTGAAGATGATCCGGTTCGGACGATCCGGCTAGCGGCACAGCAGGCACTTGAGAAAATCCATGCTGACTGACAGAAGCTACCGCTAAAATTCTGTTTAAGGGTCTGGCTGACCGTTCTAATCGTACTGGCTGGCACTTAGTCAAGAAACGATCCTTCTTTCGTCGATATCACCTTTACTAGTGATTTGGGCGTCGCCGGTGTCGCTGTCTCTAGTAGCGGCACGTATGGTGTGAAAATGGGTCGGATAGGAATCTTCAAGAAACTGTGGCTCCTTCGATGCTCTCGTTCTATAGGGGAGCGACCGCTTGTCCGAAGCATAGTTGACGGCCGTCCGAAGAAGATTTTGGAACTCGGACTCGGTGAGTTGTCCCGTACGCCGAATATGCTTTCACTCGCGTCACAAGTTTCTGATGGTCCGATTCACTACGTTGGGCTTGATCGTTTTGAGGCAAGGCTGCCTGAAGATCCCCCCGGTGTAACGCTCAAGGAAGCCCATAGCCGTTTGCAAAATTTTGGGCGAGTACAGCTCGTTCCAGGAAACCCGGATTCAACACTTGCCCGTCTTTGTAATCATCTTGGCTGGTTTGACCTCATTTTGGTTTCTGCCACCATCGATCAGGCAACCGTATCTCGCTGCTGGTTTTTTTTGCAGCGTTTAACTCGGCCACACACGGTCGTTTTTCAGGAATTGATCGAAGAGTCCTGGGAACCAGTCTCTCATCAAGTTATTGATGATCGAGCAAGTCAGCAGGTCCTTCGCAAGGTGGGGTAAGCCGTAGCTGCGTTCATATAGTGGTCCGGGGTCTCCTAGTAGCGGCAGCCCCCGCTCCCGGCTACATTAAAGGTTTCGTTTCCCTCCTCAATAATAACTGAAGTATGCCAAGCCCTCGAACACTCCTTGACAAAATTTGGGACAATCACGTTGTTTGTACTCCAGCTGGTGAGAATTCGTTGCTCTATATAGACCGTCACCTTGTTCATGAGGTAACAAGTCCACAAGCATTTGAAGGGCTACGACTAGCAAGTCGTCGTGTCAGAAGACCTGAAGCAACTTTTGCGACACCCGACCATAATGTGCCAACGACTGATCGTCGATTGCCAATTGCTGATCCAATCTCGAAACAGCAAATTGATACGTTACGGAATAATTGCAAAGAATTTGATATTCGACTTTTTGATCTAGGTGATGCAGATCAAGGTATTGTGCATGTCATTGGGCCAGAGTTGGGTATTACGCAGCCGGGAATGACGATTGTGTGTGGCGATAGCCATACCGCAACTCATGGGGCGTTGGGAGCCCTTGCCTTTGGAATTGGTACAAGCGAAGTGGAGCATGTTCTGGCAACGCAGACACTTCGGCAAGCAAAACCAAAATCAATGGAAGTGCGAGTGCAGGGAGACTTGCCCAATGGTGTCACGGCAAAAGATCTTGTGCTTTACATCATCGGTAAGTTGACAACCGAAGGAGGAACCGGCTACGTAATTGAATATACCGGTGACTGCATTCGTGGATTTGGGATGGAGCAGCGAATGACGGTTTGCAATATGTCGATTGAGGCTGGTGCCCGTGCAGGTATGATTGCACCAGACGCGGTAACCTTTGATTACCTTCGGGGCCGAGACTTTGTGCCAAAGGACTTTGAAAAAGCTGTTCAAGATTGGAAGAAGCTTCCTACTGATGAAGGGGCAACTTACGACCGAGTAGAGGTTTTTGAGTCTGCTGATATCGTGCCACAGGTGACCTGGGGAACAAATCCAGCGCAAGTCGTGGGCGTTGATGCAGCCGTTCCGGATGTTAATGGATTAAATGACCCCAATGAACGAACATCGGGAGAGAGAGCACTCGAGTACATGGGGCTTTCTTCGGGCACCAAAATCACGGATATACCGTTAGAGCGAGTTTTCATTGGATCGTGTACGAATAGCCGTATCGAAGATTTACGTGCAGCCGCTGATGTTATTCGTGGGTACCGTGTTGCCGGCGATGTGCATGCTATGGTCGTTCCCGGTAGTGGTCGTGTGAAGCGTCAGGCTGAAGAAGAAGGGCTTGATAGAGTCTTCACAGAAGCCGGTTTCGAGTGGCGTGAAGCAGGTTGCAGTATGTGCCTCGGGATGAATCCGGATACGCTTTCACCGGGCCAACGATGCGCCTCAACAAGCAATCGAAATTTTGAGGGTAGGCAAGGGAAGGGTGGCCGCACACATCTCGTTTCACCAGCTATGGCAGCTGCGGCCGCGGTAGAAGGACGTTTTGTGGATATCCGAGAATGGAAATATCGATAACGCACCGGATTGTTCCGGTTTCTTAATTGAAAGGGTTTTTTGTGCAGTCATTTACTTTGCATTCGGGTGCTGTGGTCGCAATGGACCGCGCGAATGTTGACACGGATCAAATAATTCCAAAGCAGTTTTTGAAGCGTATTGAGCGGAC
>Ga0315321_10003158_pt1 | contig 12800 bp, 8 predicted proteins | sample M180m21515metaG_FD_203464 | JGI IMG/M metagenome (GOLD analysis project Ga0315321, IMG submission 203464) | Ammonia-oxidizing marine archaeal communities from Monterey Bay, California, United States - M1 80m 21515 | ecosystem: Environmental > Aquatic > Marine > Intertidal zone | place: USA... | reverse complement strand
TGGCAAGGATCAATTCACGTCGTGCCATGGAGCGGGAATCGATCTCCGTTATGGTGAGCCTCGCATTCTTGTTTGCGATCGGGATGGACGACGCATGATCCATCTAACCATGGACCTGACTTGGATCGGAATTTATGGCGAGACTCCGATGCGTCGGCCGGCTGATGTTGACGTCCGGGGGGATTATGCGGTTGTTGCCGAGATCGAAGGCCGTGTAATTCTTATGGATAAAAGCGGCAAGGTGGTTTCAGCCCTCTTAGATAATCCCGACACGAAGCAGTGGGCCACCAATGGTGTCCCAGCTGAGCAACTTCATGATAACGCCTTCTCGGCACCCCACGGGATTAAGTGGGGACCAGCAGGTCAAATTTATGTGACCGAATACTCCAAAGTTGGTCGCTTAGTCGCTTTGTTTCCTAAAAAATAGTCCTCCCTTGAAATTATGATCGAACTTGAAGATTTTTTTGAAGACGTCATTGGTAAAACGATCAAGGGCACGGGAATGGCCGATGGAGTTTTGTCATTTCTTACGAATGTCGAGCCAGATGCCATCGCCAAGCTAAAGAATGGTGAGTTCGACGAAGTGGCCGTTCGGGCTATCGCTCCCGCGCTTGGGCTCGATGCCGATTGTTTGGTAGAGCTCGCAAATCGGGTATGGCGGCCGGAGCCGGTTGAACTCGAGGGACTCCGGCAGTCTAATACTGTGTTTGATCCAGACCCGGAAGACATGATGACTGTAAATTCCTACCTTATTTGGGATCCCCAGACCAAAGAGGCCGCTCTCTTTGATACGGGTGCCGATTCGGATCCTGCCCTTGAGATGGTAAAGAATCTGGGCGTTGACCTCAAAACTCTCTTTATTACCCACTCCCATATCGATCACATAATTGATCGTGAGAAGGTCGTGGAAGCACACCCCGAAATTCGTGTTTTGGTGAATGCCAAAGAACCTGTTGCTGGAGCAGAACGATTTGCGGCTGGCGAGAATTTTTCAATCGGAACTCTCCGGGTTACGACTCGTCTAACCTGGGGGCATTCACCAGCAGGAACCACTTATGTGATCAATGGTCTTGGCCGCCCCATAGCTATTGTCGGTGATGCTCTTTTCGCCCAGTCGATGGGTGGCGGGGTGATTTCCTTTAAGGATGCACTTGCGACCAACCGTTCCGAGATTTTCACTCTCGAAGACCATACCGTAGTTTGTCCCGGACACGGGCCGATGACCTCGGTGGGAGAGGAAAAAGCCCACAATCCATTCTTCCCTGAATTCAAATCATAACAATCCAAACCACTAAAATATTATGAGCAAAGTAGCATTTGTCGGCGTAGGCCGAATGGGCGCCAATATGGCACGTCACCTTCAACTCGATTGTGGACATGACGTCACTGCAATCTTTGATGTAAACAAGAAGGCATCAGCGGAGATCGCAGCCGAGCTTGGCGCCAAAGATTGCGGCACCTTGTCAGAAGTCACCGAAGCTGCTGAGATTATCTTTACCGTAGTGACCAATGATGATGCCATGCGGGCTATCTTCCTACAAGATGGAGATAATCTTTTCTCTGAAGCATCCGGTAAGACCTTCATCAACTGCGCCACTCTTTCACCGGGGATTCACAAAGAAGTTTATGAAGCTGGAAAGGAAATCGAAGCTCACGTTCTGGAAGGGGCGATGGCCTCATCGATTTCCCAAGCCCGCGAAGGAAAATTGTTCTTAATGATTGGGGGGGATCAGGAGATCTTCGTCCAGCACAAGGAGATCCTTGATCAACTCTCCGTTAACCTCCGCCTCTGTGGACCAATCGGAAAAGCCGCCGAGGTCAAGGCTCTCGTTAACATGGTTATGAACATAAACACGGCGGCGCTCGCTGAAGGTTTGGGGCTTGCTGATGCAATGGGTCTTGATCTCCAGATGGTGTGCGATATTTTCGCCCAAACTGGGGCCAACAGCCGCGTTCTCGAGACTGATTCCGAGGATATGATCGATCGTGATCATGAATGTTGGTTCTCAGCGGAACACGCTGCTAAGGATTCTGGAATCGCAGCGGCTTTAGCAGGAGGTGTCGGAATCAGTCTGCCTGTCAACGATGCCACTAAGGCTCAATATGATAAAATGGTGGCCGTTGGACTCGGGGAACTCGATAAATCAGGTATCGCCGAGCTGACCTTCAAGGGTCGAGGGCCGTCGGCATAAATTGTCCATTTTAAGATGGAAGCGGTGGGTTTTTGTCCGCCGCTTCTTTTTTTGCCCTATTTGGTCTAAAAAGTTCAATATTTCCTCCATTTTCTAGACTTCGTGGTTTGACAGGTTGAGCTGGAATTTCGTTAACTCTAGAAAAGCACTGGCAAACACCACGCGATTATTCAATTCATAGACACCACGATCTAATTATGGCCGACGAAAACGAAAACACCCAGCCGCCCGCACCCGATGATCAAACTTCATCAGTGCCCGTTAAAAAAGAGACTGTCCGCGTGACACTCAAGGCAGATCCGCCGGCTCCGAGCGCACCTACTCCACCGCCAGCTCCTGCTGCCGGGGCTCCTGCGCCTCCGGCACCGGCGCCAACAATTCCATTGAAGTCCGCGCCAGCACCTTCAGGTGCTCCAGCACCGGCTCCTACCATCCCTCTGAAAACTAGTGCAGCTGCACCTGGTCCGGCAACTGTGCCACTCAAGACATCTCCAGTTCCGGGAGCAGCCGCAGGCGCTCCGACGACAGCCCTTCCGCAGGCCACTGTTCAACTTCAGAGCACCCAACAGCTCGGAAAGCCTACGGCACCTACGATGTCAACTATCGGGACAATCGCGATGGACGACGATGAAGAGGAGGAAAGCGACACCATCCCAATGGTGATGTCTATTTTGGCTTTTGTTCTGAGCCTCGCCGTTTTGGCTCTTACCATCATGATGTGGACCACCGAAAACAAATTTGGTGATATCTTTAAATAAGGTTCAAATTAATTAAATCAACTTAAAGTTATGGCACTTCCTATTATCATTTTCATCATCGCTGCTAGCGTCGCCGCCCTCAACTTCCTTACGATGGGAGTGGGCGGGTAGTCGCTGAATTGCGGGAATCGTAGAGATCATCTGTTCCGACATTACATCTCGAATAAATCCTCAAAGGGTGGCTCTTGACGCCACCCTTTTTCCGTACATATTCGCGGCATGGCTTTAACTATTACCGAAGATAACTTCGACGCCGAAGTCCTCAGCTCTGATCAGCCCGTTCTTGTCGACTTTTGGGCCGAGTGGTGTGGACCTTGTAAAATGATCTCTCCTATGGTGGATGCTGTTGCCGCAGAAGTTGATGGTATAGCAAAAGTCGGGAAGTGTAATCTAGATGATGGTCAGGCTCTTGCTGCTAAATATGGGATTCGTTCTATCCCAACTCTTTTGTTCTTCAAAGATGGAGAGGTTAAGGACCAAATCGTGGGAGCAAATGTCACCCAAGGCCAGATTTCCGAGAAGCTTCAGGCTCTCGCGTAATTTAGGAATTAAAATTTAATCATTAAAAAACGGGAGGCTCGAATGAGCCTCCCGTTTTATTTAAGTCGAGAAGGTTCTGCCTACCATTTTTTACCGTAGGAAGAATTCTCAAAACCTTGTCCGAGACGTTGGAAATCACGGCCCATCCCAAGAAAGGTATTGCAGGATGAAAGGAAAAGAGAGGAACCAATAGCGGCGGCGATCATTAATAGAAGTCGGTATTTCACATGAGAAAAATATTAAACAGGTAGGTATCTGGCAAGCCCTTTGTGAATTCGCTTTTGAAGCTCCTAGAAACGTTGATCGAGTGCCTTGAGGATGGATTGGAGGCGCTTGACTTCCTCAAAGGCTTCTAAAATCTGCTCTGAGGTGAGGCCGGGATCGTTGAGTCGTGTTCGCAGTGCCTTTTCTTTTACTTGATAAAATCGGGCTGAAAGCATCGCTATTGTGTCGCATGCCGAGGAAACCGGATCCTCTGGTATCGTGTCGCTAAAGCCATTTTCCAATGCGATACGATCGCCTTTCGAAATGGTCATTAGATAAGCTTGTTTTGAGGCCTCGCTTTCGGGGTTAGGTCGTTTTGCTAGGATATCGACGAGCACGTGGTTTCCCAGCGTTTCGGTGAGACATTCCTGAAGAGTTTCTAATTGCTCCCGAAGATATTCGGCGGCCGCTTCCGAGTTCAGGGCGAGGTGGCAAAGATAGATAATAAGATGATCAATCGCGGCGGGCTCTACCTTATCCACTTTTTCTTCTTCATTTTCTCTTGGCCTGAAGCGCTTGAGCTCAGCCTTTGCGGCTGCCACTGCCTGCCGAAATCCCTCAACTCCCAGGCGAAGCCGGATGGCTAGATTCTGAATTGTAGCGTCGCGGAGGAGATCGTCATCCATAACGCAAACTGATTTAGCAAGCTCTTGTAATAATTTGGTTTTTTCGGCTGCCGATGATAAGTTTATGGATTTGAGTTCTTTATCAAGTTTGGCATCGAAATATTCCTTGGCCGATCCGAGGAGTTCTCGGAACGCTTCCGCGCCATGCTTTTTCACAAAGGTGTCTGGATCATCTCCATCAGGAAGATGCATTAGGCGAACGGGAAGCCCTTGAGCCGTGAGTTGTTTAAATGTTTTGTCAGCAGCAGCGAGTCCGGCATTATCACCATCGTAACAAAGAACAACTCGGTCGGTGTAGCGCTTAATCATGCGAGCGTGTTGCTCTGTGAATGCAGTGCCAAGCGGCGCTATCGTGTTCTCGAATCCTGATTCGTGAAGGACGATAGCATCGACCTGACCTTCACAAAGAAGCGCAAACTTTTCTTTGCCCATAGGCCGCCTCGCCTTGTTGAGGGCAAAGAGGAGTTTCGATTTGTTGAAAAGAGGAGTTTCGTTGGTGTTGATGTATTTTCCGCGTTTATCGTCTTCACGAAGAATCCGTGCGCTGAAACCGACGACATCGTCGACGTCGTTATGAATGGGAAAAGTCAGTTGATCGTAAAACTTAACCCAGAGTCCGGACCGCGGATTGTTCTTGTCCTTAAGTCCACCCAATCCAGCTTGGAGAATTTCTCGACCGTTAAAGCCACTTTCCCGGGCCATTTGGAGAAAAAGGTTTGAATTTCGGGGAGCCCATCCGATTAACCATTTTTGTGCGGTTTCCTTACTGAATTCTCTGCTCTTCAGGTATTCCCGGGCATGAGCCGCATCAGGATTTTTTAAGAGCTGTTCGTGGAAAAATCGGGCGGATTTATTATTTAGCTCCTTGAGTCGAGAGATCTTTCGTCGTTTGCGATCTGATTCCGGATCGCTGGCTTCTTCAATAATCTGAATACCAGCCCGATCAGCAAGTTTTCTGACGGCGTCGACGAAGGGGAGATTCTCATATTCCATTAAGAAGTTGAGGGCGGAGCCGCTCGCGTCGCAACCGAAGCATTTGTAGCGCTGCCTAGCAGGGTTGATATTAAACGACGGCGTTTTTTCCCCGTGGAAGGGACAGTTGATTTTAAAGTCCGAACCCGAGCGCTTGAGAGGGAAATACCCACCTATCAAATCGACAATATCCGTCGCTTCGAGGATACGTTCGATTGTTTCTCTTGGGATCATTCCCATGTAAGTAGTGTGAATCGGTTGTTTGGGTTTCGCCAGCCTTGGGTTACGTTCTTTGCATGAAAACGGTGATTTTTTACCTTCTCGCGGGTCTTGGGCAGGTCTTGGGCCAAGACATGAAGGTCTTCGGCAAATCAAATGAAGAAAGCTACGCCGGAAAAATTATCCGGATCGAGGTGGGTGAAAATTCCCTCACCAACGGGCAAAGCTTCAAATTTTGGGAACGTATTTTGGAGCGGGCCACTGACGAAGAGGCAAAGGGAATTATTTTCGATCTAGATACGCCTGGGGGTTTGGCCTTTCCGACCGAAGAGCTTATGACGAAGATCGCAAATGTTGGGATTCCTACAGTAGCCTTCGTGAACCCTAATGCGATTAGCGCAGGTTCCTTTATCGCCGTGTCCACTGATCGAATCTATATGACTCCAGGTTCGAAGATCGGCTCGTCTGGCATTATTGATGGTTCTGGTCGGGAAATAGATCCCGTAAGAAGGGCGAAGCTTGAAAGCTATTTTGGTGCTCAGATTCGCTATATTGCGAAGCAGAAGGGATATAATCCCGAGGTGATTGAGGCCATGATGTTCTTAAGTGACGAGAAACGTGTCATTGGCGATGTTGAAGTAAAACCCGGGTCCTTATTAAATCTCAATTCAAGCGAAGCAACGAGAATGATGAGCGACGGTCCGCTCCTGGCTCAGGCTGAAGTGACTTCTCTCGAGGAGGTCTTAAAAGCCGAAGGATGGAGTGAAGAGGAAGTAGTTACCGCGACTCCGACCGGATTTGAACGTCTAGCTTGGTGGATTGCCGGTTTCTCTGGAGTATTAATTCTAGTCGGTTTGGGAGGTGGGTATCTTGAGCTAAAGACGCCGGGCTTTGGGATTGGTGGTATCATCTGCTTATCTGCTTTTGCTCTCTTCTTTTTCGGAAACTACATGGCTGGTAATATGGCAGGGTATGAACTCGCAGCTCTCTTTGTCATCGGGATTGCTTTGATCGGAGTGGAGATCTTTGTGATTCCTGGTTTTGGAGTGGCTGGAATCACCGGGCTACTTTTGCTTGTTGGGGCAGTTGTATTTTCGATGTTTGATGGAGTTACTTGGGAGACTTATCAGTGGGGTGGATCGGAGGAAGTGAGCTTTGTGGATGCTCTTCGAAAGCCGGCGATGAATTTGGCGATTGGGATTTTCGGCTCACTACTACTTCTTTTTCTTATGGTAAAGTTTCTTCCGAAGGTGAGGTTTATCGATAAGACAATGTTGCCCACTTCGCTAGGAAGAGGAAATGGTGATGATCAGGAAACCGTGGCAGGAGCAATGTTTGGCAGGACTGGAGTTGCGGTCACCGATTTGCGGCCGAATGGAAAAGCAGAAGTCGATGGCTCGGTTCTGGAGGTTCTGGCTGACGGGGTGTTTCTGGATAAAGGGGATCCTGTTCGAGTAGTCAGCGATGACGGAATGGGCGTGGTTGTGAAGAAAGTAAAAGATTAAAGCAGCCCAGCAGAAATATCCCTCCTCAGTGAGAGATTGATTTAAATACGGATACCGTTGCTCGGCCGAAGGAGGTTGTGGCGCTAACCCTGTGCAAAAAATTGGGGGTTCGGCTATGAGAAGTATTTAACCCCGGCTCTAAAGAGTGGTTGGTATAGATTGCCAGAAATGTTTTGCCCGACATTTGGGCCCTGGCGTTCGGTGTGCCCCATTTTTCCGAGGACCTGACCGCAGGGGGATGAAATCCCCTCGATGGCGTGAATGGAGCCATTTGGATTGAATTCCGGAGCCATAGTAGGCTGGCCATCGAGATCGGTGTATTGCGTCGCAATTTGACCGGCGGCGGCGAGGTTACGAAGGTCTTCTTCATTCGCGTAGAATTTGCCTTCGCCATGTGAAAAGGGGATGTTGTGAAGATCGCCCACTTGAGTATCTGCAAGCCAAGGTGACTGCGTCGAAGCAATGCGCGTGGTTGCGTAACGGGCAACATGTCTTCCGATGTCGTTGAAGGTCAAAGTCGGATCGCCGGGTTTTGGTTCCCGAATTTCACCATAGGTCACGAGTCCGGTTTTGATGAGCGCCTGAAAACCATTACAGATTCCAAGGATCAGACCATCGCGGTTTCTGAGGAGGTCCATGACTGCGTCGGCAACCTCGGGGCTCCGAAGAATAGTCGCGATAAATTTCCCTGATCCCGCCGGCTCGTCACCAGCTGAGAAACCACCGGGCAGCATGAGAATTTGAGATTTTCGGATGCTTTCAGCTAGGTCAGCGAGTGATTTCTCAACTGCTTGCGGAGTGAGGTTACGAAAGACTTGGATTTCGGCTTGGGCACCAACTTCACGAAAGGCTTTCGCGGAATCGTATTCCGAATTGGTCCCGGGAAACGCCGGAATGATGACCTTAGGGTTTTGGCTTTTGGTGGTTGAGCGTTTGACCTCAAACGACGAGTTGAAGGTGTCAGCTTCGCTGGTCGAAGGATCCTTGGTCTCTGGATAGATCTCAGAGAGAGGACTAGTCCATGCTTCATAAAGTTCTCCCAGTGCAAGGGTATCGGCGCCAACTTGGATGGTTGGATTAATTTGGGTTTTGCCAATAACGGTTCCGCCGGCAATTTCTTTTTTTGACTCAATCAGGAAGCAAAGGAAGCGCTCTTGGTGAAGGTTTATGTCTGTTTTGATGGTGGCGCCGATTCCGTTTCCGAATGCCATTTTGCTGAGGCCGGTGGCAATGCCGCCGTGGTCCAAAGTATGGGCTGCGAGGATATTTGCCCCGTGAAGAGTGTCGGCGATCTCCTTGAGCTTTTGGAAATCAGGAAGTTGATTTTCGTCGCGCGGAATCTCGATAAAAGAAATAAGTGAATCGACTTCTTTGAATTCCGGAGACACGACATTTCTTGTGCTTCCGGGGGCAAGGGCGAAGGAGACTAGGGTTGGCGGGACGTCAATGTCGTTAAATGTACCTGACATGGAATCCTTTCCACCAATCGCTCCGAGGCGGAGTTCATGCTGTGCCTTGAAGGCACCAAGTAGTGCTGCGAAGGGGAGCCCCCAGCGGGATGAGTCATTCCCGAGTTTGGGGAAGTATTCCTGAAGAGTAAGTCGGATGTCGCATAGGCGCGCGCCCGAAGCTACGGCCCGACAGACAGATTCGGTGACGGCATAAGCTGCTCCGTGATAGGGAGACCAGGTTGCGATATTAGGGTTAAAACCCCAGGACATGTGGGTGCAGACCTCAGTTTGCCCTTCAAGAAAGGGGAGGGATGCTACCATGGCATCGACGGGAGTGCATTGGTGGCTTCCCCCAAATGGCGAGAGCACGGTGCCTGCTCCGACCGAAGAGTCGAACATTTCACCGAGGCCTTTCTGGGAAGAAATATTGAGATCCCCAAGCGCCTCTGGAAAGCTTTCGAACGCGACGCAATTAAGTGGTGATTCCGATCCAACCGCTTCGACGTGAACCGCGGCTTCTTGTTGGACGCCATTTGTATCGAGGAATTCACGAGTGAGATCGACAATCGTTTTACCACGCCAAGTCATGCGGAGACGACCGGTGTCAGTGACGGTGGCGACGTGGACACATTCGAGATTCTCCTTGTCAGACTCAGTAATGAAGTAGGCGACTTCAGAGGGGTCGACGCAAATCGCCATACGTTCCTGCGATTCCGAAATGGCAAGTTCGGTGCCATCAAGGCCATTGTATTTCTTTGGGACAGCATCGAGGTTAATTTCGAGGCTGTCGGCAATTTCGCCGATTGCGACCGATATTCCGCCTGCCCCAAAGTCGTTGCAGATCTTTATCTTTGGCGCAAGTTCGGGGTTGCGGAAGAGGCGCTGAATTTTGCGCTCGGTGGGAGCGTCTCCTTTTTGAACTTCGGCTGAGTTGTCTAAAGCATCGTCGGTGTGTTCCTTGGATGAACCGGTCGCTCCACCAACACCATCGCGTCCGGTGCGTCCTCCGATAAGGAGGATGTGATCACCATTTTCAGGCCCCCCTCGGAAGACGTTTTTGCGTGGAGCGGCGGCGACCACGGCTCCTATTTCCATGCGCTTGGCGGCGTAGTTGGGATGGTAAATTTCGGATACCTTCCCGGTCGCGAGGCCAATCTGATTGCCATAAGAAGAATATCCGTGTGCGGATTCCTGACAAATTTTTCGCTGAGGAAGTTTTCCGGGGATCGTCTCATCGTAAGGAATACGGGGGTCGGCGGCACCGGTGACCCGCATTGCTTGATAAACATAAGAACGACCTGAAAGTGGGTCTCGAATACAACCGCCAAGGCAGGTGGCAGCACCGCCGAAAGGTTCGATTTCGGTGGGGTGATTATGTGTTTCGTTTTTGAATTGGACGAGCCATTCCTGTTCATCATCTCCATCAACAACGATAGAGGCTGCATTGATTTCGTTTGAGACCTCAAGGTTGTCGAGTTCGCCGGATTTGCGGAGCTCCTTCATACCCATGAGTGCGATGTCCATGAGAGTGACTGGGCGTTCGGTGTTTGCTCCGTATACTTCGTCGCGGGTGGCGAGGTAGGTTTTGTAAGTTTCTTGTATGACTTCCGTTCCTTCGTCGAAGCTGACTTTTGCAATCTTCGACATAAAGGTTGTATGACGGCAGTGGTCAGACCAATAGGTGTCGAGCATGCGCAGCTCGGTGATCGTTGGTTCGCGGTTCTCTCCTTGGAAATACTTCTGGGTATGGAGAAGGTCGGCGGTCGACATGGCGAGGCCGAGCTCGCTACGATATCGCTCAAAGTCTGCCTTAGACTTTTGGTTGAACCCTTCGAGGATGGCGACGTCTTTAGGTTCGGGGGAATCAGTGCGTTGATAGGGCGCGTTAACTGAGATCTCGTGGGAATCGACCGGATTGATGAGGTATTTCTTGATAGCTACCAAATCTTCTTCGGAGAGCTTGCCGGTCAGGATAATGACACGGGCGGAGGAAACGAAGGGGCGCTCTTTACCTGTGAGGATCTGGACGCATTGCGCGGCCGAATCGGCTCGTTGATCGAATTGACCGGGAAGGAATTCCAACGCGAAGGCAGTTTCATCGGAGTTCAGTGAGAGCTCGGTCGAAGAGGTCTCGACTTGAGGTTCGGAGAGGATGAGTTGGGTTGCTTTGGCGAATTCCTCGTCGGTCAAACCATCGAGATCATATCGTTGCACGATGCGGGCCGATTTGATGCTTTCTATCGCAAGATTATTGCGGAGATCACCGATGAGGTGAGTGGAGTCGTTGGCGAAAGGAATGGTTTTTTCGACGAAAAGGCGATGCATGGCGGTGAAGCCTTGAGATTAGTTGACGTGGAGGAATGAGCAAGGGGAATGAAGGCTGACGAAGAGGGCCTAGTTTTGAATGGTTCTAGGATAAAAAAGGGGTGCTTTCGAAAGTTCTCGGAATCAATTGCGAGAGAAAACTCTCACTCGATAGAAACGATTGCGATCGTTTTGTGGGCTTTGGTCCACTAGAACTGAAATTTCCGAGGTTGCAATTATTGGTTCTCCAACGCTGAACCAACCGACCGTAGGATCAGAGAATGCTTCGAGTTGATAACTTTTCCCGGGTTGGCTAGTAAAGTTGATGTTTGGTTCCTTGGCGAGGATGGTGAGGCTGATGATTTCAGGCGTGATCTCCGGGACAATCCCATCAAAGCAATTGACTCTGAGGCGCATAAAATGGGTCCGGGTTTGATCGGCTGTAGTCAGGGCAACGGCGCGGAAGCTTTCCATTAAGTCGGTTGAGGAGAGGGTTTCGACTTGGATAGACGCAGAATCGCTTCGCCAGATTTTGAGATCATCCGAAACCTCTGCAATGACGGAAAATCTCTGAGGGTCAAGTTGCCGGTTTGACCATGTGAGGCTCAGAGCTTTTGATTCGGCGTCGTAAATTGGGGTCGGGAACTTTCCACTGTCCTGAGTAGAAGGATCTAGGCCAAGAACGAACTCGAAAAGGTTAGAAATGCCGTCGCCGTCGGGGTCATTCTCTTTTTCGGTTTTACCTGGAGTGGTCATTCCAAAGGCTCGGTCCACCCATGCGAGATAGGAATCATGAACCGTTACCTTAATTTCCTGCGATTGATCAAAGTCAAAAGCAGTGGCATTGAGGCGGAGATTGTAAGTGCCAGGGAGATCAAAGCGGATTTCGCTTGCTGGTTCTTCGGGAGTGGTGAAAAACACCGAAGCTGGGCCGTCAAGGAGTTCCCATTGAAAGACCACGGAGGCGGGGGTGACGGAGCCATAAGAAACAAATGGATCGATGGTCAGACTGTTTGGAAGGGTGATGGTTTCGTTGGGAGGGGTTCTGACGGAGAAGGTTCCTGAGTTTCCTGGTGTCCCATTGATGATTAGCCCTGGAGCCCAATTCAGTTTGAGGTTCCATGCGACAACAGGAAGTAAGGGATCGTTAAATTCAAGCGAGAAGCCGGATCCATTGGACGCGGAATACCAGTTATCATATTCAAAATCGTGGATTCCGGCTTTAATGTTGGGGAGTTCAAGGCGGAGCCGTTCGCCTCCGTTACTGAGTTTTCCATCATACTGGCCCGAGACTGGAAGTGAGTCACCATAGCGGGTTTCAAAAGAAGATCGGTTACTCACCAGGATGATAAATTCCCCGGGCTGAAGAGTGAGGTTGGGGAAGGTGAAGCGGATGCCCTCGGTGAATTGAAGACCTTCCAGATTGATGGCCTCCAGACCGATATTTTGAAGTTCAATAAACTCAAAATCAGATCCTCCAAGAGGGTCATACATGATTTCGGTTATGCGAAGGTTTTGAAGGAGGCTGCGCTCGGTAGTGAGCGGGCTGTTGTTTGTGTAGCCCGGACTGGGGACGACAAACTCCTCGTAATTGGGACTGCCATCCGGGCTTCTTCCACGGGAGAGGTCAGAGCGTTGGTTCACAAAGTGGACCTGATCGATCATGACCCCATTTGTCCCGAGAAGAGAGATCCATTCGTTTTCGGATGCGAGCTTGAAAGGAAGTTCATCAGCTCGTAAAGGATCAGCCGAATTACCATTTGGAGTTAGGAGCGCAAAACCTTTCGGCGCGATAAAACTAAGGTCGGGTAAGGTGTGCTTGCGGGGAAAGCTCACGGGCTCATCACTCATGGCAAGACCGCCGAGAGCAACTGGTTGGTTTGATGGGTTGAATAGCTCAATAAACTCGTCTCTGAAAACCGCATCATCTTCGGAGAGCCATTCGTTGATGCGAATTACGCTGGGTTCT
>Ga0315321_10003157_pt1 | contig 12801 bp, 9 predicted proteins | sample M180m21515metaG_FD_203464 | JGI IMG/M metagenome (GOLD analysis project Ga0315321, IMG submission 203464) | Ammonia-oxidizing marine archaeal communities from Monterey Bay, California, United States - M1 80m 21515 | ecosystem: Environmental > Aquatic > Marine > Intertidal zone | place: USA... | reverse complement strand
ATGCCATCACCGTTCGTATCGGTGATTCCAGAGTACGGATGCTCTGATACCGCTTGCCATGCGATCTTGCGGAACATCTGATCCAGGGAGGTGCTTGGAAAAGTGGTGTTGCCACCGAATGGAATGTTGTCTTCGATGAGCTCAGGTGATTTTCCATAAAGTGTCGCGTAGAACACGTAACCCTCGAGACGCTCCAATCCAGGTCCGAGGTGTCCCAATTGATCTCTCCAAAGCGATCGCTCTTTTTTGCCTATCACTTGGTGTAGGCCTTCAATGCCCGGCAGTTCACCACGCACGAAATGCTTCGCTGCCAAGACCATGGAATCGGATGTAGGCAGGATGAATACTTTTCCCGGATACGCTTTGCGAAGGGGATCGATGACCAGAGCATGCATTTCCTTTCTCTCTTCGGCCAGTTGATCCAAAACCTCATCTGTAAAAAATGCTTCTGATTTTGGTTTCTCTTTAAGTTGCACCAGTTGAGGCCATGCATCAGATAAGAAAAATTTCATTTCTGGGTTGTACTTCAGGCAGAAGTCAATCCAGCACGAGTAGTATTTGGGCTGATCCTGAAAATAAGGACCAAACATCATCGCTTCCCATTCAGCGTTTGCAATGGAAGAAAGTAGTTTTGGGTAGGGTTTGCCTTTAAAATCAAAAATTCCGTTTTCCTGCTCCCACTTGTAGCGAGCGCTGCCAGTTATGCCTCCACCAATGTGCGTGTAAAGCGGTTGATCCATCCCAGCTCCTTTGGCAATCAAAGGCATGGTTTTGTAGCCAGGCATCATGAAGCTATGGCCAACGCCGACGACTCTCAACGCACCATCGGTAGGCTTGGAGTACGAAACCACGGCAGGCGCTTTTCCGCCTGCAACTTTTGCGTAGGTCGCTTCGATTTGGCTGGGTGGCATGTAGCAAACTGCTTCTTTGGGAAATTTCTCGAGTTCCCATCCTGCATCTACTTCAAACGTTGTTGGAACCCCGCGGCCCTGGTTGCGGCTACCAGTTTTGGCACCCATCTTATTGCGATAGGCGAGTGCTTCCTGCCAAGTCAGTTTCCCATCATGATTCGTATCAGCGGCCGGAAATTGTTTGAGTAGCTGTTGCAGCCGTTCTGCTTTCCCGTTGTTCTGGGCGTAAGTGGATGGTCCGAGAGTAACTCCGAAGATGAATAATAAAATGAAAAATACTCGCGAATTCATTCGAATAGTTCCTTACTGTTTTCTTGTTTGGCGGGTAGCGATCCACTGAATATGGACACTCTTTTTTAACGCTCTGATAACCGGAGAGTTGCTGTACCTTGAACTGCTATGCGGAGATGCTGAAACCTGCACTAAATCATTGCAATCAAGCCAGGGAAAGATTCCAGAAATTTGTGAACTGCTCAGCAAGTATAGATTCCCTCGTGACAATATCCCCCAAAACTGGGCTCATATCCGGGCCGTGTCTTTGGTCGGGGATGGTCGCAAGCAATTATGAGAAGTTTATTTTGGTGTTCGGTGGCCACAAACGACCACACTTGACCAAAGACAACCACATCAAAAACAATCACAGAAGATAGCTTGTACGCTTACCTTATGGAGCTACTCTCCCCTCATTTGTCTATTTTTTATGGCACATAGTATGATTTCCCTCCGATTTCCAGAGTGCATTTTAGCTTTACAGCTTTTTCACTCGCTGAACAAAACTGTCTCAACGCGATGTTACAATAAGTGTGAATTGTTGCAGCCTTTGTACCGGTCTGTTTTATTTTTGAGTTCAATTTAATAGGGATTAAGAAATTGCCAATGAGTATCTCAGCATTGACGGTTCGTATTTTGGGTCCGATCGCACTTGCATTGTTATGCACCACTCAGGCAACTACAGCTCAAGAATATGACCGTTCATCGCTGCCGATTCCAAACCCACGGACACCACCAGTACGTGAAATGGATGCTCGTAAAGCAACGAAGCCTGAACCCTTCGAGGTGAAGGCTCCCGAAGGGGCTCCTAATGTGGTCGTGGTACTAATCGACGATATCGGCTTTGGCGCGACCGCACCCTTTGGCGGAGCAATTGAGACGCCGACCTTCGATCGTCTTGCCCAAAATGGCTTGCGATTCAATCGTTTTCACACCACCGCACTTTGTTCACCAACTCGAGCTGCGTTGTTATCAGGACGGAATCACCACAACGTCAATGTGGGCTCAGTGATGGAGATCGCGACCGGCTTTCCCGGCAATCTCGGCATGCGGCCCAACGATGCCAAGTATTTTGCAGAAACCCTGCGGTACAACGGATACAGCACCGCAGCGTTTGGAAAATGGCATGAAACACCAACATGGGAAGTTTCAGTATCTGGTCCGTTCTACCGATGGCCTACTCAGTCAGGCTTTGACAAGTTCTATGGTTTTATTGGTGGTGAGACCAATCAATGGGAACCCGTGATCTTCGATGGTGTTACTCGTGTGCCAAAGGAGACTCAAGAAAACTATCACTTCACAACAGATATGACCAACGAAGCTATTCGCTGGGTTCAATTTCAACAGGCAATGACGCCTGACAAGCCATTCTTTGTTTACTTTGCAACCGGCGCCACGCACGCACCGCACCATGCACCTAAAGAATGGATTGAAAAGTACAAGGGTAAATTCGACAAGGGATGGTTAGCCCTACGAGAGGAAACTCTCGTGAGGCAAAAGGCGGCAGGAATCGTTCCTGAAGATACTCTGTTGGCGGATATGCCTGAGGATATCAAAGACTGGGAATCACTTAGCCAGAAAGAAAAAGACCTGTTCGCCTTGCAGATGGAGACGTTTGCTGGATTTACCGAGCATACGGATGTCGAAATCGGTCGTCTGGTCGATGCTATCGATCAAATCGATGAACTTGATAACACCCTTTTCATTTATGTGATGGGTGATAACGGGGCCAGCGGTGAAGGTGGTCTGGAAGGTACGTTCAATGAACTCGTTCACCTGAACGGTATTTTTGACGCCGAGACAATCGATAGCATGTTGGCTCGTTCCGATGATTGGGGCGGACCCGATTCGTTCCCGCATTTCTCGGCTGCCTGGGCTGTTGCTACCGATGCTCCTTTTAAGTGGACAAAACAAATGGCCGCTGACTTCGGTGGAACCCGAAACGGTATGGTTATGCACTGGCCTGCCGGATTTGATGCAAAAGGTGAAATCCGTGATCAGTGGCACCACGTAAACGACGTGGCAGCCACCGTTTTAGAAGCGGCGAAAATTCCGCAGTCGAGGGAAATCAATGGCGTTCCGCAAAAGCCGCTGGATGGCGTCAGCATGCTTTATGCTACGAAGGATAAAGATGCGGCCGATCGCCACACCACGCAATATTTTGAAATGTTTGGTAACCGAGGTGTCTACCATGAAGGATGGTTGGCTCGCACCGTGCACCAGATTCCCTGGCAGGGGAAGCCACTGCGTCCGCTCGAAGAAGACATCTGGGAACTCTATAACGTTGACGAAGACTTCAGTCTGACGAACGATCTGGCTCAAAAGAACCCAGAGAAGATGAAAGAGTTGAGACAATTATTTGTACTTGAAGCGTTGGCAAACAACGTCTTTCCAATCGATGACCGGCTTTATGAACGGTTCAATGCAAGAATTGCAGGCCGTCCAGATCTTATGGGAGACCGAAAGTCATTGACTTTGGCCCACGGGATGGAAGGGATTCTTGAGAACACATTCTTGAATGTAAAGAACACTTCGAAAACAATCGAAGCCGATGTTTCACTCAGTGGCAAAGCAAATGGAATCATCCTTTGTCAGGGTGGAAAATTTGGTGGGTGGGCACTTTACATGAATGAGGGTAAACCGGCCTACACCTATAATTGGTTTGGCCTCGATCAGTACACGATCGAAGGGCCTGATGCGCTTGATGGAGAAAAAGCAAACATCAAGTTGACCTTTGACTATGACGGTGATGGCACCGGTAAGGGTGGTGTAGCCAAGTTGTTTGTTGATGGTGAGATGGTGGCAGAAGGACGTGTTGAAAAAACACAGCCGGCGGTCTTCTCAGCAGATGAAACAGCTGACGTGGGAGTCGACGATGCGACGCAGGTAGTTTCCAATCTGTTCAAAAGCAGAGAGGATTCTGAATTCACAGGCAATGTCGACAAAGTGACGATTACCATTCCCGATAGCGAGTAATGCACGTCTGGTAGAAAAAACAGGTGAAATGAATAGGCTGCCTAATTGGAGATTTTCTATCTTCGCATCCAACCTTGTTTCACGGTACATTCGAATATTCTGACCAAAAATTCTGGGCTTACGGCCTCTTGTGTTGTATGAGAGAGCCCCGCTTGCACATCAAAGGGTTTTGCTTTTCATGACAAACACACAGCCACCTCCTGCTGCCACGACGAGCCCAAAACCAGAAAACTCTTTTCGTGATGTCATCTCTCTACAAGCAATTGTTGTCACGTTGACAATAGGATTTTTGGCTTATATCCAGCGAGACCCTGACTTTACTTTAAAAGTAGAAATTGGGTTTCTGTTACTTGTTTCTGGTCCACTCAGTGGACTGTGGCGAATCACAAGAGCCCACAATGAGACCAGCTCTGGCCTTGAGCATCTCTATACACCTGCCGTTCGTCATTATGCCATGCAGTCATTTATGATTGGATTGGTCATCGTAGGAGGAGCCGCCGTTGGTTACTGGGCCTATCTTCTTCCTGGACAAATTTTAATATCAGTTCAGTAAGATTTGGGTGGGGTACTATTTCCGGGTTTCTTCACCCGAATGGAACAGAAATTCTTAAGGGCAACGAACTTGATAAAGGCTCGTTTCCACTGAAGTCGCCAGAGTGATTTGTTCTATACGATCGTAGAAGAGGTATCGTTCCGTGAGTCCGAGTGGCTGATTCATGGAGTCGTCATTCCAAAAGTGACTGTGGAATAATAGCTTCTTGCAAAAACTCACATAAAATTGTGACCGCCGAGTGGGGTCGCGGAATAACCATTGGTTATTTCTCCTAGCACGTCTTGTGTCATCAATGTCATGATGGCGGCGAGACAGTATCGATCTTGGCGGCTAGTATGAAATCGTTCTCGGAGAGGCCGCCGATGGCATGGGTATAAATCTCAACCCGGACCTTTCGGTAGCCTTCCAGATGGAGGTCAGGATGGTGCTGCTCACGCTCGGCAAGAGCACCGATAGTATTGATCAGACGGATACCATCGCGAAAGCTTTTGAGTTGCCAGTCGCGGCGGATTCGTGTGCCATCCTCGGTGAGCCGCCAGGCAGGCAGCGCGGCAACCTGAGCAGTAGCTTCTTCTAGTGAATACTTTGCAACGCCCCCTTCACAGGGGACACATTGTTTCGTCTCTAATGTCGAGGCAGCCAGTGCTGGATTCATTGGAAAATCTTTTCAGGGAAAAGCAAATCAAAGTTGGCAACACACAAAGTTGCTGCCCTCGCAAAAAATTATACCCGAAGAGTATCGCAGGCTTAACAAGTAATTCATTCTTGTTGGAAAGGACAGGTCACAAAGAGCCTTCTATCTGCAACGCACGCATGCAGAAGTAACAGCCTGAATACGGAAGACCTTACTTCAATAGACAAAGAAGACTTCAGGGGTCTGAAGTTGGGCCTTCGGTGGGATAATGGAAGTGAATACAGGACTCATATCGAGGCGTTATTCAAAGATGTGGGTTTGGGTAAACCTGACGCGAAAATAAATACAGGTTTGACCCTCAAACACGAACTCACTTGACCAAAGGCGACCAGATTAAAAACAATAAGAAGCAACAAGGACGACACACTCTGAACACACCCTTTCTTCCAAAAAAACATATTCCTTCTCTAATTCCTATGCCAATTTATGTTTACGAAACAGTGCCTGAAAAAGCTGACCAGAAGCCGACTCAGTTCGAAGTTGTTCAAAGAATGACTGATGAAGCTTTCACCAAACATCCTGATACGGGTGAGCCGGTGCGTCGTATTATTTCAGGAGGAATATCACTACCGGTATCATCCAAAGGGGGAGACTGCTGCGACAGTGGCTGCTCCTGCGGCTAGGAGCCGCTTGCATGAAGACTATTCCCCTCCAACAGAAGTGTCTCCGGGCTCGTGTGTGAGCACATCGATCAGATTTTCCGGCGTGTACGGTTCTTGGTGGCTTCACAAACCATTACAAAAACTATCTTGCAGAAAATTATCGGCTCCATAAAGATATGGACGGTCCGCTGAGTGCCGGAACATGAAAAGGGATTTCGAACGTGATGTTCAGAACCCCACGATGACTGATAACAACCTGAGTTAGATCAATAAATACTTATGATGAGGCGGTCACCTCATCATTTGAACTGAGGAGATGAGATATGAGCCAAAATGAAATCACTGCTTTATTCGATGAATGGAATGCTGCCATTCAGACAGGTAATCCTAAAACTGTTGCAGCTCTCTACGAAAGCAACGGCATTCTATTGCCGACGCTATCGAATAACGTTCGGCACAATCATGAAGAAATTGAAGACTATTTTGTTCGCTTTCTTGCGAATGGTCCGGCAGGAAAAATTGATGAGGGAAATGTGCGGACCTTTGGTGAAATTGCTATCAACTCCGGCATTTATACCTTCTCTTTCAAAGATGGCACATCCGTCTCTGCACGATTCACTTTCGTTTACCGCTGGAATGGTGAACGCTGGATGATTGTCGAACATCACTCTTCAGCAATGCCTGAGTAGTTCAGTATCTCGTACACCAGCTTGGTACTGCGAAGAAGGTGAAAAGGATTGCTTCGAAGTGGTCTCGCGTTGTATTCCACTGGGTCTCGGTAATGCTGCCGATCCCAGGAAAATTCCGTGCTAGAATCGATGAAGCGTCCGTATAACCACCGTTGGAAAATCTGATGTATATGAAATTCTTTTTCTCGCTGCTCGTGATCTGGTCGATTGCCTTTGGACTTTCTACTGCACATGGAGAGACCACCACTATTCTCTTTCTCGCAGGTGAGCGATCTCACAAATCGGGCGAGCATGAATTTAACGCTGGCTGCCAACTCCTCGCCAAAGCCCTCAACGAGCAAAGCGGCCTCGATGTTTATGCCCGTGTCATCAACGGTTGGCCCGCAGATGAGTCCGTCTTTAGCGAAATCGATGCCGTCATCATTTACTCCGATGGCACCAAGGTTATTAGCCATGGTTGGGAGAAAGCCGATCAGCTTGCCAAAACTGGCGTCGGTTTGATGTTCATGCACTATGCCGTTCACCCAAGCCCTGAAGAAGGCGAACGTTTCTTTCGACCTTGGATCGGTGCGGCCATGGAAACCGGTTGGTCAGTAAACCCTCACTGGGTCGCTGACCTCCGCGCAGTTCCCGAGCACCCGATATCCAACGGCATCACTGACCTTGTCCGCGCCTACGACGAATTTTATTACAACATGCGATTTCAGAAGGATCGCGGCCACGTCCTCGACCTCGTTACGGCCGTTCCAACCCCGGATCGGCTTAAACGTGTCATTAACCTCTGGAACCAACACGGTGTCGATGGCATCGGCAAAACACAAACTCTGATGTGGGGAATTGAGCGCCAAGATGGTGGACGTGGTGTTGGATTCACTGGTGGCCACTATCACCGTAATTGGGCCATCGACGACTTCCGAAAAATTGTTCTCAACGCCATCGTGTGGGTAGCAGGTTTAGACGTTCCAGAAAACGGTGTCACTTCTCAATCCCTGACCGAAAAAGATCTCAATGCCAATCTTGATGTATATCCAACCGAGAACCCATGGATCCCTCTTCCCAATGTCGAGGAATGTATGAAGCTTCCTGCTGCCACAAATGTTTCCATGGAGGACTACAATGCCGCCGCGGCTGCGAAAAAGAAACAACTCATGAAAAAGCGAAAAGCTGCAAAGAGCTGATGCGCAAGAAGGCGTTGAAAAAGAATTATTGAAGGATGATTTATAATCACTAAGCGAGAGACTCAAAAACTATAAAGGAATTTTATCATGCCACGATCTTTATCTTTGTTAGCAATCACCTTCTTCGCAGGATTTTTGAGTTGCTGCTGGCTTCACAATGCATATGCAACAGAATCCGTAAACGTCGATAACTTTGTCCGTGCCGAAACTGACCTCACGTTTAAACGGTACGTCGACCAAGGAGCCTTTGGTAAATTTTTTCACATACGGCAGCCAACACCTATTGATAAACAAGACGTTATCAGGATGAATCGTGATACTCTTTATTCTGCTGGAGTTTTCGATCTTGATGCCTCACCACTCACTGTCATCAAACCAGATTCTGATGGTCGCTTTCTTTCCATGCTGGTTATTAATCAAGATCATTCGATGCAGCCAGTCGTCCATGAAGCAGGCACATTTGAGTTTTCACGAAAAAAAATTGGTACTCGCTACGTCTTTATTCTTTTCAGAACATTTGTTGATGCGAATGACCCAAAAGATATTGAGGGTGCAAATTCTCTCCAGTCTAAAATTACTTCTAAACAGTCGAATAAGGGTAGTTTTGAAGTTCCAGACTGGGACGAGACATCACTTGAGAAAGTGCGCGATGCGATAAATGTCTTGGCGTCAACCAAGCCCAATACCAATGGAATGTTTGGTGACAAATCAAAGTTGAATCCCATCAGTCATCTTCTTGGAACGGCCTTTGGTTGGGGAGGGAATCCCGAAGAAGCTGCCACGTATGTGAATGTTGTACCTGAAAAAAATGATGGTAAGACTCCATATGAAGTAGTTATTACTGAACAGGTTCCTGTAGACGGATTTGTCTCAGTGACTGTTTACAATGCAAAAGGGTTTATGGAGAAAAACAGCCTGAACGCTTACTCGGTCAATAACGTGACAGCAGAGAAAAACTCAGATGGTACCGTCACCATTCACTTTGGTGGTGATCCAAAGAGCCCCAACTACCTGCCGATAACCCCCGGCTGGAACTATGTCGTTCGCATGTATCAGCCAAAAAAAGAAGTCCTTGATGGTTCCTGGACATTTCCTGATCCGCAACTATCCAAATAAGACAATTTGATTTTATACACAAGAAAGTATACGAGTCACCAATCTCTCACTTTCTTAAGGATCTGGGTCTCGCACATGTTTGGATTGCGTCCCCAAAACCAACTGTGAAGTTGAACAAACACAAACGATTAAGCGATTCCTCTAGGGCTCGGTATCGGACAAACAACGGTATCGACAACCATTTATGATGTTCAAGTCCTGCCTCATCCACATTTTCTTGATTCCTTTTTTTCTTGCTCCAGTGGCTGCAGAGGAAGCGTGGCAAGTCACAGAAAAAGCGTGGGAGGCGTTCGCTGATGAAGACTGGGATGCTGTTGAAACACTCGCCAGTCGAGCCACACAAAGGTGGGGAGCAAAGGCCAAAGAGATTAACAAAACCCTGATCGCATTTCCTTCTGCAGAGAAAGCCAAAAAATTTGCCAACCTCAACGAATTAGCAACCATCACATTTCTGAAAGGTGAGGCACTTCTTAAGAAGGGTGATACAGATGGTGCTCTTGCTGCCTACTACACTCTACTTGCCGACTACAGTTTTGGACAATGTTGGGATAAGAAGGGCTGGTGGTGGCAACCAGCGACAGCTGCAAAGGATCAGATTGCGAGACTAGCACCCAATAACCAAGTCGATATTCATCTCGATACCGCTCCAATAAAAAAGTTACTTAGACTGCCTGGAAAAAAGGGGATCTGTTTCACGCTCCGACAAAAAGATAATGACGGTTCTTGGGAAGAAAATATTCCCAAAATACAGGCGATAAGACCGTATTGGAATTATTCGTGGGATACGACACTGATCGAGCAACAGCCTACCGATAGTGCATTCCTCCCAATGGTTTGGGGCGCTTGGGAAGCAGACGAACTGCGCGAGCGTTTAAACAAGCACATTGTCCCGAAGATCAAGTCGGGCGACGTACATCGGATATTAGGTTTCAATGAGCCGGACAAACTCGAGCAAGCGAACATGCCTTATACCGAGGCCTTAACGTATTGGCCCATATTGGAGTCACTTCATGTACCTCTATGCAGTCCGGCTTGCGCGAATCCGTTGAGCGATATTGATGACAGTACACAGGGTGTGAGAGGAACGTGGATGCGTGACTTTATGAAGGCGGCTGACAAACGTGGGTACCGAGTAGATTACATTGGTGTGCATTGGTATGGAGGTGCAAGTCCTATCGCATTCAAACAGCGGATGATTGACATCTACAACGCGTACGGGCAGAGGCCCTTATTGATTACGGAGTTTGCTCTTGCAGACTGGGGTGCAAAAAATCCGGGAGAGAATTCCATCACGCAAAAAGATGTCCTTGCATTTATGCAGAACGTACTACCCTGGATGGAACAACAGAATTGGATCGCTGGCTATGCCTGGTTTTCATTCGAAATCGACGACCCGAATGGCTGCTCTTCCGCACTCTTTGATGATGACGGCAATCTGACGGCAAGCGGCCAGTTTTATCAAAGTGTCACAAACGAAGATCCTAATGGCGACCAGAGCCTTGCGTTGTAGTCCATGCACCATGACCATACAGAGGGCCCGAGACGGCATGAAGTAGCCGGGGCATAGTCAGCTGAACACCGTGTTGAGTTGTGGGCTGGATTCAAGATAGGTAACGCCCCTATCTGCAGAGAGTAATCCGCTCAGTTGCTTTTCGTTTACACTGACAGACGAATATTGTTGGCCAGTCACGACACCTTGATTCTGGTCTGACTCTGAAATCAATCTTATTGGGGTTTGAAATGAGAACGATAACGTTGTGCATGGTTTTAGGAGCCTTCTCTTGTCTGACAAATTGTGCTCGCAGTGACGATATTCCAGAAGGAAAAATCTACTCCTACAAAGAAGAAGACGGCGTAACTCGGGAAATGGAAATCCATTTCCCAAAGGGTCATGATGCTGCCACTGAGTTAGTTCCAGGTATCATCATGTTTCATGGCGGAGGGTGGGGTGGAGGAAAGCGAGACCAATTTCGCTATCTCTGCCATTACTTCGCAGACCGCGGTCTTGTGGCAGCAACCGTCTCGTATCGGCTGGCGACGAAAGCAGATAACGGGGAGGGTTCTCGAAAACGTGTCTGCATAACAGACGCCAAAAGTGCCATTCGCTGGTACAAAAATAATGCTGAAACACTCGGCATCGATCCACAGCGTATTATTGCCGGGGGTGGATCAGCCGGTGGTCATGTGAGCTTGCTTGCAACGACGAACCCTGAATTAAATGACCCACAGGACAACAGAGAGCATGACACATCAGTCGTAGCATATCTTTTGTTTAACCCAGCCCTTGGTATGGCGGATGCCAAAGATTCTGAAGTCGACTTCCTGCAGCATATCCGTCCCGACTTTCCACCAGCTATCGTCTTTTTTGGGAGTGAAGATGAAAAATGGTTGAAAGGCTGGAATGCTGCGTATGAGAAAATGCAGTCGCTCGATAATCACTCTGTTGAGTTTTGGGTTGCGGAGGATCAGGAACACTCCTTCTTCAACAAGCAGCCTTGGCAGGACATGACAATCCGTGCATCAGATGAATTCTTAAAGGATCTTGGTCTTATCAACGGTGAACCGACGCTCGTGCCACCGAAGACTCGGGGAAAGCTGGTGAAAAAAACATCGTAATTCATGTATTTAAAACCAATACGTATGAGAAAACGAAAAGCTTTTTGTCCGAGCACCCGCGTGTATTGCGACGATCAATAACACAAGGAAGCTGCTTATAAAGAATGTCAGAGAATCGGGTGCACTCTTGCTCGAGAAGCTTCTCGGACTTGTCACTCTCTTTTCAAGACATTGGGACTTTTTTGGCGACTGCTGACAATACAAGCTGGCTACACAGGTTTGGAATGCCGTCATTCAATTTACAATCAGGTGAGTGCATTACAGATAATTTCTGGAGAGAGAATGAAAATCACCCTGCTCGTTTTCGCAACCATTCTTGGATCATTTCCCTTCCTAGCTGCACAGGATTTGTCTCTCAACGCACTGTCACCCGGACTGAATGAGATACAGATTGAACATCATAGGCACTCTCGACGATTATTAATTACAACGCCGAATTCATTTGAATCGGACACTCGCTACGCAACCTTGTTATGTTTTCATGGTGCCGGTGGGAAGGCAGACGGCCAGAGCATACGGTGGGGTCGCCATGCTGACTCTCAAAAACTGCTTGTGGTGAGCTGTGAAGCAATTCAACCAATGGCTAAATGGAATTTCAAGGATCAGTTTCATGATATTGACCACGACGATGTCGGATTTGTGACCGGTGTGATCGAGGCGTTGGTCGCTGCCAGAGTGACTGACCCGCAAACAATTTACGCAACGGGGCATTCAAGCGGTGGGCTATTCTGTTATCGCCTGGCCAAGCAAACAGATTTATTTGCAGCCCTTGCTCCAATGAGTTGTGGTATGGCGAAGGGAGATCATACACCAGAAGAAGGAACACAACCGGTCTCAATTTTCCAGGTCATAGGTGATCAAGATAAAAGCTTTCATGGGTCTTCCAATCCTAAAGTGACGATGTACTCGGCAGATGAACGAATAAATATCTGGCAAATATTTAATCAGTGCGGCACCCAGCCGACCATCAATCAGCCATTTGAAAAAATCACTCTCCGCACATATATCAACACAAATGGTATCGACGTTGTATTGTGCACAGTAGCAGGAGAGGGCCATCACATACGGCACGACTTGCGTGACAAAGCAGACCGAATCGCACTCGACTTTTTAATGAACCACAGACGGAATGCAGATCACAAACAAGACAAATAGAACCCGGACGAGTGTGTGAAAAAAAACTCATCATGGATGAA
>Ga0315321_10003155_pt1 | contig 12803 bp, 14 predicted proteins | sample M180m21515metaG_FD_203464 | JGI IMG/M metagenome (GOLD analysis project Ga0315321, IMG submission 203464) | Ammonia-oxidizing marine archaeal communities from Monterey Bay, California, United States - M1 80m 21515 | ecosystem: Environmental > Aquatic > Marine > Intertidal zone | place: USA... | reverse complement strand
GAATCCGGATAATCGGCACAACCGTTACAACTGATACAACCGATTGTAACGATAAAATGACCAAAATAAGTGAGTCACGAGGTGGGGTGGTAGCGGTTGTGCCGGTTGTGCGGATGGGGAGGGTTGTGACGGTTGTAGGGATTACAATGATTGTAGGGATCGGGGAGCAAGGCCCTACCCTGTGACGTGCGTCCCAGTTTTCCACCTCGACCTGCGGGTGAATCCGGATTCGTCAGTATCTTGTTGGTACCAAACGACTTACGTCTCGACCTGCGGGGGGTTCCGGCACCTGCCCCTCTGGGGGGTGGTGGGTTTCTGTCCACGCATAGATGGGCATAGGGGGTGGGTTTTTTAGTGGGGGACTTTCTACCCGTACCCATATATACAGCGAGGTGCGAAACTAGCCGAAACCGGCTGATTCGGGCCGGATTCGCCCGTATGACCCGAATAACCGGAACTTTTGAAAAACCGTTTTCTCGTGTTTTGCGGGCTAGATCGCGTTTTTTGCTGAGAATTGAAATAAAGTCTCTTGGTAATTTCTCTTTTCCTCTATGTCCTCTTTTCTTCCTTTATATACTATCTATCGCGGGAAAAAGAAGTTAAATAATAAGAAAAGAGCATAGACCCTTTTTTCGAGCTAACTGCTCCGAAACGCGATCTACCCCGTTATTTACGAGAAAACGACTATTTCAAAAGAAAGAATTTGACTTCCTGAACAGGCAGGGTATACTTGATTGTACACCAATTTCTACCGGAGACACCGAGATCATGAGTGATATTGAGCGGCAAGCCGCACTAAACCTTGTTAGCAAGGGTATTTTCCTTCGACCCTGCCTTGCCTGCCAAGATTACAGCCCAGTCTGTGGTTATTGTGGTGCCACCTCGTGTGGGGTGGGTTGTGAACACCTCCCTGTCGACGTGGCGGACCGTTGGACTATGCAGTTCGACCGCGAGGTTGCCCGTCTAACAGCCGTGTTCGCGAAAGATGACTCCCATGACGCATAATGACGCAAATGGCCCGGAGGATCGACGCTGGGTGCCTAGGAATGGACAAAAACCCCAGCCCGGTGACCCCATTTGGGGCTATTCTCTCATAGATGGCGAATCAGAGGGCAAAGTAAGCGATACTTACTCTGTAATCATCTGGATGGACGGCGACGACCCGATCCATGTCGGCTATGGACCCGACAATCTGGGCTACAACCCCACCTATGAGGGGTGGGTTATGCTCCGCAAGGCCGCATCGGACTTCTGGGAGGACACAGAGGCATCTGGACTGACTATTTTTGAAGCTAAACGTACTTGTCTCACTTTGAGACGTAAACTCTCCCTAATTTGAACCCCGTAACCATGACCAAATACATTTTCATTCTCATTCCGCTACTTTGCTACTCGATTCAGGGTTTTCTCTGCATCAAAGGCAAGGATTACTCCCATAGTCTCGTGTGGTTCAGCTACGCGATGGGTAATGTTGGCTTTATTTGGTACGAGATTACCAAATGACACAGGTTTCCAGTTTCACCCGATTTTCCACCTCCGGAAAGTAAGTGAAAAGTGGAAACACACTGTAAAATACACAGTCTCACCGAATTTCTTGTTAAAACCCGCCAATTGGTGGGTTTTTTTCGTATACTGGCGAATCACCGTACAAGTTAATTTTGAACAGCAGGGTAGGACAGTCTCTACAAATGGATTGTCGACGCGTGGTACGTACCTAATCTCTTAGGCCCGCGTCACTGTCCCGCCCCCAGTAGATAGGAAACAACAACATGCAATGCCAGTTCCAAACATCACGCGGACCTTGTGGGAATCCCTGCAAATCTGGGTCGACAATGTGCCGCGTCCATGCTAAAGATGCTGCCATTGCAGAGGCTTACAGAATCAGCGACCCTGATCTGCAAGACTCACTTCATTACCATGCCAAGGCATCACTGCTAGACATTTCGCAGCAAATCGTTCTGCTACGCGGACTTATAGAACGTCGACTCAACATGAGTGACGGGTCCGATGCAGACAAGATTGCAGCTTATAACTTCGTCGCTAGTCAGCTAACCAACCTGACGAAAATGACAGAGACGATGGTAAAGCTGGCGAAAGAGTCAGGTGAACTTATGGAGCGTGGAGACGTTGAGGGACTTGTGGACAAGCTCGTAGGCATCGTAGCCTCAGAGTTGAAAGACCTTCCTGACTACGAACAGATTATCGATAAGATCGTTTCCCGAATAGATGAGATACAATAATGGAAAAAAGCATTTTCGCTTCCAAGACAGTATGGTTTAACCTTCTGTCCGTCATCAGTATCATGCTCGTCAGCTTGAATGACAGCACTCTGATTACTGAACACCCACTCGCAGTCGGTGCAGTTGCAGTCGCAACCTCACTGGTAAACCTTGGCTTGCGTCTCACGACCACCAAGGCTATTAAGTAAACTTCGCCTCGCACGCATCAACTTTCACTGGTGGAACTATGAAAACTAAGAATCTGAGTATCATGTTGCTCGCAGTCGCTACTGCCCTTGCAACACCGGAAGTCGTCAACATCGTAACTAATGATGTTGCTTCACAGACTGCTGAGTTCTCTGGTCCCACCCAGTGCGAAGTTGGGGAATTGGTTGTCCTGCATTGGCCCGCACAGCGAGTCACTTGGGACTGCCCAGTCGCGGATTACCACACAGACGGTTCGCGGTTGTATGTTTCGTTTCGTAAATCAGGAACGTATACCATTACAGCCGCCGCCGTCATCGGTACCCGCGTCGAATTAGTCAAACACACGATTGTAGTAGGAATCCCTGAGCCTCCTGCACCCGATGTGGATGACGACACACCGGCACCTACGCCACCAACAAATCTCACAGACGATGTTTATGAGTGGTGCGAAAGCATCGAACCTAACAAGGTCAACTGCGAACGGTTGGCTAACAACTTCATCAAGGCGGCAACTGAGGCAAGTGACCTCGATGACTTGATGAGGATGACCGCGTCATTGAACCGCAACACTCCGCAAGAGGGTTGTGAGGCAATACTCGGTAAAATTCAACAGCATCTATTTGACAACTTCCAAGGCAAAGACTTCGAACACCATCGCTGTGCGTGGGACGAGATTGCAATGGGACTTATCAAATGGGCAGAACAGGGATAATCATGCCTAAGAAAACTATCAACGGTGTACGTGGCACCATAACCACGTCAACTGCAAAAGGTAAGAAGTGGACGTTCACACCTGACTCTGGTAAAGGCATTGTTCATGCCGGCCAGAAAGGTGCGACGATCAGCCCCGGCACAAAACGTGGCGATGCTTTTTGTGCAAGGTCTGCGGCCAATGGCGGCGGCAAGTCCGGTAAAGTCACCTCCAACGATCTCGCACGTACCATGTGGAAGTGCCGAGGAAAGAAATCGAGCAAATAATCATGCCTAAGAAAGTATATATCGCAGGTCAAGCTGCAACGAAACACATCAACACTGGCGAAGCAACTATCGGTGCATCCGCAGTTGCTATCTCAGCAAACACTCGCAACCTCACTGATGGCGTGCAAGTTGTTTGTGACGCTGGCAACAGCAACAGCGTATGGGTAGGAGTTCGCTCCAACCTCACTGCTGGTGGTGCGTTGTCGGGCGTAGAACTGCTGCCCGGTTCTGGACTCTTGGTACCTGTCAGCAAAGAAAGCGACTTGTACCTGATCTCAGACGCAGCAGGTCAAGTTGTAACGTACATCTCCTACTAATCGCAGACGCACACCATGAAATCCCTTTACTCAGGTGGTGCGTCTTTTGCATCCACCGACTACACTAAGAAAGAAGCGGACGGTGGATACGAATTCACTGGCGGTTTCGTAGATCGTACAACTGGTACGGCTGGTGCCTCTGACGTTGGCTCGAACATATCTTACACACAAGCTATGGTCAACGATAAGTCTTGGTACCGATTCGGTCTTAGCTCTGCACAGCAGTTATCCAACGACTCTCCTTACTGGAGTGACCCAGCACCGGCACCAGCCGGGGGCATTGGTCTCTTCGGTGGTGCGTACATGCCGGGTAACATGACTCAGATGTTCGACTACTCGTTCAACGCCTCGTCTTACAGTGACGCTGTAACTACTGGTGACTTACAGTACAACGCAGCAGACGGATCGTTTGACTTCACTCAAGCCCGGGCCGGCGACCTTGCACTTGTTCGTTTCGACTTCAACGTGCTTCCACAGATCGCCAACACTACTCTTGAAGTAGCTATGATCTGGCAGACTCGTGACGCATCTGACAATGCTACCTTTACGTTCGCACTTACAGGTGACCCACAGTTCTACGGAACTGGTACGGTTGGTCAGACCTTCTTGGCACGACCATTGTTGACTGCATACTTCGCATCGAACGAGGACGTAAACTCCCGCTCGTTGCTTGCTATCCGTGCAGACAACCCGATCCAGATTCAACCTCTTACCACCCTCGCAACTATCGTACGATAATATGACAATTCGAATTTCGCGAAATGCGGCTGGTAACTGTTTGAACTTTCTTGGTTCATCCATGCCAGCATACTTCAATGCTTGCCTTAGCGGACAAGTAGACGGAGACGACAACACGCTCGTCAACGTAGTCAATGACATTCAAACCGCTAACAATCCTACTGGCGAAGTCCGGTACGAGTTCTATCAGATTCCTTTCACCGAGTTCTCTGATAAAGACGGTAACAGTTTTGCTGACGCACAAGCTGCCGCCGACTACATCAGCGACCAAGGTAACGTGATTGGTGCCGGTGACACTGGTAACGACCTCACAGGTGTAGACGTAAACTTTCGTCTCGATGATACGCACACTTCGATCATCATGGACAACGGTTCGGCATACGGAGTCAACACTATCAAGGCTGTTGCTGACGTAGATGGAACCATTCATATCCACGCTATCGGTGCAGAGTCTCCGAACACAAGTGCCGCAGCACACAGTCGCAAGTATTACGAGAAGTTGGATCACACCAACGTATCGATCAACGGTAACGCTGCATCGGGCGGACTGAATGACGTAGTTGACGCTCTCAACGAGTTGTTCACAGTTGGGGCCTTTGAGTCGGTAGTTATCCGTGACCCGTACAGCACTATGATTGCTGACGTTGACGGCACCACAGCAGCGTACACGCTTGTGGGAACAACTGCTGTTGACCCTATTGGAAACGATATCTTTGGCAACACAGGAACCGGCAACTACGCTGGTCTATTGACCACAGAGACAATCGACCAAGCCGGCGAATACTACACGTTTGACATTCGCGGCGAAGGCACTATCGGATTCGGTCTTGTTCACACGCAAGACTCTTACGACGATGGTTACTACTCAGGCAACAGCACCTACGCTGATCCAACGGGGTTCGCAGTAGGTAACTCTGCTCACTTCGGCTACCAGTTCTCGCATTGGTTTCACCCGACTCCAAACGGATCGTGGACTAACTACGGTGCCAACACCGGCTACTCCATGCGACCGGGCTGGAGCAACTGGGATCAAGAAGCTGATTGGCTTGCTGGCAATCCTATCAAGATGCGTTGTGGTATTGACACCAATGGCTACATCAGCATTGAGTCGTTGCAAGACGATGGGACATGGGTCGTTCACGCACGCACCTCTTACCCAGTAACAGACGGCTCTGAGTACCGCCTTGGTATCAAGTCCAGTTCTGCATCGGCACGAGTCTATTCTGTACCAAAGGTTCACTTGCTTGAGCCTGCCGCACCTACGATGTACTTCCGATACATCGAAAGTCCAGACGGAGTGTATCACTACCCTCTGTTTGCCTCTGCCGAGGAAGCAGAATACTACGATGAGATTCACAACAGTTTGACTGCTGGTACAGGTAGTTCGCACGCTCATGTCTACGCCGACGACCCAACCAGTTCAACTTGGTATATGCCAGAGGCATCTCACGATCCAACGAGCTACAGTTACAGCACTGCTCCTGCAATCGAGACGTTCAATGGCAACGCTGTGGCATACACAGAGATCACTAGCCTGACGGACGCAGCATTGGCACCGCCAGCATTCACTGGAAGCGACTTGACGGTTGATGAACTATCGTCCGTCAACTACCAGACACAACCAGTGGATACAGGATACGTGACAACATTCACTAACCTGCCTACTGGACTTATCGATGCAGGCTCAGGAACCGTCAGTGGAACTGCCCCAGAGGTGACCGGTGACAATGTTGCTAACCCAAGCGACAGTTACACGTTCAATGTTGTCCGCACAAACAGTTACGGAACCAGCACAGGTCAGATGACAATCATTGTCACTAACTTGACTGCTCCTACAGTTGACACTGGTGACTGGACGGTTGACACTGGAACGATTACTGCTGGTGTGTTGCAACAAAACTCACTGGCCGACCTGTCGTTCACACTGGCAGAGGGTGAGCGAGTCATCATCCCCAAGGAGTGGGTGGACGCACACGTCGATCCTAACAACTTGGACCTCTCCGAGAAGGTGTTTCTAGGTATCCTCAAGTCCAGCACAAGCACAACTGCGATCACCATTGGTGACTTCAATGCTTGTTTCCGATGGGAAGGTTCGTCTAGCACCACTGCTCACTATGTCCGCCTGAATGACCAACTTGGCTCTACGACTGGTAGTGACACGTTCTACAACACAGGCTCGTCGCTGTACGATTACGCAATCGAGTTATACAACGGTGACCTGTATCTGATCGCTTGTAACGTGAACAGCATCAACACCGAGCCAGCAGTGGCCGAGGGTGGTACGTTCAGTCGCACGTTGCTGTGTGGTGACCTGACAGACAATGGTCTCTCAGCACCGTACACAATCAAGGTCGGAACCTACGCGGGAAGTGAAATTGACTTGGACGATGCTCTGACATCCTCAGAGATCACTAAGATCGACATTCCTGCTGCACCGGCTGACACAATGGTAACATCGTGGGCAAAGGCACTGGACTTCTCTGGCTCATCAGAGCGAGCAGTGATGGTCAGTAACTCTTGGGCCTACAACCCTATGCAGATGGGTGCTACGTCCAACACTGTCTCTGCTCCTACTGCTGGCAAGACCGTGAGCATCGGATACCCTTGGGCAACGACATGCGTGTTCAATCGTGATGCCGTCAACTCCAATCAGCACATCTGGAACATGGGTGAAGGTGCTGGTTCGACTGATGACAACATCTATATCCGAACCAGCGGCTATAGCGGAGCGTTGTACTTCGGTTGGGGTCGTCAGGGTGCCGTCAATGAGCATCTGATCTCTACGAGCCTAGGGTCTGCTGCTTGGTATGGCGTCTATATCGGCTTCAATGGTCGTCGCCTCAGCGGGGCAGATGCTACTGCGGCAAACCTTGCTCAGTGCTTCAACATTAAGTTGATGTTTGCAAGCGGCAGCGAATGGATCTTCAATCCTAATCCGACAAGTCCTCCCGGTGCTGGCACTTGGACTTCGACTGGCGGACGCATGGATCGGAGTATCATTGGTGACCTTAGCATCGGTGGTCGTGGCTCCAATCGCAGTTATCATGGCAAGGTAGCCAGTTTCGTTACCACCACGCTGAGTAACAACGTGGACATGCCTGACAACGATGAGATCAAGGAGATGGTCACAGACCCAATGGGATGGATGGAAACCTACAGGGAAGGCAACTCTTTCCGTAGGGCAGGATACTCAAGCGGTACGCTGTCATGGGACTCGACGAACCTGACGAACCGCACGATGGGTACTCAAATCTTCCTGATGGGTGACGGTACGAGTGACTCGTACTCGAACATGATTCGTAATCAAGTTGCACCATCGGATCAGAACTACACGAAGTTGAACCTTATCAGCATGGTCAGCAATGACATTGAGAACGTCAGCATCGGCGGCCTGAGCTAATCAGCCGCGTCTTATACGGGGGCAGGTAATCGCCTGCCCCCTTTCTTCCTCCCTCATCTTAGCTTGGAGGCTATAATGTTTAAGCTCGCCCTTAGCGGGTTGGCACTGGGTATAATCTTACTTGCCCAACCATCCATCACACCAGACGCATACCCAACCGAATGGAAGAACAAAGGACGCGGAAAGACCTTTGTACTCTACCGAAAACACAACACAAAGACAATGAACCAAGGGCGTGTCGGCTCTTGCGTAGGTGCTTCGATGGCGAAGGCACTGGAACTTCTCCACGGACAAAAGTTCTCCGCCGAATGGTGCTACGGTATCAGCCGATCCTACTTTGGAATCGAAAACGGTGGTGGTGGCTCTTGGTGTGCGTACTGTGCCCAAGCAATGAAGGACATAGGAGCGTTACCATCCCGAAACTACTCGATCCTTGGATGGGACTTATCAGAATACGACTGGAAAACAGCTAAGACGTTCGAACGGGGTCCGCCCGAGTCTCTCAAGGTTATTGCTGACGGATACAAGACTGGATTTGTTAAGATCGAGTCATGGGAGCAGTTCAGAGACGCTATCGCGACCGGACACCCAATCGTCGTAGGTAGCAACGTAGGATTCGGCTCGACTTCGGCAACTAGGTCAAAGTCCGGTCTCCTTAGATCACAGTGGTGGTCAAAATGGAACCATGCGATGTGCTTCTGTGGAGTATCTGACGGGAAATCCAAGCGTGCCCTACTTCTCAACTCATGGGGAGAAAACTGGGTCAAAGGACCGAAATGGTTGGGCGACGAGCCTGCCGGATCGTTCTGGATTCTGAAATCGGACGTACTCAAGATGATCGCACAAGACGATATGTTCGCAATCTTGCCAATTCCCGGTTTACCCCGATAATTTACGGTTTTTTACCTGATTTACGTACAAGTTAATTTTGAACGAGGTTCTTAATTAACTTGGAGGAATAATGAGAAATGCTTGCTTGGTTACGATTTTTGCGTGTTTGGCGTTCGGATTCTCCCTTTCGGGAAAAGTTCTTGCGGACTTATACGTTTATGATCTCGGTATTGGACAGTTGGCACCAGAGTGCCCCGAAGGAAAAGCCGACACACTCGTCGTCTACTCCGCAAAATGGTGCGGACCCTGCAAAGCCTACAAGCCGACCTTGGAAGCGATCAAAGCGTTGGGGTACAAAGTAGTAATTGTCGACATTGACAACAAGACTGCGTCCCCAGCCGAATTCCGAAACTTCAAGTACAAGTACGTACCGACCAGTTTCTTTTACAACAGCGACACTAAGACCATCGTACGTACGAAGGTCGGACAACTAACACGACTAGACATTTTGAGTACACTATGGAAGCGGTAATCGTAACTGGCCTCACAGCAGGCGTCATTACCGTTATCCTCTGTACCGCAACAATCACTGAACCCCTGAGACGGGTGTGGGGACTCCGCAAGTTACTTGCGTGTCCTTTCTGTACTTCGGTATGGGTCAGCTTGGCAGTGTGCCACGATATGATTATGCTCTCCGCAGCATGTTGTGCCGTAGCTAACATTACCGTCCTGCTGATTCACTTGTCCATGACGACATACGACTACGAGGACGAAGAATGCGACGACTGAGAAAACAACAAATGTACCGTGGCATGTTATCTGCCAAGATGATTAGCAAAGCTGATATCGCGGTACTTGAGCGGGCAATGGCAGACGATAACAAGGCACTCGCACTGAACCGAGTATACACGATCAATCGTGGACACCGTTTCCTGAACCGCTTGAAGCACTTTGGCAAATGGTTGTACACTCACCGTGAAGAAATCTTCCGCATCCTTGGTGTGGTAGTCATGCTGATGGACGATGGCACCGAACGACTCATGACAGTCGAGGACGCAGAGAAGCTGGAAGCATCTCGCAAGCCTAAGCCAAAGCGGAAAAAGAAAGTCAAGCCGGTCGAGGAAACACCGAACGGCGAGAAGGTGTACGACTTCCTGACACCTGACGTGGCTAACGAAGTCACTGACATGATCGAGGAAGGTGGACTAGACGAAACCCCAACGGAGAAAGATGATGCCAGCAGGACGTTATCCGAAGAAAGCGACGACAGCGAAGAAAGCAACTAAGAAAGTTGCTGCTCCGAAGAAGTCCGGTAAGAAGAAGTGATCTAAGAAGTAATCCGTCACCGTGAGTGATAAATGAAGTTTGACCTAGCAAGTAGAATCAAGAGCCAACTGATCGAGTCGTCACTGACGACTTGTACGCGGTGGGCTTCACAGAAGATTCATATGCCACACCCTTTCTCGGGACCAATGTCCTTTGAGAGATTCCCGTGGCAGCGTGATGTTCTGAACATCAACGAAGGAATCGTGACGGTAAAGAAAGCCGCACAGATTGGTTTCTCCGTAGCTGGACTTGCTAGGGCACTCTACGTTGTAGGTCAACGAGTTGAGGACGTACTGTACGTACTACCGACTCAAGGACTTGCAGGAGACTTCTCCAAGGGACGACTCGATGCAATCATCGATCTGTCACCAGACCTTAAAGACCTATTCAAGTCAGTCAACTCGGTTGGCTTGAAGGTTACTAAGCAAAGAGCAAACATTTACATCCGTGGTTCGGTATCGAGCCGTGGACTGGTATCGGTCCCTGTATCATCTGCCATCATCGACGAGTATGATCGTTGTGCAGACGGTACCTACGACCTCGTTACCGAACGATTGAGCGGACAGCTTACTAAGTATCTGTTCAGTCTGTCAACTCCAACACTCCCTGAGTTTGGAATCGACAAGCAACACCGCATGGGCACGCAAGAGGAATTCCACTTCAAGTGTCCTTCATGCAGCAAATACATAACACTCAAATGGCCCGACAACGTAAAGATTTGCGGAACCGGACCGGGAGACCCTGACTGCGACAAGTCGTACTACTTCTGTAATGAGTGTGACGCGAAGTTGCCGCATGAGGGTAAGATGGATTGGTTGTCTACTGCAAAGTGGATACCTACTCAACCAAACGTACAAGGACACAGATCGTTTCATATCAATCAGATGTTCAGTTCGACTGTATCACCACCTGAGATGGTTAGTGCATACCACAAGTCGCTACTGAGTGATCTTGCAGCGATTGAGTTCAAGAACCAGAAGATGGGTGAGCCTCATATTACCGAGGGTGCCCGAATCACTGACTCCATTATTAACAACTGTAAGGACGGTAGTTATACAATGGGTCAAGAACGACCAGACGATTCATCAAAGATGATCTGTATGGGTATCGACGTTGGTACCTTCCTAGATTGTTGGATCGCTGAGTTTACATACGACCAAGACCCGGGTAACACCCCGTACGTGTCGTCACTATCAAAGGTGCTACAGACTATTCGAATCCCAGCAGAGGATTGGAACAAGCTAGGCAACCTTATGCGAGAGTGGCAGGTAAAGCACGCAGTAATCGACTTCCAACCGGACACAGTGAACGCTAGACGCTTTTGTCGTCAGTTCAAGGGCTATGCCAGCATGTGTCAGTACCGCAGAGGTACGGTTGGCAACGAGATCAAAGAAACAACTGACGAACATGGAGTACCATGCCTGACCGTTGATAGGACATCTTTCCTTGATATGGCACTTGGCAGATTCCACAAGAAACGAACTATGATTCCTGCGACCATCAGCGGCGTAGTTCGAGAACACTTGAAGGCACCTATTCGGACCTACGAGTTAGATGAGATGGGGCTACCGCGTGGCGTGTATAAGTCGATTGCAGACGATCACATGGCACACGCGGCGGCATATTGTGAAATCGCACACTTCCGAGCATTTTGCCAGTCGACGGGCAGAACAATCCGAGCAGATGAGACTCTTTAATGGAAATCAAACGTAACATCACTGACGTACGTCACCCGTTCTACCTACGTGACTCCCTTGACTGGGAAACGTGGAGAGACACCTTTGAGGGTGGTGAATACTACAGAGATCACTACCTAACTAAATTCACGCAGCGAGAAACCGATCAGGAGTTTCAGCAGCGTAAAGAATTGACACCTATCCCTACGTTCGCCAAGGCAGCAATCCTTGACGTACGTAACAACATCTACCAGCGACTTGTCGGAGTGACTCGTGCGGGTGGATCGCAGACTTACCAAGATGCAATTCTTGGGGACAGAGGTGGTGTGGACGGAAAGGGTGCCACGATGGACGCGTTCATCGGTTCGGACATTCTGACTGAACTGCTCACGATGGGTAAGGTAGGTTGCTACGTCGATGCAATGGCACCCACAGGACCGACCCTCGCAGACCAGACCTTTCCTCCATACCTCTCGTACTACCGAGTCGAGGATATCTTATCCTACTCATACGCACAACGCGGTGGTGGTGGAGAGTTCCAGTCCGTACTACTACGTGACTGGAACGCTACCGTCGAACAAGAGTGGAATGGTGTGAACCTTCCAAACGGTTCAGAGACACGATTCCGTCTTGTGTGGAAAGACATTGACGGGAACGTATGGTTCAAGATGTTCAGCGAAGCTGGTGACGTTATCATGCGTCCAGACTCAGACGTAGACGGTGCAGTCCTCACAGGACTACAGCGTGTCCCGTTTGTAATGTTTGACATTGGTGACAGTCTTATGAAAGACGTGGCATCGTATCAGAAGTCACTTCTGAACCTCGTGTCGAATGACGTGTACTACGCAATCAAATCAAACTCACCATTCCTGACTATTCAGCGTGACGCGTTCGCCACTGGCGACCACTTGAAGCAAGCTGATACAGCAGAGGGTGGACAAGGCAACTCAGAGGACGTAGGTGCCGGCAAAGGACGGTACTATGGAGTCAATGAGGACCGACCGGGATTCATCGCACCTCCGACTGACCCACTCAAGACTTCCATGCAATTGCAGGAACGACTTGAAGATTCTATCCGTACACTCATCAACCTCTCAGTTGCTACCAAGGC
>Ga0315321_10003147_pt1 | contig 12816 bp, 11 predicted proteins | sample M180m21515metaG_FD_203464 | JGI IMG/M metagenome (GOLD analysis project Ga0315321, IMG submission 203464) | Ammonia-oxidizing marine archaeal communities from Monterey Bay, California, United States - M1 80m 21515 | ecosystem: Environmental > Aquatic > Marine > Intertidal zone | place: USA... | reverse complement strand
AGGACCGGGAATGACGTGCCTCTGGTGTTCCGGTTGTCGTGTCAACGGCACCGCCGGGTAGCTAAGCACGGACTAGATAAGCGCTGAAAGCATCTAAGCGCCAAGCTATTCCCAAGATAAGATCTCCTTTGGTCTTCGGACCATGAAGGAACCTGGAAGACTACCAGGTCGATAGGTCGGAAGTGTAAGTGTAGCAATACATTGAGCTAACCGATACTAATGATCCGAAACGTTCCATTCATCATTATCGCCGTTTTATTTCGGACGGCGCTTGCGTTCCCAGACGTTAAACTAATTTTTCCGTAATCGCGGACTGCCGCGGTAACAACTATACCATCAGCATCTTGGCGGTCCGCCGGATGTATATCTGGTGATCATAGACGAGGGGAAACACACGTTCCCATCCCGAACACGTTCGTTAAGCCCTCAGTCGCTGATGGTAGTGCGGCCTCGCTGCCGTGTGAGAGTAAGTTGTTGCCAGTCTTGCGACCCGTGCCTTCCGAAGGGAAGGCACGGGTCTTTTCATTTTCAAATTCATCCTAATATCAACAAACCAATACCAAATGGGTAACCTCAAGAAAAAGCGTCGCTTAAAAATGAACAAGCACAAGCGACGCAAGCGTACGAGAGCTAATCGTCACAAGAAGAAAGATTGGTAGATTTATTCTATATCTACGGTTTCGGATTTCTTTTGACGAAAATCCTATTCTTAGTTTGTAAGTCTTTTGATATTTCCTTATAACGAATTTGTAATGAGTTTAAAGGAATTTGATCAAAATCACTCGGCCATTTCAGACCTTGGGCAAAGAGGCGATGTTGCTTTTCTTAATTTTTTTGAGACTTATCTGTCAGATACCCTAGACTCATTGGATCAACCAGTACGGGATTTAGCAAGAAGAGTTGTCTTGGGCGGAGGAAAGAGGATAAGACCCTTGCTCGTCTTCCGTTGTGGGACCGGTTTTAGGGAGGTCACGGAAGACTTGCTCAAAGTTTCCGCTATCCTTGAATTGGTACATGTCGCAACCCTTGTGCATGACGATGTTTTGGATGAGGCAAAGATTCGAAGGTCGCATGCTACTGTTCACACTCAAATTGGTGAACATAACGCTATTCTCCTTGGCGATGCCTTGTTCAGCTTTGCTTTGGAGTTAGCCACGGAATTTCCTTCAACTAGAATTTGCAAACTTGTTTCTTCTGCAACCCGCAGGACTTGTACTGGCGAAATCATGCAAACGTTCGCACGCGGAAACTTTGAGATTAGTCTCTCCGACTATTTTTCATTTATTCAAGACAAAACGGGTGAATTATTCAAAGCATCTTGTCAAGCCGGAGCCTTTCTAGCTGGTCATTCTGAGCATGTTATTGACCTCGTTGGTGGTTTTGGTCTTTCCCTGGGTTTGAACTATCAAATATTCGATGATCTGATTGATTCTTTTGGTGAATCGAATGTTGTAGGCAAATGTCTTGGTACGGATTTCGATTCTGGAAAAGTCACTCTTCCTACAATTCTCCTTTTGCAAAAATTATCATCCAAGCAGAACCGTGAAATCAAAGAATTGTTGGGTGGCGTTGGTTCCATGAGCGATATTTCAAGGAAAAAGATTGGAGACTTAATGGTTGAATTGGGAATTCGTCAGGAATGCATTGACTTTCTCCGACAGAAATTGAACCAAACCAGGCTAATTGCTTCCAACTTGCCGAACGAAGACATGTCCGCCAACCTGTTGAACTTTTTAGCCTCATTTGACGAAAAACTCTCTTCGCTATCTGGTGATGCCTTCCCTAATTTTCTTGCATTGGATAAGTAGATTATTGTAACTTTGGCATATGTTCACGCAAGTTCATGGCAAAAGCCGGGAGGTTTCTCCCACCGCCAAGACTGCCGATGAGGTCAGTGCACTTGTGAAGCGTGTCCAAGGAGGCGATATATCTGCTTTCGACTCGATTATGCTTCTTTACCGAGAAAGGCTTTACAGTGTCATTTACAACATGACTTTTAACCATGAAGATGCGGCTGACCTTACGCAGGAGGCCTTCGTGAAGGCTTTCCGCTCTTTAGGGAAATTCAAAGGGAAATCGTCCTTTTTCACTTGGCTATATAGGATTGGCGTCAACATGACTTTGAGCCATATTCAGCGCAAGAAAACTCGTAAGTTCTTCAGCTTCGATCAAATTTCCGAGGAATACGGCACAAGCAAGGAATTTGAAAAGTTTTCTTCTTCCGAATCGTCTTCCGTTCGCAATACTCTTCTTAACGAATTACATCAAAAATTGAACGAAGCGCTGCTGAAGTTGTCTGACAAACATAGAACAATTGTTGTTCTTTTTGAAATAGACGGTCTCAGTCATAAAGAAATTTCAACGATAATGAAGTGCACGGAAGGGACGGTTCGATCTCGCTTGCACTATGCCAAATTACAGCTCCAGTCTCTACTTTCAGATTATTTGAAATAATTTAGTCTTATGAAATCCAAAGAAAAACCTAGTTTAGATGAGCTTTTTCAATCGAAGAAGCTTGATGTCCCCTCGGATGATTTTTGGGACGGTTTTCAAGATCGTGTCCGTGATCGAACCCTTACTTCGGTCGTGCAACGGAGTAGGTTTTTAATAACCTCCAAAACAATCATTTTTTCCGTTCCTGCATCTATTGCTTGCCTTTTGGCTGTCTTATTCTACTTGCAGTCTCCTTCCTCTCCCGTTCAGTTATCTGAATCCGTTGAGGTATCTGGCGATATTCCCGAGTCATCGTCTGATGCAGTCTTTCTTGATGATCTTCCCGGGCAAGACATGGAAGTCGTCTCTTCCTATGTCGTGGACTCGAAACTTTCGGATCAAAGCCTCTATGTTCATCATTCGCTCGAATGGGCAGATGAGGAGTCTTCCTTCGAAGAACATACGATAAAGGAGAAGGAATTTCAGCAACCGGACTTATTTGCTCAGTTCACCTTCTAATCACATGGGGCGTTCCCTCCTGGCGTTCTTTGCGCTTACGGTATTTTTTTTACCTCGATTACTTCTGGCCAATCAGAGTGACGCGGTCTCCTTCCTCTCTCTTCAAACACGAATCCAAGAGGTCTTTAAGTCTACGGAGTCCTCTGTTGTTCGCGTAAAGGCAGCTCGGGAGAAACGTATAGAGAACAAGGTTAGTCGTTTGCTCAAAATGGGAAGTGGTTTTTTCATTAGTAAAGAAGGTCATGTCTTGACGACTGGATTGCTTCAGGATGCTGACCGAATTTGGGTTGAACATCGAAATTCTTATTTTCTTGCACACAAGGTCGGACACGATCCCCTTTGCAATCTTTCCATTCTCAAAATATCGGAAAAACCAAAGGATTTTACTTTTATATCCTTTTCCGGAAGCCAAGAGGATTTAAATGTGGGCGCCATTTTAATTGGTGTGACCTGTGCTCTGGATTTCAAGATAGCTCCTACCTACGGCATTATGCAGAGTCATGAGTTTTCCTTTGGCAAGAGGCTCTTCCCCACGAAAATGATTAGGTCGAGTATGCCATTGGGCTTGGGGGAAATAGGGGCCCCTGTCTTCGACTTGAACGGAAGGTTTGTTGGCATCACCTACGCGGCATTGCCTGACCTTCGGTCTTCTTTCCTTCTTCCTGCAAGAGCCTGTTCGAGAATCAGGGATGATTTGCTGTTATCGGGGGAAATCGATTACGGATGGTTTGGCGTGACGACGAATCGCAAGGTTAACCTCGAAAATAGTTTTGACATAGTCATCGATGATTTTGTCGCCGGTTCCCCCGGTTCCTTGTCCAAATTAAAAAAAGGAGATATACTCAAACGGATTGCCGGAGTGGTCATCAATAGTCCTGGTGATCTTGCTCACGCATCTTTTTTTGCCAAACCGGGAACATTTGTGGAATTTGTTGTCGAACGTGAAGGCAATGAGTTGATTATTCCCGTCAAGGTTGGTTCCAAACCCAGTGGCGACACAACGGGGGCATCATTTGAAGGATCGAGTCAATCCTCGGACGATGGTAATCGCTCTACGAATCCCTTGTCGCTTCCTGCTGATTTGAATAAAAGTGAAAATCCCTAGAAGTTCACGCTTACCCTCTTTTGACTTTGGCGTTCGAGTATGACTGCTAATCTTAGCTCTCATCAAGCTCTCTTCCCTCTCCCGCGCGCTGAGGGAATCGAATGGAAGCATTTGTCCGGATTGAGCTCTTTGGTTACCGAATCAGAAATTGAGGGCGAGCCAGTTATCAAGGTTGATGTTGATGCTCTTGGTGAGTTGGCCAGTGAGGCATTCCATCAGATTTCTCACTATTTGCGGACGGATCACCTTCGACAGCTCAGGTCAATTCTTGATGATAAAGAGGCATCTGCCAATGACCGTTTTGTCGCATTGGACTTGCTGAGAAATTCCCAGATTGCCGCAGAAGGCATTTTGCCAATGTGCCAAGATACGGGAACCGCCATTGTTTTGGCAAAGAAGGGAAGAAGAGTCTGGACTCAAGGTGGGGATCAGGCTGCCCTGGCAGAGGGTATCGAAAGAAGGTATGCTTCGGATAATCTCCGGTTTTCCCAGCTCGCCCCCCTTTCCATGTTCGAGGAAAAAAACACGCGTTCGAATCTTCCTGCGCAAATCGATCTATACCAAACCGATGGCGATGAATACCATTTTTTGTTCATGGCGAAAGGGGGAGGGTCGGCAAACAAGACCTTTCTTCATCAGGGTACGCCATCATTACTGAAAGAGGATTTACTTCTTGAGTATTTGGACGAGCGAATTGCCGCCTTGGGTACTGCTGCTTGCCCGCCCTACCATTTGGCCGTAGTTATTGGTGGGACTTCAGCTGAGGCCAACCTGAAGACTGTTAAGCTTGCCAGTGCTCGTTACCTGGACGGTCTGCCGACCGAGGGTAATGAAAAGGGACATGCCATTCGTTGTCCAGAAATAGAGGCGAAAATCCTTGAGCTCACGCAGAAGCGTGGAATCGGAGCGCAGTTCGGAGGTAAGTACTTTTGTCTCGATGTTCGGGTTATCCGTCTGCCGCGTCACGGGGCGAGTTTGCCGATAGGCATTGGCGTGAGTTGTTCCGCAGATCGTCAAGCCTTGGCGAAAATCACGAGAGAAGGAGTTTTTCTGGAAAAACTCGAAGCCAATCCGGCTCGTTTTCTACCCGATTTACCCGAGGATGATTCGGAGGCCATTCGAATTGACCTGAATACAGGAATGAAGAACGTTCTCGCAGAACTTTCAAAATATCCCGTTCGTACTAGGCTTTCCTTGTCCGGCCCCCTGATTGTCGCCCGTGATTTAGCTCATTCAAAACTTCGTGAGAGGTTGAACGAAGGACATGGGTTGCCTGATTATTTCAAGCAATATCCCATCTACTATGCTGGACCGGCGAAGACCCCCGAAGGGTACGCGTCTGGTTCCTTTGGTCCCACCACGGCAGGAAGAATGGATGCCTTCGTGAACAAATTTCAAGAGGCCGGTGGTTCTCTTGTCATGCTGGCCAAGGGAAATCGTTCCAAGATGGTCGTGCAGGCATGCAAGAAGCACGGAGGATTCTATCTGGGCAGTATTGGAGGCTCAGCTGCTCGCCTTGCCCAAAAGTGTATCAAAAAAGTGGAGACGATTGAATTTGAAGAATTGGGAATGGAGGCCGTGCGTAAAATAGAAGTCGAGGATTTTCCTGCTTTCATCATTACTGACGATAAGGGCAACGATTTCTTCCTCGGCGACGACGCCGTATAGGATTTGAGGGATGAAGAAGTTACTTGTCGCTACCTTCATCGCTTTGCTGATGACCGGGCGAGGGGGGGAGGCGCAGTCTCAACCTGCCATCACGAATAAGCTTTTTAACGCCATTGATTGGGACGACGAAAAGAACCAAAACCGCATCATCGCTGTGGCGATGGACGGGAGTGAACTTCAGGAGCGAGAGGAGAAAGGCGAGAGCCTCTTTTACTTACTCGAGGAGCAAACGCCTTATACTGGGTGGGGAAGGCATGAAATTTCGGATGCCATCGGCGGTCTCACCAGGTTGATCAGATTCAAGGGCGGCAAGAATCAAGGCCATGTAATATTTCGAAAGAACGATAACAAGTTGAGAAAGGTGAAGGTGGACAACTTCAAGGACGGGAAAATGCACGGGCTTTCTACGGAGTGGCGCGAAAACGGACAGAAGTTTTTGGAGCGTAATTTTAAGGATGGTAAGCAGGACGGGTTATGGATCCAGTGGCATGAGAACGGGACGGAATCAATTCGGGCCACCTATGAGGACGATAAGCCCGTCGGGCTTTCGAGGGCGTGGTACGAAAACGGACGAAAGAAGTTGGAAATAAACTACAAGGAGGGCAAAGTAGCGACTGTTGTTGTGTGGAAACCGAATGGAGAGAAGTGCCGCATGACTAATGTGAAGAGCGGGAACGGAGTGGAAGCCGAATATTTCGAGAAAGGGACCGAACCTAATCGCTTCTGCTGGGTTTTTATCTACACGGATGGTAAGAAGATTAGTTGGCGTCCGCGACAAGTTTCTTGGCACGAAAATGGACAGATGCGATTTGTAGCCAGTTTCTTTGGGAAAAAACGGGACGGTCGGTGGATCGAGTGGTTTAAAAACGGGCAGATGCTATTCCAAGGTAATTTCAAATTAGGTAAAAAGGACGGGCCCTGGACCTACTGGCACGAGAATGGGCGGAAGCGCTCGGAAGAAAGTTTCAGGAATGGCTTACCGCACGGGCTTTCGAAAGAGTGGGATGATCAAGGGGGCAAGGAGACTGAAAGTAACTGGAAGGAAGGCAAAATGGACGGGCTAGTTACGAGGTGGTACAAGAGCGGACAAAAGGAGTGGGTAGCGAACTTCAAAGAGGGCGAGCTTCAGTCCGTTTTTGTTTGGAAACCGAAAGGCGAAAAGTGTCCCGTGACCAATGTAGTGAATGGGAGCGGGGTTTGGGTTCTTTATGAAGAGAATGGGACCGAAGAGAGTAGTCGCTATTACTTGGACGGAAAAAAGGCTTCCTTGCGTCTAGTCTTCCCTCCGTCGGCTTCTCCTTACGAGGACGGGCGGAAGAGTGCGCATGGCCCGAAGCAGGGCGAAGAAGATTTTCTTTTCGAGAACAACTTTTCCGTCGCTTCACCTATTTGATCCTCGGTTCTATCGAACCAGACCAAGGGCACCCCAATATTCGTGGTCAGGCTTCCTCAGAGAGGTAGCGCAGGGCGGACATATAGCCGTGGTGGCTCATGCCGGCAACGACGGCGGCAGCGATGCCCGAGATGAGCGACTTGTGCCGAAAATCCTCCCGAGCATGGATGTTGGAGAGGTGAACTTCCACAGTCTTTAGACCCGAGGCGACCACGGCGTCTCGCAGGGCAACGCTGGTGTGGGTGAGACCGCCGGGGTTGAGGATTAGACCGGAGAACCCGGCATCGGCCCATTCGTGAATCTTGTCGATGAGAGCACCTTCGTGGTTGGACTGAAAGGCGTCCACCTCGCAATCGCAGGATGCTGCCTTGGTCTTTACCTTTTCCTCGATCTCGTCGAGTGTGACGGAACCGTAAACCTCGGGTTCGCGTTTGCCCAATCGGTCGAGGTTGGGGCCATTGAGGAATCCAATCTTCTTCATCTTGTTTTGAATTAAAGCCTAAGACCGGGTAGACGGCAATCCTCGAAGTTTACAGGGGACAGTCCATGTCTATGAATTCGTATGGCAGATCGAATGCCTTGGCCGCTTCTTGGGCGAGGGCGTCGACTCCGAACGTCTCGGTTGCATAATGTCCGCAAGTATAAAGATTGAGCCCCAGTTCTTGAGCTAGATTGAAGTGGTGTTGCTTGAGTTCTCCAGTGACAAGGGTGTCGGTCCCAGCGGAAAGGAGTTGATCAACTGCACTTTGACCTGAACCTGTCAGGATAGCTATGTTCTTAGGGTTTTCCGAACCGAATTCCATGGAATGAAAGCCTTTCGGAAAAAGGTCGGACAAACGATCCCTGAGTGCTCCGAGGTTATATGAGCAAGTCGCAATCAGACCTATGTCGACCCCTTCGTAGGGTAAGAAAGTAGCTTCCGGAGATAGACCAAGCTTGTCAGCCAGAAGTCTGTTGTTCCCAATTTCCGGATGGCAGTCGAGTGGAAGATGGGAGCCGTATACGGCCAAGTTGCTTTCAATGCAAAGCTTCGTCTTCTCATAAGCGCTTCCTGCGATCGGTATTGGGGGAGTCCAAAAAAGGCCATGGTGCACGATGAGGAAATCGACATGGGCTTCAACCGCTTTTTGAAAGGGCACCAGTCCCGCATCGACTGCAGCGCCCACTTTCGTTGCCGATCCATTGTTCTCTATCTGAAGTCCATTGAAAGCTCCGGCGAAATCAGGGATCTCCAATTGCCCGGTTCTGGTGTCGCAAAACTCGACTAGGTCTTTTGTGCTGGTCATTCTTATATGAAATGAAGTCCGTTGCTCTTGAGCACAACCTAAATACACGGGCTTCGATCGTTAAAGATTTTCGTTGCTTCTCGGAGTGAAATCCGAATAATACCATTTCTTCTGTAGCAGGGTGGAGCAGTCTGGTAGCTCGTCAGGCTCATAACCTGAAGGTCGCAGGTTCAAATCCTGCCCCTGCTCCCAATTTTAATCAACCTATCCTAAAAGAAAATTATTTCTCCCTGTTTCCCCGCGGGGCTTTGAAAGTACATATTATGAACGTTACCGTTAAAGACCTTTTGGATGCTGGAGTGCATTTTGGTCACCAAGTTCGCAGGTGGAATCCAAAATCCAAACCTTATGTTTACGACAATCGCCACGGAATATCCATTATTGATTTGGAGAAAACCTACGATTTGCTCGAAAAGGCTGCCCAAGCCGTCGAAGAAGTCGTATCTCACGGCAAGCAAGTTTTGTTAGTGGGTACGAAGCGGCAAGCTCAGGAACCTATAAGGGAACTGGCAGCTGCTACCAATATGCCGTTTTGCGTCAATCGTTGGATGGGCGGTACGCTAACCAATCATGAAACGGTTTCCACCAGCTTGGCTAAGTACAAGAAGTTTTTACGAATGGAGGATGATGGTAGCTTGGACAAGTTACCGGGAAAGGAAAGTGCCGCCATTAGGAGACAGATGTCACGTATGCACAGAAACTTTGAAGGCTTGCTGAATCTCCAAGGTTTGCCCAGTGCATTGTTTGTGATTGATTCCTTCAACGAGTCAATTGCGATAGCCGAAGCAAATCGCCTTAAAATTCCCGTGATTGCCTTGGTCGACAGCAATTCGGATCCATCTCTCATCACTCATCCCATACCGGGCAATGACGATTCTACGAAATCCATTCGGATCATCGTAGATGTGATTTTGGATGCCATTCAAAGCGGAGCTTCTCGTCGAGTCGAAGCACCGACGCGCAGAAAGGACATCACGCCCATCGCCCAAGAACCTGATTTCGTTGATCAGGAAGACGAACCGGAGGTTACTTTGCCTGAGGGCTATGAGGAAAGCGATTTCGACGAGAGAAAGAAGAGTTCCGATTCAGGACCCGCACCGGAAGCCGCACCCGAAGCTGAACCGGAAGCCGAGGAGAGCGAACCAGTTGCCGAAGAGGGCGAAGAAGCACCCTCAGAACCCCAAGAGGAAAACACGGAGGGAGATTCCCCTGCCGAAGATCCTGTTAAGGCTTAACGGCACTAATGTTTTTACACCCAAATTCCCAAATTTAACATAACAATGTCCACGATATCCAAAGACGACGTGCTTAACCTGCGAGAGAAGACCGGAGCAGGTTTGATTGATTGTAAACGAGCTCTCATTGAGAGTGCTGGCGACTTGGACGAGGCTATCTCCATCCTTCGTAAAAAAGGGATTGCATCTGCTGCCAAGAAGGCAGGCCGGGATGCCGGAGAAGGTATCATTGCCCAAAGTGTTTCTGCTGACAAAGGCAAAGGCGTACTGGTCGAAGTAAATTGTGAAACTGATTTCGTGGCCAAGAACGAAGACTTTGTTGCATTCGCAAATGCCATTGCCCTAAGGCTACTTAATGAACCTGAGGCCGATCTTGAGTCGGAGAGAACGGAGCAAGTTGCCAAGATTGGCGAAAACATCAGAATTTCCCGATATCAAGCACTCGAACCCAAAGACAATGGTTTGGTTGAGTCTTATGTTCACACGGGAGCCAAGGTGGCCGTGCTTTTGTCTATGGGGACTGGCTCTGCTGCCGTTTCCTCGGATTCGAAGGTGCTGTCACTAGCCAAAGATCTTTGCATGCATATTGCCGCAACTTCCCCAGTTTGCGTTTCGCGCGATGACGTGCCTGCCGATCTTGTTGCGAAGGAGAAGGACATAGCCACGGCGCAAGCGGAAGGGAAACCTCCCCAGGCGATTGAAAAGATCATTCAAGGGAAGCTTGAAAAATATTTTTCCAATTCGTGCTTTCTCGAGCAGCCATTTGTCAAGGATCCTGATCATTCGATCAAGCAACTCCTGCATGCCACCAGTCAAGAGGTTGGAGCGGAATTGACCGTCGAATCCTTCATTCGTTTTCAGGTAGGAGAAGATTCCTGAAATCCGCCGTGGACTAAAGTCCGGATTTGTTGTTCGGATTGGAGGCTTCCGCTATCGGATTCCTGCAAGGTTGCTTCTGATCCTATGCGTTCCCATTCAGGAACCAAGTGAATAGGGAGGATGCCAAGTAGCCAGCTAGAAGAATGAAACCTTCTTTCCGCGTAAGGGTCCGACCCCGTAGCCAAAGGCAAAAAAGCGCCGTTAACAGCAGCACCGAAAGATAGTCAATCCAAGGGGCCGGCGTTTTTGAGCTTACGGGGCCGAGAATACCAGCCACACCTCCAACCAACCCTATGTTGAAGAGGTTGGATCCCACTATGTTTCCCAGAAGCATTTTGTGTTCACCTTTTTTTACCAGTGAAATGGAAGCCGCTAACTCCGGCAGACTGGTTCCGATTGCCAGAATGCTGAAGCCAATCAATTCCTCTGGGACTCCTGCGATTTTTGCGAGATTCATGCCGCCGAAAACAAGGAAATCTGCTCCTGCCCAAAGAGCGGCAGTTGAAAGCAGAATCAAAAAAACCGAAAGCAAAAAAGGTTTCGCTGGAGGAGTATCAAGACTTTCTTTATCGGTCTTTGCCTTCCTTTCTTTTTTTCTTTTGCCAAGGGCTTTTGCGGTCGTACCAAAGAGATAGACGGAAATAAACCCAAGCAAAAGAATCCCAGGCCAAAAAGATAGGTTCGAACGGTTGAAAAATAAAAAACCGCAAAAGACTAGGGTGAGCAGAAGGAGGCTAGTCATTTGACTTTTCGAAATCGTGTCTCTTGTGTCGACGTTTTTAACCATGAGGGCAAGCCCAAGAATAAGGCCGATATTGGCAATATTGGATCCAATGATGTTTCCAAGGATCAATCCCTGTGCATTGCTCCGAATGGCCGCAATCGAGGTAAACAACTCGGGAGCCGAAGTTGCGATAGATACAATGGTCAAACCAACGACCACACTGGGCACACCCAATGCTTTTGCCAAAAGGGAACTATGATCGCTCAACCAATCCCCACCTTTGGTGAGTAAGTACAAGCCGGCAACGATGGCGATTACCAAAACCATCCAATATGCAAACCCCTTTTCGAGGCCTGCTTGTTGAGTTAAATTGTGAAGAATTTCGTTCATCTTTCCGAAAGGCGAAGAGACTGAATTTAAGTATACTTAAGGCAAGGAGAATCGAAACTTCATTTTTCAGCCCTTGACTTGCCCTGATATTCCAACATCTTCGCTACGCTTTCAGCCTTCAATTCCAAAGTCTCAGATGAACCAAGCAGAAAAGCTCAAGGACACTCTTAATCTTCCTCAAACGGATTTTCCGATGCGGGCGAATGCAGTTGAGAGAGAGCCTTTGCGAATTGAGCATTGGAAGGATGGCAAAGTATATGCCCGTATGCAGGAAAAGAACAAAAGCGGTAAATCGTTCGTGTTGCATGATGGTCCGCCCTTTACCAACGGAGACGTTCACATGGGAACGGCATTGAATAAAATTCTGAAGGATACGATTCTTCGCTTCAAATCTGCCTGTGGATTCAGAACGCCTTATGTTCCGGGCTGGGATTGTCACGGTTTGCCTATCGAGCACAAGGTTACGAAAGCCTTGCGAAAGGAGAAGAAGGATTTTGACAGTTTGGTTTTGCGCAAGGCATGCAAAGATTTTTCCAATTCTTATATCGAGACCCAACGCACGCAATTCCAACGACTTGGGGTTCTTGCCGATTGGGCAAGCGAATACCGTACCATGAATGGTCGTTACGAGGCGGAGATTCTGAAGACCTTCGCTTCCTTCGTCGAGCAAGGGCTTGTTTACAGAAGCAAGAAGCCCGTTTATTGGTCGATTCCCTGTCGAACTGCCTTGGCGGAAGCAGAAATTGAATATCAGGATCATATAAGCCCCTCTATTTTTGTGCGCTTTCCACTGTCGGGCAAATCGCCAAATTCGTTCATCGTGATTTGGACGACCACACCGTGGACTCTTCCTGCCAATCTTGCCATCGCAGTTCATCCCCGTGAAAAGTACATTGAGTTAAAGGTGGGGGAGAATAATTATTGGGTCGCGGAAAGTTTGGCTGAAGCGGTTTGCTCGGAGTGTTCGATGGAAGGAATTACAAAGGGAGAATCCTTACTGGGCGAGGAAATGGTAGGTTGGGTTGCCCGTCATCCTTTTGTCGAGCGAGACAGTCCTGTTTTGGCTGCCGAATATGTGACGATGGAGTCGGGCACGGGTTGCGTGCACACGGCACCCGGTCATGGGTTGGATGATTACCTTACCGGAAAGGCAAATGGCTTGGAAACATACTGTCCTCTCGATG
>Ga0315321_10003141_pt1 | contig 12840 bp, 9 predicted proteins | sample M180m21515metaG_FD_203464 | JGI IMG/M metagenome (GOLD analysis project Ga0315321, IMG submission 203464) | Ammonia-oxidizing marine archaeal communities from Monterey Bay, California, United States - M1 80m 21515 | ecosystem: Environmental > Aquatic > Marine > Intertidal zone | place: USA... | reverse complement strand
GAAAATCTTTTGAAAGGCCGACTGCCGGGGAATGGCTACTTATGGAAAAGCTAGTACGAGAAGCGATGAACCAGGGAGCGCGTGGCATGTCTTCGCAGGTAATGACCCCGCCAGGTTCATTAGCTCGGACAGGGGATGTAGTCCGACTCGCCAAACAAATCCGTGCTCATCGTGGTCTTTTCTCAATTCATATTAGAAATGAAGGACTTGGTGTTTTCGAGGCCGTGAAAGAAGCAATTGATGTGGCACGTCAGGCCGAGGTGCGTTTGGATATTATCCATCTGAAAATCGCAGATCAAAAATATTGGGGACAGATGGACAAGGTTATCCGGCTTATTAATGATGCCCGCGCAGATGGAATTGATGTGCAAGCTAATGTCTATCCATATACCCGTGGAAATAATAATCTCAAAAGCATCGTCCCGCCGTGGGCTCATGAGGGCGGTGAGAAACGGATGCTCGAACGCCTGGCCTCTAGTGAAACTCGGGAGCGTATCATCGCGGACGCGGAAAACGGACTTGACGGTTGGTATAACCATTATACCGCTGTAGGTAAGGACTGGAGCAGAATGTTGATTAGTGGAGAGCACAAGTACAAAGGATTAACGATGGATCGTGTTTTTGCTCTCCGAGGTACCGAAAGTAATAAACTAGCTGATATGTTGGATATGCTTATCGAGCATGAAGGTGGAATCAGCGCTGTCTTTGCTCACCATGACGAACCCGATATGCTGCTAGCTCTTAAGCAACCCTGGTGCAGCGTTGGTTCGGATGGTTCCGCTTATGCGGTTAACGGGCCGCTAAGGCAAGGGAATCCACATCCACGTAATTTTGGTACCTTCCCCAGACTACTAGGTCACTACGTCCGCGAGCGAAAGGTGCTGTCGCTGGAAGCGGCAGTCCAAAAAGTCACCTCGCTGAATGCTGCTAAAATCGGTCTGACAGATCGTGGAATGATCGCGAAGGGAATGAAGGCGGACCTCGTGCTTTTTGATCCGACGGCGATCATCGATCGAGCCCAATACACCGCCCCATTTCAATATCCAGAAGGAATTAATTATGTCGTAGTGAATGGAGAAGTCACACTGGATAACGGGCGACACATTGGCACAGTGGCGGGACGTGTGTTGCGTGGGCCAAAAGGCGATGAGAACTGATTAAGAGTGAAGACGTGGTTTCGCACCACCTTCATTTATCAGGCTCGCCTCGTACGCTGCCAACTCATCAAGCCGCTTGGATATAGTCAACTCGTCCTGATAGTCTTTCGCCAGGTCGATGAAGGTGACGTAGTTTTTCGGGTCGGTCTCGACGAACGTGAGGTAACGTTGGGCAATGGTTGTGTGTTCGATCTTCCCGGCTATAAAAGCGAAGCGTTCGTAACTGCGAGCTTCCTGCAACGCTGAAATCAGAAGCCGGTCTACAACGCGTCCGGGTTCTTTTTTAACGATTAGTTGTTTTAACCGTTTGTCGTAGCCAATCGGTTGCTGGCGACGAAAGCCGATACCCAATGATGTGATCAATTCACGCATCTGCTGAAAGCGGGACAATTTCTGCGTGATCAAATTGGACATGGCGATACTAAGCGATTCGTTATCGCAGTATGCCAATAAAAGCTTCAAGCACCATGACGCCGAATCTTTTTCCCAATGGGTGTGATCCAGTAGGATTTTATCGCCGGCGGATTCCAGCTGTCGAGCCCAGTCCGGGCAGGTGGCAACCTGTAAGAATGTCATTCGTCCTCCAGTCTAAACGTCAAGAGAAGCCTTAATCAATCTTGATATAATAATACTCGGATAATCATGAGCCGAGAACAGTTAACGTTAGAAAGGTCGATCATTGGAGGAAAGCCACAAGGTATCTGATTGGCAGCGCGGTATTCAGCAATTGATTGACGGACGTAGGGAGGTCGCCGCGCCGATCGGTCCGTTACCTGAAGCGGTGTCACCGATCGATTTGAAAGAAGCCATGAGGTTGCAGGACGCGCTGAACGCGCGTTTGGTAGCCGAGGAGTATGGCGAAATAGTGGGCACCAAAATTGGTTGCACCACTCAGGTAATGCAGGAATATCTAGGGATGCCACATCCATGTTCGGGAGCTATTTTTGATACGACCGTGCAACAACGGCACGGAAGGTTTGACTTTGAAATTTTTCACCATGTTGGTGTGGAATGCGAGATTGCGGTGACTTTGGGAAACTCTATTTCCCCCCGTCGTGCTCCGCATACATTGAAAACCGTTGAGGGAGCCGTTGCCTCCGTTCATGCCGCCATTGAAGTGGTGGATGATCGGTATGTAGATTTTGAAAATAGAGTTCCTGATTGGCGGACATGGGTCGCCGATGACTTCTTTGGGGCTGGAGCGGTTTTGGGTCCTCCTGTGGAGGACTGGCGAAAGATGGATCTTAGTGAGACTCTAGGTATCATGACAATTAATGGTGTCCAAGTAGGCTCTGGTGTAGGCCGGGATATTATTAATGGACACCCGCTGGAGGCGCTGGTATGGCTGGCGAACGAACAGTCCGCCATGGGACGTGTGCTACCAGCAGGTTGGATTGTAATGCTGGGAAGTGTCGTTCAGACCAAGTGGCTGCAGATTGGCGATCAGGTAGAGGTGCAACTAACCGGGTTGGGCGGCGTGTCCGCAAAGTTTTAAATCGGTATACCTTAACGATTCAGCGGTTAGTAAAATAATATCGTTAGCTGGGTTACCAACGTTGGAGAATATGGCATTGATTAAAAACCTCTTGTTACTAGTTTCGATTTGTTTGCTGTCATCAGTATTACGAGCTGAAAAGCCTAATATTGTGTTTATCTTTGTAGATGACCTTGGTTGGAAAGACATCGGTTGCTACGGCAATGAGTTTGTGGAAACTCCTCATATCGACAACCTGGCTCAGGACGGTATGCGGTTTACTGACTTTTACGCCGCGGGGGCCGTCTGCTCACCGACACGTTGTGCGGTCCAGTCCGGTCAGAATCAAGCGCGTATTGGAATTACGGCACATATACCGGGTCATTGGCGTCCGTTCGAAAGAGTGAGGACTCCGCAGACTGCGATGGCACTTCCGTTAGATACGGTAACTGTTGCCGAGTCTTTAAAAAATGCAGGTTATACCACTGGGTATGTTGGAAAATGGCACTTGGGCACGGGGCCAGAGTATGCGCCCGATAAACATGGCTATGACTTCGCGGCTGAAATTGGCGGTCCGCAGCGGCCTGGTTCGTTCCGTGTCATTGGAAATCCCGAGGTAAAGCCTAAGCAGGGGCAGTTTCGTACCGAATTTGAAGGGGAATTGTGCCGTCAATTTATCCGGGAAAATAAGGACACACCATTCTTCCTGATGTTATCTCCGTTTCATGTTCACATTCCTTTGTCGAGCCGCTCCGATCTCGTTGCGAAATACCAATCGAAGGCCGAGAAGCTTGGGGTCTCATTACCAAATCCGATTTACGCGGCAATGATTGAGGAAGTTGATAACTTGGTGGGAGAAGTGCTTCAGGAAATTGAACATCAGAAATTGACGAAGAAGACGATGGTGGTTTTCACGTCAGATAATGGCGGACTTTATCGTCGTTATGATTATCAGGAAAAAGCTGATGATAATGTAGCAACTCAGGCACCCTTAAGAGGTGAAAAAGGAACTTTATATGAGGGTGGTATTCGTGTGCCACTAATTGTCAAGTTTCCAGGTGTGGTGAAACCAGGGCAGGAAGTTTCCCAGCTTTCGATTTCCTATGACTTTTATCCAACATTTGTCAGCGTGGCATCGGGCGCTTTACCCGTAAGCCAGACGATAGATGGGGTCGATATGAGTCCGTTGCTCGACGGGACAGTTGAGAGAATTGAAAGACGGTCTCTATTTTGGCATTTCCCTCACTATCATCATGATCGTCCAGCTAGTGCAATCCGGGATGGTGACTGGAAATTAATTCAATATTTGGATGGTACCGGGGACCTAGAACTCTACAATTTAAAAGACGATCTTGGGGAAGAGAAAAACCTCAGTACAACCTATCCAGGACGTAGGAACGACCTAATGTCCAAGTTGAAGGCATGGCAAACCGATACTATTGCTCGCTTGCCCATTCCCAATCCCTCCTATGACCCTGCCAGATCTCACGAATGGTGGAGTCGTCGTAGCGGTAAGCCCGTCGAAAGTGACCTTAGAAAACGTTTTCCTCCCACTGAATTAAAGCTAAAGTAGCGAAATGACCAGAATTTCCAATTTCGCAGGATTCGTGTTTTCGTTGAGCGTAGGCGTCATTCTGATTGTGCTTTTCAATGACGACGTTGTGGGATTTGAGGAAATGCCACAGACACCACAGGAAGAGCATTTCGAGAATAAGGTAAGGCCACTGCTCAAAGCGAGGTGTTACAGCTGCCACAGTCACGATAGCGGCAAAGCGAAGGGTGGATTAGTGCTCGACTCCAAGCAGGGCTGGCAAAAAGGCGGAGGGCTTGGGGCTGCGATTGTCCCCGGTGTGCCGGACGAGAGTTTATTGATTCAGGCTGTGCGGCATGATGGGCTTGAAATGCCCCCGGATAATAAGCTTTCCGCCAAGGAAATCTCTATTCTGGAATGGTGGGTGAAAGAAGGAGCGTTTGACAATCGTGAATCCAAAGAAGCGCCTGTGGCGGAAGGGGCTTTGTGGGCGTTAGCTCCAATCGTCAGTCCGGACGTTCCCCCTATTAAGAACCGGGATTGGGTCTTGGATCCAATCGATCAGTTTATTCTTTATCGCCTTGAAGCCAATGGTCTTAAGCCCGCTGCACCGGCGGATAAATTTTCCCTATTAAGACGAGTCACTTTTGACATTACCGGTTTGGCGCCGACGCCTCAGGAGATTGATGAATTTTTAGCTGATGATTCTGTAGATGCGTACGCTAACGTTGTTGATCGATTACTAAAAACACAGGGATTTGGTGAGCGTTGGGCCAGGCACTGGTTCGATTTATCCTGTTATGCCGATGTTCAACGTAACACCCTAATCGGCGAAGCCTGGCGGTACCGGGATTACGTGATTAACGCCTTTAATTCCGATCGGCCTTTTGATCGATTCATTCACGAGCAGATCGCAGGAGATTTGTTGCCGGCTTCGTCAGTTCAGGAACGTCGTGAACTAATGGTGGCGACCGGATACCTTTCCATTGGGCCCTGGGTGATCGAAAATTATATAAAGCCTCAGTTAGTTGCTGACATTGTGGATCACCAGATAGATCGCATCGGCCGTACTTTCTTGGGCCAGACGGTATCCTGCGCTCGCTGTCATGATCATAAGTTCGACCCAATACCCACTCGCGACTACTATGCGATGGCCGGAATTTTCCACAGTTCATTAACGACAGAGCATACTGGCCCCGGTGTTTGGAGTTCGATCGTCGAACATCAACTCCCGGCGTTGCCCGCGGACTCCCAGACCTTGGCAAAAGCACGAATCCGCAAGGACGAACTATTAGCAGAGTTGCGCCAGGCAGAGCTTGAATTGTTAGACTGGCATCGTGAGTTTCCGTTAGCATCCAATGCGAATGTTGCGATTTCCGAGCCCGTAATGGTCAATGAAGGAGGACGGGAATATGAATTGACTTTTGACTATGCATCGACGGTTTGGGCTGGAGCTAGCCAGGCAACTAAGGCAGGCGATGCTTTACTGGTCGAATTGATTGATGCACAAGGCAAGTTAATCAAAACGACGTCAGTCTTGCAGCGCGGATGGTCTGGTAGTAAGGAACTTCCGCAACTGCAGAACCACGTCGTGAAATATACGGGTACTGGCATGGGCAGGATTCAAATCCGGATCACTAGCGCTCAGCCAGGCAACGGTAGATTCGCTGGTTTGATAGATAACCTCGCTATCGTTTCTGGAGATTCTACTCTCTTCGCGGAAACCTTCGATGAATTTGCGATGCCGCCAATAAGCGGTAAGCAGGCACATACGCAAGCGAATATATTTGCTCAAGTAGCGTATGCAGGCTGGAGTGGTCTAGGAATCAACCATTCGCATGTTGCAGAATTGGAACCTGACAATTATGCGTTACAGATATTTAGCGGTAATATGTCTGATTTCAAGAAGCTCGCTGCAACGGCGGGAGGCGATGGAGAAAGAATCAGGCTCGCAGTGGCCGCAGCAAAACGAATTAATCGAATAGCCACTGAATTGGCGAAGCTAAAGACCGCGCACGAACCGGAATATGCAATGTCTATTACGGACATTACGCAGCCGACTGATGTTCCGATCTATCGACGCGGTGATTTTAATCTTCCGGGTGAAGTTGTACCGCGTGGAGTTCTCAGCCTAACTAATCACCAATCGATGGTAAACGTACCGGAGAATCAAAGTGGGCGTTTGCAGTTAGCACATTGGTTAACGGGACCGGACAATACCCTGACGACGCGAGTATTGGTAAATCGGGTCTGGCATCACCTGTTTGGAAGGGGGATCGTTACGAGCGTTGACTACTTCGGTGTCCATGGCGATCGTCCGTCGCACCCTGATCTGTTAGATCATCTTGCCTCGAGATTTCGAGTTGAGAATCAATGGTCACTGAAACAACTGATCCGCCAAATTGTCTTGACTCAAACCTATCGGATGTCGTCTGTTGGTGACGTCGAGAAGGACGAAATTGATCCGGAAAATGAACTGTTATGGCGTATGAATCGCCGCAGGTTAACGGCCGAGGCGATGCGTGACGCGATGTTACAAATAAGTGGACAACTGGATTCCGCCAATGGTGGTAGTCCATTGGGATTAGAGTTGGAGGGCAATATCCGCGGGGCCGGAGGCAATGTGAACCCGCCTACCTGGGGAGGGAAAGTACCTGAAGACGTGAAGCTCCAACGTACAGTTTACCAGCCGCTAAAGAGACTTCCACCCGCGGGCGACTTGGAGATTCTTTCTGTTTTTAATTTCCCTCATCCAAACGACATCACTGGGGCACGAGCACAAACGACAGTGGCGACTCAGGCATTGTTCCTTATGAATGCGCCTTTTGTTAAAGAACGTGCGAAACAGTTGAATGAGCGCATCCACAGTATGGATTTGGGATCAGACTTAGCCTCACTAAACTTTGCCTACAAATTGGTCGCCGGCCGACCGCCCTCGATGAATGAAATAAGGGTTGCTCAACAATTCATTGAAGGTCTGTCTGAGTCAGAAGGGGCAGAATCCGGGAATCTCGTGCTTAGAAAAAAAGCATGGGAACAATTGTGTCATGGCCTTCTTATATCTAATAGCTTCTTATTCATAGAGTAGTGAGTTGGAGACGAATGACTTATCTTCAAGGGAATCGACGAACCTTTTTACAACAGTCCGCCTGTGGATTCGGGGCGTTGGCGTTAGCTGATCTTCTTTCAGTCCGTCCTGTCACAGGCCGTGATGTAATCGGGGGCGGGGCACTCGTTGAAAAACCAACGCATCTTATGCCTCGGGCGAAACGCGTTATCTTCCTCTATATGAAGGGCGGGCCGAGTCAAATGGATCTATTTGACTATAAATCGGCACTGGCAAGAGGGCATGAGCAACCTCTTCCGTATAAACTCCCGTCTCAGGAGGAAACCGTTGGTCTCGATGATACAAAGCTTATGGGCCCCATCAGTCCATTTTCTTATCGGGGCGAGAGCGGTTTACATATGTCAGATTGGTTACCGGAAATTGGGAAACATGCTGATAAGTTGTGTGTATTAAGAGCGGTGCAGAGTGATAGCCCCAATCATGGCGTCGCAGAACGTCAGTTGCATACCGGTAATCTATTCGATGTTACACCCTCTATGGGTTCCTGGATTTCGTATGGTCTGGGTACGGAAAATCAACAGCTTCCATCTTATATCACACTGTTACCCGGTGAGGGTGAACGAAATTACAGTAGTGCATTTTTGCCAGCGATTCATCAGGGCACAGCGATACAGGAGGTAGGGGTCACCCCCGGAAGGGCGCCTATTCGCCACCTTAGAGATGGTGCGGTAGACGAAGAGGTGCAGCGGAAACGTGTGGATCTCATTAAAGCATTGAACCGTGAACAGCTTACCCGGCTCCAATCGGATCAGCAAATGGAAGGCGTCATCGAGTCGTTTGAACTAGCCTTTCGAATGCAAACCGAAACACCGAAACTCGTTGATATTTCCAATGAAACTCAGGGGACTAAAGATCTCTATGGCATTGATCAAAAAGACACGAATCAATTTGGAAGACAGTGTTTATTAGCGAGGCGGTTTACTGAAGCGGGTGTTCGGTTTGTTCAGGTAACGCTTGATGGCTGGGACCATCACAATAAGATAAGGGAAGGGCTTCCGAAAATATCCCGGCAATGTGACAGGCCTGTGGCTGGGCTGTTAACGGACCTTAAGCAGAGGGGCCTATTAGACGATACCCTCGTCATTTGGGGTGGAGAATTTGGCCGAACTCCGCATGCGCAGTTTGGGGACGGTCGTGAGCACAATCCGCATGGCTTCACGATGTGGTTGGCGGGTGGCGGAGTTAAAGGTGGAATAACGCACGGTCAAACGGATGACTTTGGCTATCATGCTGTAGCAGGTGGCGTCCATATCAATGATTTACATGCCACACTACTTCATTTGTTAGGTCTTGATCATGAACGACTGACTTTTGAACATCATGGGCGCCCGTTCCGATTGACGGACGTCGCAGGAAACGTCGTAAAGGAAATCCTTGCCTAATTCAAGGTTTGGAGGCCAAGGACACGGGGGACGCCATGGCATTTAGAATTTCGATAACAGCTGACTTCTACGACGAATGTGGTGAACCGAAATATTCAGACTTTGGGCTCTCTGTTTTTGATGGGCACGATTCAATAGATGTAGCGGCGTTTTCCCAACACAAAGTCGAAATTGGAGCCGAGCAACTGGCTGACGCTCATGCGGTTTTAGTGTTAACCCCCAAAATTACGGCGGAATCGTTGCGGCTTGCAAGCAACCTGTTAGTTGTTAGTCGGTTCGGTGTTGGTTTTGACTCGGTCGACGTAGCATCCTGTACACAAAACGATGTGCTGGTGACAATCGCAAAAGGTGCTGTCGATCGCCCTGTAGCTGAGGCAACGATCGCCTGGATGTTAGCGTTAAATCATAAGGTGTTTCAGAAGGATAAGCTCGTAAGAAACGGGCATTGGGATGCTCGAAGTAACCTGATGGGAACGGAATTGCGAGACAAGATATTGGGCGTTGTTGGTCTGGGAGGGATTGGGAGTCATTTGGTTGCTCTAATCCGTGGTTTTGGAATGAAACAGCCGATTGCATTCGATCCGTTCGCGTCTGCCGAAGTGTTTGATAGTTTAGGCGTCAAGCAGTGTAGCCTGGATGAGCTTTTGGAAATGGCGGACTTCGTCTCCCTACATTGCCCTCTGACAGAAGAAACCAGGGGCCTCATTGGACCGTCGCAATTAAATCTAATGAAGCCCACGGCGTATTTGCTCAATCTAGCCAGAGGGGGTGTCGTCAATGAAGATGCATTATTTGACGCCTTAACTACCGGGCAAATAGCAGGAGCAGCTTTGGATTGCTTCGTCGACGAACCCGTAACTACTCCACATCGTTTCGGAGACTTGGAAAACGTAATCCTTGCGCCTCATAGTATTGCTTGGACTGACGAGCTATTTAGAGACATTGGCAGGATGTCCTGTAACAGCATTGTCGATGTGTTATGCGGGAATTTGCCGCACGGAGTCGTGAATCCGGAAGTGCTTGAAAAAGATTCTTTTAAGGCGAAGTGGCGGCGGGTTATTGGTTAAAGAGGTTCCGTTTGTCATGTAAATGCCACTTGCCCGTGTTTTTGTGGCGTTAATGAGGACAGACTAAATCGCAGGGACCATGTCTAATAAACCAGACAGCATGTCTAAGAAGAAAGATTGTAGATCAAGCCTTCATGGATACATTTCAAAATTTAATTGGCGAACAAACTTCATTGCCGCTCGATGAGATGAGACTCACACGAGGGATCGTAGATGTCTGGTATGCCAACGACATTGTTGATAGGCAACAACATCGTAGTTTGATAGGCCAGATATATCCCCGAGAAGCACGTAGTCGGGTTCTTTTGAAAGCATGGCAGGGGTTAATCATCCTGTTTTTTCTGTCGGGAATTGCCGCGGTCGTCGCGGCCAATTGGAACAATGTTGGTGAACTAGCCAGGATCGGTGGGATCCTAGTGCTGTATGTCGGGCTTGTTGTCACAACCTTGCGCCAAGGGCTGGAAAAAATGTCCGGTAAGCTTTTAGCAACCTGCGCAAGTTTTGTGTCAGGTATGTTAATTGTCGTTGTAACTCAGGAATATCAATTAAACGTCGGTGAATTAAGTTTTTACGGCGTCTGGTGTTGTTTCGTTTTCCCGATTGCGGTAGTCTCCGAATTTTTGCCTTTATGGTTAGGCTGGCTGGCCCTACTACACATAACGGTGGTGACAATGTTAGAAGAGCAGCTGAATACGCGCTACGTAATGGAGGCGATTTACTTCACGTTTGTTGGTTTGGGACTGGGCTCCCTAGGTATTCGAAAGTTCTTAATTCATCACTATAAATCGCGTGTTGCCTGGCTGACGCCGCGATGGCCAAGATTTGTCTTATACCTTTCGATTCATTGGTTCATCTCACTTTTATACATGGGCTATTTTTGGGAATTCGTATCCGGACAGATCCGGCTGAGTTCCTTGGGCTTACTAATAGCAATCGTCCTTGGTTTGATAGGGACTCATCTACATTTGAGACGCGGCGGCAGTAGAGAGATTTGGCTTATATCTCTATCAGTATTGACGGCAGCCCTCCTGGCGGTTGTCTCGGCTGGAATGTTATTTTGGGAATACGCACTCCCGTCGGCCGGGACGTTTTTCATGTGGGGAATAATTGCGTTCGTGATTTTTGTAGCTGCGACTATTTACGTTCGCAATGTTCGGACAGTCACGGGACCGTCCTCTGATGCAAGTGAGGGTGTTTATGGATGACGCGCAGAATCCCCGGTTTATTACAATTGGCCAGGCCCTTAAAACCACAGGAATTAAAGATGGTGATGCAGTAGAAGCATTAGACTTCGCTTCGCGCGAGCTTAGTTATTCCACGTTTCCAATTTACTTGCGCATATTAATCGGCATTGGTTCTCTCATTGTTGCGGGATTATTGTTTTTAGCCCTGACGTTTTTTGAGGTGCTCGAGATTGAATGGGCGCGACTGCTTCTTGGTGGTGTACTTATCGCGTTCGGAGTGTTGTTGTATAGAGGGGCCGATAAGTGGCCTGTTGATAGCTATCAGTATTCGGTTTTTCTGCAGTTGTCGTTTGTCGGAGCGCTGATGGGTAAGATATTATTCATATCCGGAGTCTACGACATTCTACCTTGGGATGAGAGCGTTAATTCTTTCCTTGCATCTCTAGTCGTAACTCTAGCCACCTATTGGATATATGATCTTTACGTGGATCGTATTCTTTCGTCCTCGACCACAATCTGGACGTTCATCTACATGCTGCCCGATTTATTACCTGGCGGATATGATGAGTTTTTAGTACGGGCGTTCGTTTATTTAATGGTTCCGATCGGGACTTATTTATTTCTGAGCCCCACGATTCATCCGCGTTATAAACCACTAGCAATGGCGTTTCTCTTTGCAGCTGGTTGGCATGTCCTGGATTTAATGATGCATCACGGTTTTGGAGCTTCTAATTGGCCGGAATTGAGTGATTTGTGGATTGGCATTGCATGGAATTTGACTGATTTGTGGCTCTCTATCATTTGTACTTTTATCAATGCGTTGACGCTTGTCTATTTAATCATTTGGGGAAGCGGCGGTTGGGATACGATTGTCAATAAAAAGGTTAAATTAGCAATTGGGATGGTTGTTGCTCTGTCAATGCTTGGACTCGCGTCATGCCTTGTAGCGTTGGTGATAGTTGCCATCGGATTTCTGGCAAACGATCGATTAATCCTTGGTGCCGGCGTGGGGTATCTTTCTATTGCCCTTTTTGTTGCGACGCATAGCCTCGAGGCCGGTTTAATGGCTACGGGCCTTGTTCTAATTCTTATGTCGATGGTTTTATGGATGTTTTATCTTAAGACTGCGGTATGGTTTCGGTGCGTAGAAAGCGAGATGTCTGTATGAATTGGAAAAGCATCGTTCTTGTAATAACGGCATTGATCACCATTTTTTACACGGGGATGTTAGTGGTTCAAAATCGGATACTGCGGGAAAGTCCTGATACTATGTTTCTTGAGCTTGCTCCGGTGGATCCCTTATCCCTGTTCCAGGGACAATATATGACCGTTGAATTTTCCATTGAACGTGTCAGGCATGAATTGGAGGCGGACTTTGACAGCCTCGATACAACGGCGTGGTTTGCGGTAGTGGTGCTGGATGGAGATGGAGTTGGCAAGGTCAGTGAGTTGTTAAAAGGGAATCCGTCCCCCCAAGAACGGCGTGTGCTAGCCCATAAGTATGAGGGCCGGAACATTCTCTTTCTCGACGTCGACTTAAAACGTGTAGCAGTGAATAAAGTTTCGATTGTTATGAAACAAAAGGAATTCCTCTTTCAGGAAAACCAGCAACGCAAATACGCAGGGGCACGTTATGGATACTTCAGAGTATCTTATGATGGTCGATGCAGTCTTGAAGACTTAGCTGGCGAATCGTACGAATTGCTGTCACGATAGTGATATTAGATGCATGCGATTTGGACAATCGTCCTCAGCATCAGGGTTGGCATTGTGTATGGTTAATTTCGCAATGGTAGTTTAAGCGTCGGAATAAACGCGTCTTCCCCATCGATCCCCCGGCGAGGAGTCAAGGTACGTGAGTTCTCGAAAATACCTACCGGTCGGGAATTGTCCTGAATATCTTTTGCGAATTCAATGA
>Ga0315321_10003137_pt1 | contig 12859 bp, 7 predicted proteins | sample M180m21515metaG_FD_203464 | JGI IMG/M metagenome (GOLD analysis project Ga0315321, IMG submission 203464) | Ammonia-oxidizing marine archaeal communities from Monterey Bay, California, United States - M1 80m 21515 | ecosystem: Environmental > Aquatic > Marine > Intertidal zone | place: USA... | reverse complement strand
GACTCCGATCGACGACAACAAGCACCACGGCAGCACACTCACGTCGCCAGGCTCGCACCCACGCACGCAGAGCACCGTTCCAGCGATCGGCAGTCAGTACGACCGCCAGGGGTGCGGTCTGGGCGCCGCCTCGTTCGCGTCCCGCCATCGGGCCTCCTCGTGCGCCCCCCTAATCCCCCGGCTTCCCCGGTGGCGCGTTCAGTTTGCCACCGATCGCAGGCCCGATCCACCTGCCTTCTCCTCTGGATTTCGAGCGATCTTGAGAGATGGTACTTGCACGTCGGACGCGGTCCATTAGAAACGCGGGGCCTTCGGCAGGGGGCCTCGCGCTCCCGCCTTTGACAACCCAAATCTGTGCGTTGTGTGCTCTTCGGAGCACCAACAGCTGCCTCGGCAGCACGTCGCACTCGCCTGGTGGCCTCGGGGTCGTGGCGGAATTGGTAGACGCGCTAGACTAAGGATCTAGTACCGCAAGGTGTGGGGGTTCGATTCCCCCCGACCCCACCATCCAGCGATGCGAGCGACGCACGGTTCGACACTGACCGCCGCCTTCAGGCAACTGAAGGCGGCGTTCGTCGTCTTAGGTCCCTGCGATCCGCAGCTCGCCTCAGCGGGCCGCGGTGAGGTGACGTCCGCCATCGATGGGCACACACTCACCGGTCACAAAGCCCGCATCGGCAGACAACAGAAACGCGATGAGAGCGGCCACCTCGTGCGGCTCCCCCACTCGCCCGAGCGGATGCGCACCCACGGTGCGGGTGAGGAAGGCGGCGTAGGTGTCCTCGTCCATGCCGCCTCTTCGGTGAAGGTTGGTGCGGATGACCCCAGGGTTGACCGCGTTGACCCGAATGCCCTCGGGCGCCCACTCCAGCGCCGCACACCGCGTGAGGTGGTCGAGCGCCGCCTTCGACACACAGTAGGGCGCTAGGCTTGGGAACGACCGCAGGCCCGTGACACTCGACACATTGACCACCGCCCCATTTTCGGCCTGTCTCAAGTCTGCATGGCACTCCCGCATCAAAGCGAAGGGGGCGCGCACGTTGAGCCGCATCATGGTCTCGAGCTCGGCGTCGGATGTGTCGGAGATGGCGCCCGAGGCGATGATGCCCGCAGCGTTCACCAGCGCAACAATCGGACCATGGGCCGCCCGAATGCCGGCCACCAGAGCAGGAATGCCATCGAGCTGCATGAGGTCGGCCGGATGGGCGGCAATGCGACCCGGCACGGCATCCACAAGAGCGGACAAGGCGGCCACGTCCCGACCGACGGCAACCACGAAGTCTCCCTTGCCGGCGAGATGAAGGGCAGTGGCGCGTCCGATGCCGCTGGTGGCACCGGTGACGAGCGTGACGGGAACAGACACGAGACCTCCAAAACTTTCCCGCCCGCTATCGCTTCCGCTGTGTCGCCCCCCGGTGGGGGACCGCCACACGCCACCCCGACTCCGCTCAGTGCGCCTCAAGAAACTCGATAAGATCGGCCTTTTCGTCATCCGAGAGTGTGTCACAGCCCTCGGTGTGTCCCATGTTTCCGAACACCGGGCGCGCATCGTCGCGGACCGCCCCGCCGACACAGAGCAGCTCTTGGAGCGAGCCCACGCTGCCGTTGTGGAGAAAGCGCTCCATTGTCCACAAGCCCACCAAGCGCGGTGACTTCAGCTGGTTGGTGATCGCATCCGGGCCGAAGTCCACCCCGCAGCACGCCTCCCCGTCGAGCTCGGGATCCATCCACATCGCCATCGCATTGTCGGTGCCGATGTCCTCGTAGTCGTACAGCTCGAGCCCACCGCCCCGGGGCCCGCGATGACAGTCGAGGCAGCCCGCATCCACGAACACCTCCTCTCCGCGGGCGACAGCTTCGGTATCCGAAGGGTCGAGTGGCGTGGGCGCGTGCAGAGTGCGGATGTAGGTCGCGAGCGGCTGGAGTGACTCGGGGGAGAAGTTGGGACCGTCACCGCCCCCCAGGGCGTCAAACTGCCCCACGAAGTTCTCCAGACTCACGGTGTTGCCCGTCCAGCCGAGCATGGCGTGGGCCATCCCCGCGTCGAGCTCTTCATCCACTGTGGGAATGCCGTACAGCGCACTGATCTTGCTGACTGTGTGCACCCCGTCGTCGATCGGAAGCGGCTCGATGAAGAAGTCCATGGTGCCCGGCAGCCACTGACTGTAGGCGTGCTGCGACTCCGCGGTGAAGGTCGGAATCTCAGTGCCAATGAGCCCCGCCACCACCCCCACAAGCTTGATCTGAAGCCAGACATTCGACGACAGGTGGTCGAGCAGCGGCTGCACCCTGGCCTGGGCATCCGGGTCGACCTCCGAGCCCATCAACGCAGACATAGCCGCGAGCGGAAACAGTCCGAGAGCGAGGTTGTGGCCGCCATAATCGTAGGAATGGTTGGCCGCTCCCACCGAGTAGCGCCCATCGGGCAGCACTCCGAAGTGACAGCTCGCACAGGTGAAGGCCACGCCGTTGGCCCCTTCCACCATGCCCAACGGATATCCCTTGCTGCTCAGCGGGTCGGGCACCAGACCGTACTCCGAAAAGCCCGGCCCCACCTGGGTCTCGAAGTCACTGAGCAACAGGTCCACAAAGCCCACAGGCACGCCCTCGGTGCCGAAGGTCTCGTAGAAGAACATCCACTTGCCACAGCGAAGCTCCAGGTTGAGATCCTCCGGATCCAGTCGCCACGCATCGCACGCCCCCGTCAGGCTGCCCCCCTCCAACACTGCCATGAGGTCCGCGGAGGCATTGGTCAGCCCCCCATCCCCAAGTCCACTGGGCTCGAAGATGCCCAGAGACTCCGGATCCGGTTCCGGCTCGCTGGTGTCGTCATCGGGGTCGGGGTCGGGGTCGGGGTCAAGGTGGGGGTCTGCGGCGAGCCCAGTGTCGGCGAGGCCTCCCGTGTCTTCGCCAGCTGGACCCAGCCCACCCGAGTCGGTCGCCGTAGACGCGTGATCCGTTTTGTCCACCGCGCAGCCCATCAGTCCCAGCACCACCCAAATTCGTCCGAGCTTCATGCGGCCTCCTATTTATAACGATCGTTCGTTATGCCATCTCTGGTCCGCTGACAACGAGTCGACGACGCCTTGTCACACAGCATTCGTCGCAGTCTCTTCGCAGTCGGGTCGATCAGCGCTTCGGCACCAGCGGTCGCAGTGCGCTGACTAGGCGACTTGCCAGCAGCTTCTGTCCTTCAGCCGTGGGGTGAAGGCCGTCGCCCTGAATCAGCTCGGGGCGGTCCATCAGAGGACCCAGAAAGTCGGGAACCAAGGTCGCGCCACTCTCGGCGGAGACCTCGCCATACAGCGCATCGAAGGCGGTCTTGTGGGCCGGCCCCATGCTCCCAGGGGCCGTGATGCCGAGCAACACCACTGTGGCACCGGCGGACTGTCCGGCAGTCACGATCTCCAGGAGGCGGGCCCGCGTGACGTCGACTGGCTGGCCCCGCAGCATGTCGTTGCCGCCCAGCTCCACCACCAGCACATCGGGCCTCTGCTTGAGCAGCCAGTCCACCCGCGATGCCCCGGCAGTGCTGGTGTCACCGCTCACCCCGGCGTTCTGGATGGACAGCTCCAGGCCCTCGCCCTTCAAGGTGGCTTCAGCGACCGCAGGAAAGGCCTGATCGACTGGAAGTCCCAGGCCGGCGGTGATGCTGTCGCCGAGCACCACCACCTTGAAGCCCTGCTCCACCGGCACCGCGGGCGTCACCACTTGGGGCACAGCCGCCCGTGGCGCGGGGTCGGTTCCACACGCCACGACAGACAGAGCGACGACGACAACATGCAGCAAGCGACCAGACATGCGCACGAACTAACCCTGTCGCCCAGCCCGCAACGCGCATGGGGCCATGACCACAATCCAGATAGCTCCAGACTTTCCATGACCATCCGCGTGCGTATCCACACCGCTCCGCTCGACCCGAGGAACGCTCCTATGGCCCGCACACCTACCGACTCCGCGGCCGCCGAACCGGCCATCTCGGTCCGCGGACTCACCCGGCGCCTGCGCTCCGGAAGCCGCGACCTCACCGTGCTCGACGCGGTCTCCTTCGACATTCCGAAGGGCGCATCCGTGGCGGTGCTGGGCCCCTCCGGAAGCGGCAAGTCCACCCTCCTCGCCCTGCTGGCCGGTCTCGACCAGCCGTCCTCGGGGGAGGTCCACATCGAAGGCCAGCCAGTGCACGCCCTCGACGAAGACGCCCTGGCCCTCTGGCGCCGCCGCAGTCTCGGCTTCGTGTTCCAGAGCTTCCAGCTCCTCGATACCTTCACGGCCCGAGAAAACGTCATGTTTCCGCTGGAGCTCCTCGGAAGCGCACCGTCCGAAGCCCGCGCTCGAGCCGATGTCCTGCTCGAAGCCGTCGGCCTGTCCGACCGGGGTCACCACTACCCCTCCCAGCTATCGGGCGGTGAGCAGCAGCGAGTTGCCATCGCCAGGGCATTCTCAGCAAGGCCCGGCATTCTGCTCGCCGACGAGCCCACCGGTAACCTCGACGGTCCTACGGGTCTGCGGGTCCTGAGAGTCCTTGAGAAGCTGCGCCAAGAAGAGGGCACCACGATCGTGGTCGTCACCCATGACCCCGCGGTGGGTGCCCGGGCCGACATCCGCATCCACCTGAGAGACGGGCAGGTCGAACGCATCGAAGGCCACAACCCCGGCGTCGCTCCGGCCGCGCGATGAAGCTCCCGCTCATGCTCACCCTGCTGCGCCGAGAGATGCGCGGCTCGGGCGCCAGGGTGCTGTTCTTCGTGGCCTGTCTGGCCGTGGGCGTGGCTGCGGTCGTCGCTGTCGCGGGCCTGGCCGACAGCATCCAAGGCGCGATGCAGCGAGAAGCCCGACCGATGCTGGCGTCCGACGTGCGCGTCACCGCCCGACGCCCCTTTCCCGACCGTCTCGCAGACGCCCCCGACCATCTCATCAGCGAACAGGCCCAGCTCCAGATCTTCGCCACGATGGTGTCGGCCGCTCCTCAGCCCGGTGCATCCGCGCCGCCGGCCTCCATCTTTGTGGAGCTCAAGGCCGTCGAGGGCAACTACCCATTCTACGGAGAGCTGTCGCTCGACCCGCCCACCGACGCGCTGCTCGACCTGCTCACCGATGAGAGCGTGGTCGTCGAGCCATCGCTCCTCACGCGCCTCGACCTCGGTCGCGGCGACACCCTTCTCATCGGCGGGAAGCGCTTCACCATCTCGGGCGAAGTGCTCGGAGAGCCCGACCGGGTCGAAGCCAGCCTGGCTCCCGGTCCGCGGGTGTTCCTCACCCAAGCTGGCCTTGAACGAAGTGGTCTTGCCGAGTCCAACGGGCGCATGACCTGGAAGGCGCTCTACAAGACCCCCGATGCCCAAGCCGCCTCCGAGCTGGCTGCATGGATGGAGCAGCAGGAGTCACTGGCAGCGTGGACCCGCGTGGAGACCTGGACCGAAGGCAATCCCGGCATCCAGCGGGCGCTGTCCCAAGCGGAGACCTTCCTCGGACTGGTGGCCTTGCTGTCGCTGCTTGTCGGGGGTGCAGGCGTTGCGCAGGTCATTCGCGCCTGGCTGGCCCGTCGCTTTGATGCGGTGGCGACCTACCGCTGCCTGGGCCTCACGCCTACAGAGGTCGGCCGCGTGTTCCTCGCCCAGACCGCACTGCTCGGCCTAATGGGCAGCCTCGTAGGCTCCGTCGTGGGCACTCTGTGCCTGCTCGCAGTGCCCCTCCTGCTTGGAGACCTCCTGCCCCCCGGCACCGTGACGCCCTGGCAGCCCCTCGCTGTGCTCCAAGGCACCCTCCTCGGAACCGGAATCGCCCTCGTGTTCGCCTGGGCCCCTCTTCGCCAGGCGCGCAGCGTGCCACCCATCCGAGTGCTACGACGCACCGTCGAGCCTCTGCCGCTGTCCCTGGGTCAGCAGGTGGGCGGGGGACTGCTCTTCATCGCTGCACTGGTGTTCATCTCGGTGGTGCAGGCAGGCGACCCGATGGCGGGCCTACTGTTCAGCGGTGTGGTGGCCGCCGTCATCCTCGTCCTGGCACTGACCACTGGCCGACTGTCGCGCTGGCTCGGCCGACTCGGCGAAGACCGCGACAGCTGGGTGCTTCGACACGCACTGCGCTCATTGGGACGTCCCGGCGCGGGCACCCTGTCGGCCATGGTCGCGCTCGCGCTCGGCGTGGTGGTCGTGCAAGGCACCTGGCTGCTTCAGCACCGCGTCACCTCCCAGCTTGGCGATGCCTTTCCCGAGACCGCGCCCAGCGCCTTTCTCATGGATGTGCAGCCCAACCAGTGGGAGGGCGTCCAGCAGCTCCTCACCAAAGCGGACAGCGAGCGCGTGCAGTCAGTGCCGATGATCATGGGCCGCCTGTCCGCCATCGACGCCACCACCGCCGAGACCCTTGTGCAAGGCTTGCCCGACGACCAGCGCTGGGCCTACACCCGCGAGCAGCGCCTGGGTGTGCGTCCGGAAGTCCCCCCTCACAACGATGTGCTTGAGGGTGTCTTCGCGTCGATTGACGGCGTCGATGAGGTCAGTCTGGAGCGCAGCTACGCCGAGCGTCTGGGCGTGGGTGTCGGCTCGACCGTGACCTTCGACGTCCAAGGCGTGCAGGTGCCACTCTACGTGAGCAGCCTGCGCGAAGTGCACTGGGAGTCAATGGAGATGAACTTCTTCCTGCTCGTAGAGCCAGGTGTTCTCGACGATGCTCCTCACTCGCGGCTGGTCACCTTCCAGGTCGACGAGGACCGCGAAGACGCCCTACAGGACGAGCTGGCCGTCACCTTTCCCAACATCACGCTCATCTCGGTGCGCAGTTTCCGCGACCAAGCCAAAGAGATCCTCGGACGCCTCGGCCTCGCCATCCGCGCGCTGGGCGGCTTCACAGCGGTCGCCGGGGTGGTCATCCTGCTCGCAAGTGTGGGCGCCACCACCCAGCAGCGAGCGCGTCAGGTGGCCTTGCTCAAGACCCTGGGCGTCACGCGGGGCGCTGCCGCGGGAATGCTCGCAGTGGAGTACGCGCTCATTGGTTTGGTCGCCGCTCTCGTGGGCACTCTCGGGGCCAACGCGCTCGCCTGGGGGGTGCAAACACAGCTCATGAGGCTCGACTTCGAGCTGGTTCCAATGGCCACTCTGCTCACGGTGGTCCTGTGTGCGGTGGGCACCGCCGTCGCGGGTGTGGCGGGCAATGCGCGGGCGCTGAAGGTCCGTCCTCAAGCTGTCTTGAGAGGATAGCGATCAAACTTCAGGGCTACAGCGGCACCAGCGTGACCACAAACAAGTTCTCTTCGAGATGGGGGTCACCCAGGTCGGTGAGCGCGCACTGCTTCCCAGCGACCGCCACAACCTCGGAGATCTGCAGCTCCATGCGGCCATCGGGCTGCACTGTACCCTCCACGGCCTGCATCCACTCCGCCACACAGTCGTAGCCGGGGTCCGCCTCGATGAGCAGGCCACTGCCGGAGACCTCTGGCCCCACCTGCATCAGCTCCACGAAGCCATGCAGACTGGCACCAGTGGGACCGTCGGTGACGGTGACCACCGACTGCTCACCCAGCGCCAGGTCCTCGCGCTCTTCCCACGCATAGAAGACCGACACGATCTCCTGGGTGTAGTCGCCGGTCGCAAGGAGCCCCGCAGCCATGGGGGTCAAGGAGCCAAGCTCGCGCTGGCCAAAGTCCCCCCGTGCTCCTCCCCGATCCACCCACCCCCCCCCATCGCGCGATTGCACCAATGTGCCACGCTGTGAGAGACCCTCCGCAGTGCTTATGATCGGGGTTTTGCCCCGCTCCTCACTGGTCCATCCAACACATGCAGAAAACGCAAAAACGATGAGAAGTTCGGCCAATCGCATGTCAACTCCAAGAGGGCACCACCCAGAACGGACTCTTGAGCACACACCTGAGATAATAATTACTTTTCTCTGAGCATCCCGTCTGAAGTCTCCTGCGGGGAACATGGTAGCGTCGCCGGCACCACCCGAGGCTGCCCATGTCCGCTCTGCTCAGAGCACCCGTCCTAATGTTCGCGCTTCTGGCCGCCATCTTGATGGCCACGCCAGCCCACGCGACCTGCCCGACTTCCGAGACCATCCTCGACGAGCTGACCTGCTCCTCGTCGGTCTCCACCGTCATCAGCTCCTCGGGCGCCAGCTCACTCGGAGGCTCCTGCACCGGCGGCGACTGCTACACCTGCGGCTCCCCCTACGCTCCGCTGTACCAGGAAGAGTACGAAGACGTCTACGAGTTCACCTGCCAGGCCACCGGCTCGGTCACCCTAGAGATCACGGGCCTCGACTGTGACCTCGACATCTACATTCTCGACAGCACCTGTGACCCCTACGGTGGGTGTGACGCAGGCTCCACCGAGGCGGGCATCGCCGACGACTCCGTCACCTTCAGCTGCTCTGCGGGCGACACCTACTACGTGGTAGTCGAGGGCTACGGCTTCAGCGCATCGAGCAGCTACTCCGGCTACTGCGGCTCCGGGATGGGCTCCTACACCCTCGACTTCGACATCTCCGCGGGCACCGGCTGTCCCGAGGACTGCACCGACGGCATCGACAACGACCTCGACACGGATGTGGACTGCGACGACAGCGACTGCGCCCTCGACCCGGTGTGCTCCTGCGACATGGACGGCGACGGCTACGACGACACCGCCTGTGGGGGCCTTGACTGCGACGACAGCGATGCGTCGATCAACCCCGCTGCGACAGAGATTTGCGACGGCATCGACAACGACTGCGACGGCGATGTCGATGCAGATGACTCCAGCGCGGTCGGCCTTACGACCTACTACGCAGATGCCGACAGCGACACCTACGGCGATGCGACCGTGTCCACCGATGAGTGCTCGGCACCGTCTGGCTACGTCACCGATGACAACGACTGCGACGACGCCGACGCCGCCATCAACCCGGGCGCCACAGAGGTCTGCGACTACGTCGACAACGACTGCGATGGCAGCATCGACGAAGGCGTGACCACCACCTACTACGCCGACGGGGATGGCGATGGCTACGGAGATGTGGGCTCGTCCACCGACGACTGCTCCACCCCCACCGGCTACACCACCGACGACGACGACTGCGACGACTCAGACGCCACCATCAACCCCGCAGCGTCGGAGGTCTGCGACGGTGTAGACAACGACTGCGACGGCCTCATCGACGCCGCCGACAGCTCGGTCACCGGCCTCACCACCTACTACGCAGACGACGACGGCGATGGCTACGGCGACCTCTCGTCCACCACCGACGACTGCAGCGTGCCGACTGGCTACACCACCGACACCACCGACTGCGACGACACGCGGTCCGCCGTCAACCCTGCCGCCACTGAGATCTGCGACGGGCTCGACAACGACTGCGACGGCTACATCGACGACGCCGACAGCTCCGTCGTCGGCCTGTCCACCTTCTACGCCGACGCCGACAGCGATGGCTACGGCGACGCCTCGGTCGACACCGACGCTTGCTCACAGCCCACCGGCTACGTCTCCGGCAGCACCGACTGCGACGACTCCAACTCCGCCATCAACCCTGCGGCCACCGAGATCTGTGATGGCGTCGACAACGACTGCGACGGCTACATCGACGATGCCGACAGCTCGGTCGTAGGTCAGTCCACTTACTACGACGACGATGACGGCGATGGCTACGGAGACGCCGGCGACACCACCGATTCCTGTTCCACGCCCTCGGGTCATGTCAGCGACGACACCGACTGCGACGACACCGACGCCACCATCAACCCCGGCGCCACTGAGGTCTGCGACTCCGTCGACAACGACTGCGACGGCAGCATCGACGAGGGCGTGACCACCACCTTCTACGCAGACTCGGATGGCGACGGCTACGGCGATGCCACCAGCACGACCGACGACTGCTCGGCCCCATCAGGCTTTTCAAGCGACGACACCGACTGCGACGACAGCAACGCAGCGGTCAACCCTGGCGCCACAGAGGTCTGCGACGCCATCGACAACGACTGCGATGGCAGCATCGACGAAGGCGTGACCACCACCTACTACGCAGACTCCGACGGCGATGGCTACGGCAACCTGTCGTCCACCACCGACGACTGCTCCACACCCACCGGCTACTCAAGCGACTCCACGGACTGCGACGACACCGTGGCCGCTATCAACCCCGGCGCCACCGAGATCTGCGACGGTCTCGACAACGACTGCGACGGCTACATCGACGATGCGGACAGCTCCGTCACCGGCCAAGCGACCTACTACGCCGACTCCGACTCCGACGGCTACGGCGACGCCACGAGCACCACCGACTCCTGCTCCACACCCTCGGGTCATGTCAGCGACGACAGCGACTGCGACGACACCGACGCGACCATCAATCCCGCCGCCACCGAGATCTGTGATGGCGTCGACAACGACTGCGACGGCCTGATCGACGATGCCGACAGCTCCGTGGTTGGCCAGTCCACCTACTACGCCGACACCGACTCCGATGGCTACGGTGACGCCACGAGCACCACCGACTCCTGCAACACTCCCTCGGGCCATGTCAGCGACGACACCGACTGCGACGACACCGATGCGACGGTCAACCCCGGCGCCACCGAGATCTGCGACGAGATCGACAACGACTGCGATGGCAGCATCGATGAGGGCGTGACCACCACCTACTACGCCGATTCGGATGGCGACGGCTACGGCGACCTCGGCTCCACGACCGACGACTGCTCGGCGCCGTCCGGCTTCACCAGCGACGACACCGACTGCGACGACACCAATGCCGCCATCAACCCAGGCGCCACTGAGGTCTGCGACGAAGTCGACAACGACTGCGATGGCAGCATCGACGAAGGCGTGACCACCACCTACTACGCCGACTCAGACGGCGACTCCTACGGCGACCTGTCGTCCACCACCGACGACTGCTCCGAGCCCAGTGGCTACGTCAGCGACGACTCGGACTGCGACGACACCGACTCGGCGGTCTACCCAGGTGCCACCGAGGTCTGCGACTACATCGACAACGACTGCGACGGCGCCATCGATGAAGGCGTGACCACCACCTACTACGAAGACTACGACGCCGATGCATACGGCGACCTGTCGGCGACCATCGACGACTGCACCGAGCCCAGTGGCTACGTCAGCGACTCCACGGACTGCGACGACACCGACGCCACCATCTACCCGGGCGCCACTGAGGTTCCCTACGACGGCATCGACCAGGACTGCGACAGCGCGGACCTCTGCGACGTGGATGAGGACGGGTTCGACTACGACGGCGGCGCATGTCTCGGCACGGACTGCGACGACTCCGATGCGGACATCGGGCCTGGCACTGTCGAGGTGGCCGACGGCGTAGATGAGAATTGTGACGGCACCGTCGACGAAGGCACCGAGTGGTACGACGACGACGGCGACGGCTTCACCGAAGACGGCGGTGACTGCGACGACGGCGACGCCACCGTCTCTCCGGCAGAGATCGAAGACTGCGATGGGGTCGACGACGACTGCGACGGCACCATCGACGAAGAGACCGACTGCTACGACGACGATGGCGACGGCTTCACCGAAGACGACGGCGACTGCAACGATGGGGACGTGCTGGTGAGTCCTGCTGAGGTCGAGATCGACGACAACGGCATCGACGACGACTGCGATGGGTCGGTCGACGGCGGCGTCTACGATCCTGACGGCGACGGCTACACCGATGACGCGGGCGACTGCGACCAAGACAGCAGCGACACCTACCCAGGCGCACCCGAGATCGCCGACGGTCTCGACAACGACTGCGATGGCGAGGTCGACGAAGGCACCGAAGTCTACGATGACGACGGCGACGGCTGGACCGAAGAAGAAGGCGACTGCAACGACAACGACCCCGACACACATCCCGAAGCCGTGGAGATCCTCGACGGCCAAGACGACGACTGCGACGGCGAAGTCGACAACGACACCGAAGCATCCGACGACGACGGGGATGGCTGGTCAGAGTCCGCAGGCGACTGCGACGACGACGACACCACCATCAACCCCGAAGCCGTCGAGGAGATGAATGGGGTCGACGACGACTGCGATGGCCTCACCGACGAAGCCGACAACGACGCCGACAACGACGGCTACACCGTCGACCAGGGGGACTGCGACGACGCGGACCCCTGGGCTGCTCCGGACACTCCCGAGATGTGCGACGGCATCGACAACAACTGCGATGGTGTTGTCGATGAAGGCTGCGATGTCGACGGCAACCTCGAAGATGACAAGAGCGGCTGCAGCTGCGCGGCCACCCATGCGCCTGCCTCAGTGGCGCTGCTCCTGCCGCTGCTCTTCGTCGCCATCCGCCGGAGGGCAGCCTGATGTCCCAACGCTTCCTGCTTCTCCCTCTCGCCGTGGCCTGCGGTGGTGATGTCAGTCTCCAGAAGGTCGAGTCCGAGATTGGCGTGAGCACCAACCTCATCGACTTCGGCGCCATCCCGGTGGGAGCCACAGCCGAGCAGTCCATCGAGCTGTGGATTGTCGACGGCACCGAGTCTCAGCTGATGTCGGTGAGCTTCCCCGACGACCCCGACAATGTGTTCGACTGGGACGGCAACGGCGGCACCATTCCGGTCGGCGACGTGCTGCCGGTCAGCCTCACCTTCGTACCTCTCGCAGCAGGTCGGTTCACCTCGGAGCTCCAGCTGGTCACCCCCAACGAGGCGGCCAATGGCGAGCGCATCGAGGTGCGTGGCCAAGCGCTGAGTGCCACAGCTGAGCGCTGGCCTGCGATGCTCGACCTCGGAGCAGCCCACGCCGGTGAGTCCTCCAGTGGGGTCATCGCCGTGCGCAACTCCGGTGGCGTAGACTTCGATCTGGTCGACTTCCTCGTCGATCCGTCCGCCACCTGCACCTTGTTCCCCGAAGCCCCCGTC